>Ga0213865_10002272_pt1 | contig 12114 bp, 5 predicted proteins | sample PICome_6_FD_160100 | JGI IMG/M metagenome (GOLD analysis project Ga0213865, IMG submission 160100) | Coastal seawater microbial communities near Pivers Island, North Carolina, United States - PICO282 | ecosystem: Environmental > Aquatic > Marine > Coastal | place: USA: North Carolina | collected...
ACGAACACCGAACAAGTTCCGGGCAGTCTCGGCACGCTCATGGTTCAGCGGCGATCAAAATCGCCATGCTGGCAGGAAAGCCCGTTTACGAACAACGGGACGTGAAGGTCACTGAAGGCGAACTTCGCAACCTTCAGCGAATCAGTCGTCAGCGTTCTAAGGGCCGCCTTAGCCTCTCGTTGGAAGCGGCTCACCGCGTTGCGTGCGGAGAGATGACGATGGAGGAAGCACTCAGGAACGCCGGTCACGACGCTTCGTCTTCGTGATCGTTGTTGGTCTTGGCCATGATCATCAGTTCCGGCGAGCGGTTGAGCCACCATCGGAACGCCTTCTCACTGACGACAGGAGCGAAGACCACGCTGGCCAGTACGGCAAAAAGGGCAATGAAGGACTGAGAAGGGACATCTCGGGTTCCGTACGATTCCGGTCCGCCCACCATCAGTTTGACGGTTCCAAGCCACGGAATTTCGCCACCTGCCACACCGAGTACCCAGTCATCACGGATGGGGCCGACGACACCAGAAGCGCTGTGAACACCGGCCGAACCGTTGGTGGCGCCGGCGCCTTGGTCCACGGAACACTTGTTGTTGTCGCCGAGTGTGAGCATGCCCTCGTGTCGGGGCTCCCACTGCCAGACGACAAGGTAGGGTTCGACGTTGCCGTGCGCAGGGCGTTCGCAATCGTAGTAGCCGGCTTGCGTCCCGTCAAAACTCACGGTGATATTGGATACGTTGTTCACGCTCGTGCCGGGCACCGACCATGTCAGAATGCACGAACCTGCTTTCCCGTCCTCTGCGATGCGGACCTCGTCGTAGGTGGCTTCCTCTGGACAAGGGTCAGCCGATGCTCGATCGGGAGCAACGGTCTCCTCGGCCACGACTCGCATGATGGCTCGATGGATGATGGGGGTTCCCTCCTCGCCGTTCTTGGCGTAAATGATGACATCACCTTCGAGGCCATGCTGGCCGTAGCCGTAGGCTGGGTTGTTCACATCGGTAGCCTCGGCGAAGGTGACGATGGTTCCCGCCGGCTGGTTGTGAACGAGAATGAGGTCGCCAGCATCAATGCTGCCGATTTCACCGGCCTCATCGTGGATCATGGATTTGGATTCAACGACCACGAGGGGCGGCATGGATCCGGTGTGGATGTACATGGCACCGACCAAGCAGGCGATCATGGCCACGGCGAGCGCAAGTTCGAGGATGAGCGAACGCAGTGGGTCGTGATCAGACATGGGGCGCCCTCGATTCTACCGCTTCACGCCGCGCTTATCAAGGAAAGCATTCCACTGCTCGAGGTGGCCTGCCCCCAAGGCTTCGGCTGCCTCGACACCCTCGGCTTTTCGACGGCGCAACTCAGCGGTGGACTGAATCTCTTTGAGTTCTTCAAGCAGCGTGACATAGCCCCTGAAACGCAGAAATTCTGGGAAGGCGACCAGAAACACGATCAACGAAAGAACCGCTCCAACGATGGCGCCGCCGGTGAAATCGTTCCATTCAGCGTGGTCCTGAAGGAACAGGATTTGGTACATGCAAGCCACGAGAAGGATGCCGCTGGCACCTGCCGCCGTAGCGCTGATTCCGAATTGTTTGCCGTGTTGTTTGGCCCAAAGTCGCCCAAAGAAGCCTGCTTCTTCACTCATGCCTTCACCGACTCAACCAATGAACGGGAGGCCTTCAATCCTCCCATGAAACGCTGTTGCTTGCATCGTTCACCGACTGTCGGCGGAGGGCATCATTGAAATGCGATGAAACATGTCTTAGGGATAGCCGGGTGACTAACATGCGTCAAGCCATCTTCCTCACGCTTCTTTTCGTGCTTTCCGTTATGTCGCCGTTGGCGGCTGCTGCCACCACGGAAACCCAATTCAAAGACGGTTCCACGTCCTACGAACACACCTTTTCCCAGAAAGGTGCCGGCCCTGCAGGCACCATCACGATGCCCATCGGCGCCAACGTCCAATCCGCTACGTTCAATCTGCTTGGGGAAGCGAGCACCACCACCTACACCAACTTCACCACAGATACACATTACGGCGGCGCAGGCGACCAGGATTACACCAGCTCCAACGCCGGTTTTCCCTCCCCGTTCACCACCGCTCGCCGAGACAACGTTGAGGTGAGCAGTCAAACCATGACTCTGAAGGGTAACCCGACGGAACTCACGCCACGTTTTTCCTCTTCGAACTCGGTCGCCACCCTCGGCAGTGCCCACCTCAACACCACCGGGGAGTTTGTCGCCTTGAGCGACCAAGGCTACACCAGCCCGACCAAGAAATTCGCTGACTTGACCGCAGCCAGCAACACCCCTTGGGGCTACACCGGCGTGGCCGTTCCCGTTAACAACTCGGAGATCCACATCATCCGTTATTCCAGTCAGTACATCTCCAACGCCCCCACCAGCATCATGCGAATCGATGCCAGCACGGGGGCCTACCTCGGCACGGCGTCGTACAGCACCGGAACGTGCGGCAGTTCGGCCACGCGGAGCATCCACGACGCTGATGTGTACAACGGTAATGTCTACACGGCTCACTACTCGTACTACACGGTGAACAAGTGGGAGGTCGGTTGGAACACAGCAGGTACACAGGTGCAGTGGGTTTGCAAGAACTCCTACAACTACCAGTACCCCAACTACATCACCGGCGTTGACTTTGACGACAACACCGGCAAGATGTACGTCGGCGTCTACGACACTTCCGCCCAAAACCACTACCTCAAGGAAGTCAACCCTTCTTCGCCAACCGTGGTCACTGGCACGTGGCTCATGACCTCCACTTCGTATTACTATGACCACGGAGCGGGGCTCTCCGTGAGTATGCCTAACGTCATGTATAACATCTACTACATGCAGACCGATTACAAGAGCAAGCACTTCCACTACACCATGGCCAGTGGGTTGCTCTCCAGCCAGGGCGAGCGCGTCATGCCTGGCGGCGGCCACTACGGCATGGTGGATACCGATGACCACAAGGTCATGTTCTCCTGCCACTGGTCGAGCACCAGCTACTGCAACCAAGGCCTTCGAAAGGTCCACACCTACGGCGACGGCGCTCACTTCGACGTGCGCTCCTCCTCGGTGTCCTCGCAGATGGTCGTCGGCCAGACGACGTCGATTTCCCGCGCCGTCAACACCATCGACGTGGACGGTATTTTCGGCTCCTTCCCGACGGGCACCAGCGTCCGCGTGGACGTTTCCAACGATGGCGGCGTCACCTGGAAGGCGGGCAGCGTTGGTCAGAAAGTCACGTTTGCCAATTCGGGCACGTCCATCAAATGGCGAGCCACGCTCAACGGCACGGCCTCCAAAACGCCGGTGCTCGGCGATGTTGTGCTGTCCTACACGACCAACTACCAGACCAGCGGCTACTATTACGCCTACCAGTACATCGGTTCGGGCAGCAGCAATGTGATCGCCGCCACCGTGGACTGGAACGAAACACGACCTGCAGGGACCTCCATCACGGTCAACGTCGGTCACAAGACCAGTTCCTCAAGTTGCGGCACCGGGGGTTCCGGTGTCCAGTCCTACACCTCGCCCAACACCACGAAGTCCATGACCGGCTCCTCGTACTACTTCTGCGTCCGCATCATGCTCTCCACGTCCTCCACCGGCGCCACCCCTTCCATCACGGACCTGTCCATCGCGCTGCATTCCAACGCCCCGAATCAACCGGGGCTGAACATCGACGGGCAATCGGCCTGGAAGCGCTCTGCTCAAGCAGGCGCGCTCATCGGACCAACGACCGTCACCAGCCAGCAGTCCGGCAATTCGCTGTTGCAAAAACTCAACGACGCCATCCCCAACACCGGTTCAGGCACCGTTGATATTCCCGTTGAATTGACGTCCGAATCGGCTGGAAAGTTGTCCATCGTCTCCTTTGAGATCACCTATACGATGCAAACCACCAACCTCGACATGACGATTCCCGAAGGTGAGATCCTCCACGAGCGAATCACGCCTTACGAGGTCGTGTCTCGCCACATCATCGGTGAAACAGCCAATTCCATGGTCAGCGCTGAGTTGACCCTCATGACCGCAGGCAGCGCTGCCAACTGGCCCGTGATCTCTTGGCAGTACGGCGACGTGTTCCCTGACCCCAACGATCCAGCCCAATACATCGAGGTCGACCCGACCTCCTATTCGATTGAGAGCAACGGTATTCTTGAGATTCACTGGAAGTTCTTCATCACCAGCGAACTGCCCGACCAAGACAACGTTCGCTTCCGCGTGGGTTGCCTTGACGACAGTGGCACGGCGGGCTTCGCTCCCGAACCCTTGACCTCTGAGGAAGGCCTGCGAGTGAATCGCTCCTTCGGCCTTGGTTGGCTCAATGTTCGAGATAACGCCGGTGAGCTCACATCGTTGGACGTCGAGGACGGCTCTTGGGTCGCTGCCGGCGAACAACTGCACTTCGTGGGCGCCATGTGGTTCCAAGACACTGAAGACGCCCCCAAAGACAGCGCCTTTGATGTCCGTATCTCTCGAAACGGCTACGTTGAGGCCACCGCCCGAGACACCACCAACAACAACGGGTCGTTCTTCATCTCCATCGACCTCCCTGCCATCGACGTTGCCGACGGTTTGACCTACGAAGTGCAAACCTACAACGAGCGCAACCCCGACCACGTTCAACAGCCCAACAGCGAATGGCGCCGCACCTTCCTCGTGGATGCCACGCACCCAGAGCGCAAGCAGGTCGCACCGGTCGACGATGCCTACGAGGCGGCGACCAACGAACAAACGATTCAGGTGCTGGTTGAGGACAAGGTCGGCCATCCGATGGAACTTGAACTCAACTACTGGGTGGAAGCCGACCACGATGCGAACCGAAATGGCGAAGCCGACCCCGAAGAGTACGTTTCCAAGGCGGTGTCCAACACGACCGAGGCTCGCTCAAAGTGGTTCATCACGACCATCGACACCTCCCGCAACCCGAACATGGGACGCGTGTCCTATTTCTGGGACGGCGGCGACCAAGCGGGCAATCCGCTCCATTTCACCGTCATGAACGATGAAGATGAGTTGTTGATGTTCGAATCCAGCGAAGGCTTCCTGTACGACGATGCCACGTTCCGCACCCGAAAGGATTCCTCGGCCATCTTCACCGGCTTGGAATGGTTAGGTCATGAGGACAACGAAGCGGTCTTTGCCGGCATGGAGCAAACCATCTCGCTTGGCTTCATCGACGCCAACACCGCCATCGACTTCGAGTTCATCTCCCTCGTGTTTGACTTTGAAGGCCCGAACCCGGCTCGGGACGCACAAAGGATCTCTTACTCCGGTACAAACAACACCTTCTGGTCGGATTCACCCTACATCCACCTCTCGCCAACCAGCCGCATGGTGCAGACCACCAACGAATCCGGTCTGCCGTGGATTTTGCTGGACTTCCACTTCACCTTCAGTTGGGACTGGCCCGACGAGGAGATGGGCGACGTGGCCCTGATGTACAAGGAACTTGGCAGTTCAGACCCCAGTCGAATCCTGTTGCTCGAGCACACCTTCCGCGTGGAAAACGACCTGATGCTTTCGCCAACCGACTTTGCAGTTGAAGACATCAGTGAACCCCGCACGGGTTCTGTGGCTGACGGCAGTCGCGTTCGAAAGGATGACCGCTTGGCCTTCACCGGTCGCGTGGTCTATGAGGGCAGCCAAACCCCTGCACCTCGAGATGTGGGCATCCTCGTCGAGGTGTTTGATGGTGAGAAACTCTGGTCCGACGGCTCATTGACCAGCGATGGCGGCTACGCCGTTGAGGTGCCACTTTCTTCGGCTTTGACACTCCAATCATCGCCCTCCCGAACCTGCTTGATCTCCATCACGAACATCCCGGGTCGAGGTGAAGACATGACGGGGACGTTGGTGTCCACCACGCTCCAGGTCGTGGTTGACGATGCAGCCCCACGTGTGACACGCCGGGTTGCCCCGCTCAACGTCATCGACATCTCTGCCACCAACGACCTTACGCAAATCGAAGTTGAGTTCCAAGGAACGGAAGATGCTGACCTCACCGGCTCAAAGCAGGTCGTCCACTGGGTGATGCGAGATGCCACCCGAACGATGACCATCGGTGCAGGCTCAACCTTGTTGGGCATGCAGCAAGACGGACAGAACGTGATCTGGACCGGCGTGGTTGACATCACGGCTGGAGGCACCATTGACCCCAAGGCCGGTGATTTCGTCGGGTTCTACGTGACCGGCTACGACGCAGCTGGCAACCAGTTCCCCGTCGTGTCCAATTCAGAGGCCAGTCCGATTCCAGAATTGGCCTCTGACGATATTGACTTCGAGCGCCAGTGGGTTCGCTTGGGCGCTGTGGGCCCTGAACTGCGGGTGAAGAACATCGTGATGAGCGATGACCACATCGCACCTGGTGCTAACATTGACATCACGGCTACGATTTACAATGCTGGAGGCAACACCTCCTCGCAGTTCAAGGTCGCCTTCTTTGCAGGTTCAGAGGAGCAGCCCTTCGACGTCGTCCGTGTGAACGGCATCGACGCTGGTGAAATGTACCCGGTGTCGGTCGTTTGGGAATCCAAAGATGTGGATCGTGTTCGTGTCGTTGTCGACTACGAGAACGAAGTCCCCGAGGCCAACGACGATGACAACTCGGCTGAACACGCCGTCACCATCGCTTACGGTCAGTACCTCGGTTGGTTTGACTCGGTGCGCGAACAGCCACTCGCCTGGATGTTTGTCATCTTGAGCATCATGACCTTGGCTGTGGTGTTCACCGTGGCGACCCGCACCTCCATCGATTACGGTGAAGGCGCCTTTGCTGATGACGAGGCGGACTGGGAAGACGAGGACGAAGACGACGAAGACGATTTCGACGAAGACGACGATTGACCTCCACGCTAAGCAGCGAGGAAAGCCAAATCCTCAAAAGCAGTGGGCAGAGGCCTTCTCCACGAGGGTGGGGAGAGTATGTCGCGCGTGTTCTCCCGACTTCATCCAAAGCTCACCACTGCGCTGGATGAAAAGGGCTGGGAACCGACACCCGTCCAAGAGAACGTCCTGCCCGACGTGATGGAAGGCCTCGACCGCCTCATCATCGCTCCCACCGGCTCTGGAAAGACCATGGCGGGAATTCTCCCTCTGTTCCATCGTTGCCTCAACGAAGCATGGCCTTCCATGTCCATGCTCTACATCACGCCGCTTCGGGCGTTGAATCGAGACGTTGACCGTCGTTTGACCGAATTGGCCGAAGCCGTCGGCTTACGGGTGGATGTTCGCCACGGCGACACCACACAAGCGCAACGTGCCAAGCAAACGCGAAAGCCGCCCAACCTGCTCGTGACCACGCCTGAGACGTTCCAGCTCATGTTCAGCGGCAAAAATTTGCGGGCCATGTTGAGTACGGTTCAAGCCGTGGTGGTGGACGAAGTTCACGACCTCGCTGCTTCCGAGCGAGGCTGGCAACTCGGTGTGGGCCTTTCACGCTTGGAGGCCCTCACCGGCAGGCCTGTCCAACGGCTGGGGCTTTCGGCTACCGTTGGAAACCCCGACGCCGTCGCCCACTGGCTTTCGCCCGGCAAGGCAAAACCGCTCATCACCACAGGTCAACGCATCACGGAGCTCACGGTCGAATCGCCCACCCCACTCCCCGAGGATGAAATCGGGGCGGTTGATGCTGCCATCAGCCCCAAGCAGCACGCCGCCTATCGCCATCTCTGCCATATTCTGCGAACCCAATCGCCCTGTTTGGTGTTCGTGAACAGTCGAAGTGACGCTGAGACCTTGTCCACGCGCCTCCAAGCGATGGCACCCGACCTCAAGATCGGTGTGCATCACGGCTCACTGGCGGCCGAGACCCGGCAGCAAATGGAGGATGAGTTGCGCGACAGGACCCTTTCGGGTTTGGTGTGCACCTCCAGCCTGGAACTGGGAATCGACGTCGGCAGCGTCCGTCGCATCGTTCAGGTGCATTCTCCCAAATCGGTCGACCGCATGCTTCAGCGCGTGGGGCGGGCAGATCACCGTCTCGGTGGCATCGGCCGTGGCCACGTCATCTCGTGGGACGTGGACCATCTGCTCGAGTCGGCCGTCGTGGCCCAACGGGCCATGGTGGGCGAGATTGAACCGGTGGTATGGCGAAAACGCCCCGGGGTCATCGCCGCCAACCAACTCGTGTTGATGGTGCACTGCTTCAAAGCGGTCAGCATTGACGAAGCCACCCGTCTGCTTGCAGCCGCACCTCAATTTGAGGGATGGCAGCGAGCAGACACCGAGGCCGTGTTGCAAGTGCTCGCCGAACGCTGGGTGTTGCGGTTCACGCCGGTGCCCAGCGAGATGCCGTGGTACCGTTGGCCCAAGGCCGTCTATCAGGTGGCACGCGAAGAGGCCCTCGCTCGAGGCGAGGAACTCCCCGAGGAATTACCACTCTACAACACGCCCGACGAAGCGATTCCACGCCTTTACACCGAACGAAAGGTGGATGTCCCGAAGCGTTTTGCTCGGGGTTGGTTGTCCACGGCTGGCAAAACGCGCGAATGGGTATCAAAACACCTGTCGATGATTCCCGACAAGAAGACCTATCGCGTTCGCGATGCCGTCACTCGACGCAGTCTCGGCAACGTGGACGAAGCCTTCGTTCTCAGCCTCAACGACGCTGGTGAAGACGACGACGGCACGCCACGGCGGTTCGTCATCGCAGGGCGAACCTGGCTGATTGTGGACGCCGACCCGGAGCAATCGGAATTGCTTGTGGCACCGGTGAGCGACCACGGAAAAGCACCGCAGTGGCTGGGTGAATTGCCCCCAGTACCCGAATCTGTCGCCCGAGACGTGGGCTATCTTCGCCACCTCATCGCCCACGACCTCGGCCTCCTCGAGGCGCCCAGTCAGCCTGAGTTGGACCCACTGGCCTTGGTCCCGCCAAGAACGGCTGGCTTGCTTGACTACCCATTGGATGACGAAGCAAGGAGCATGCTGGCCGAGACCATTGCTGCTCATGTGGAGGCCACGGGCACCTTGCCCACCGATCGGCGGATGACGCTTGAGGAGCGGGACGACGCGTTTGTCCTGAACTGCTGTCAGGGGTCCAAGATCAACGAAGCCTTGGGCAATTTCTTGCTCGCCATGGCTTCGACCAAGTCAGGCAGTTGGGGGCGTCTCATCGTCGAGCCCACCCGCATTGCGCTTCAGGTCGGCGGTGTACGTCCCGAAGACATCGTGAGTTGGCTGATGGAAACACCGCCTGAAGCGATTGAACAACTTCTCAGCATCACCGTCCCCAACTCTCGTCAGGTGCGGTGGCGATTTGCCCAAGTGGCCAAAATCTTCGGTATTTTGCGGCATGGCGTCGACCCCCGGCGCATCAACTTGCAGGCCCTGCTTCGGAAATACCGTGGGACTGTCGTCATGGAAGAGGTGCTCTCGAAACTTTTCCATGAACGCATGGATGTCAAGGGCGCCACCGATGTGCTACGAGGTCTCCAGTCCGGAGTGCTTTCCCTCGAAATCACAGCCCAAGGCCCGCTGGGTCTGTCCAATCGCACCCAAGACGACATGCTCCTGCCCAACTGGGACAATGCAGCGTTGCGAGAACGTCTGCGCGGCCGTCTCACCAACGAACGTGCGGTGCTGTGCTGCCTGCGATGCCACGGCCTCCGCCGGTTCCGCGTGGCACGATTCGATTCCATGGACCGGCCGGGCACCTGTCTCAAGTGCGGCGGAAAGCGCCTCGCTTGTGCCCGTGAAGGCCTTCAGGAGATGCTCGAGAAATGGGTGAAGTCCGACGACCAGAAAGAGCAGGACAGGATGATGAAAAATGCCGATTTGGTCGCCAATCGAGGGGTTGAGGCCATCATGTGCCTGATGGGACGCGGCGTCGCTGAAGCGACGGCCAATCGACTTCTGGTGAAGGTGCCTCCTGGGGACACCGAGGGCTTGCTCCAAGCGATTCACAAGGCCGAGGTCGAGTACGCTCGGACCCGCCGATTCTGGGGCTAGACCGGCCCGTATCTCGCTGTTCAACCAAGTCTGTTGAAGCTACCATCAGGCATCATTTGCCAGCGAATACCGTCCGTTTGAACGTAAATCGTCTGCCCGGTCGAGGTGTCGTATTGACCACCAGGAGGCAGCCCGGTGTAATCGGCTACCGTGGTCGGTTGTGCGGGTGGTGGCGGTGCAGTGGCTGCTTGAGGCGGTGCAGGTGCGGTCATGACGGCTTGTTGCACGACAGGTTGCTGGACCACGGGTTGCTGAGCCATGGGTTGTTGCATTGCTGGCTGTGCCATCATGCCGGGTTGCGCCACGGGTTGCATCGGTTGAACTCCGCCACCGTTCCACAACTGGTTGCTGAAGTCTTTCTCCGAACCTCCGGCGCTACGTCCTCGGAGAACCACGATGGCAATGCCAGCCACGACACCGAGCACGGCGATGGTTGAACCAACGACCAAGACGGTGTTCGAGGATTGTGAATCACTCTCTGAGGTCTCGTCATCCTTGTTGGTGCCTTGGTTGTTATCGCCATCACCGCTTCCATCATCGGCACCGACTTCTTCCACAGCAGTGTCTTGTCCATCGTGCTGAGAGGTGTTGCCGGAAACCACGACGGACGCATCGGCTTCCACGGCGGTTCCGTCAAGCGTGGACGATTCTGTCACGAAGGCCACCGAAGCTGCGTGGGCGATGCCGCCGTCCAGCGTCACGACGTTGAGTTGGATGGTGTACTCGTGAAGCGGGATGTTCTCGTCAACGTCGAAGACCACGGAGAACGTCAGGTCACCGTTGGCGTCGATGTCGCCCCAGGTGATGACCGCGCTGTCGATGAGGGCTTGGTTGTACGGCTCCACGATGATGTCGAGCATGCCGCCCATGCTCAGGTCCAAGCCGTTGTGAGCGTCAATGGCGCCTGCAATGGTCATCTCCCCCTCGGTCAGCAGTTGCTCTCGGTTGTCAATGTCAAGTGAGAATTCGGGGAGGGAGGTGATGCTGAACGTGATTTCATCGGAGCGAACGGTGTCGCCAGATTGGCCCGAAATGATCACGGTGTAGTCACCTTCCGTGAGGTTGTCCGCTAGGGTGAGGGTGAGCACGGCCATGAACGGGGCTTTGCCTCGTGCGAAGTCAAGTTCGGCGGTCACGCCTTCAGGAACGACGGCCGACAGGCTCACGTCTGCGCCGAACCCGTTCACGGGCTCGATGAAGATGGGTGTTGGAACGACCCAGGGTACACCGCCCGGAAGGACGATCCACGGGTCCATGGTTTGGATCTCAAAGTCTGGGGTGTTGTCCACCGTGAACGGTACGACGACCGAACGTTCTCGGCCGTCATGGGTGCCCGTGATGGTCAATTCGTACTCGCCGCTACTGAGGTTCATCGTGTCCACGACCACCGCACCGAGGTCGTTGATGGTCAGTTGCTGGTTGTCGTACATCAGCGGGGCGTTCTGCGCGTTCACCGTGGCGCTGATGTCCACCGTGCTGTTGAATTCGTTGAACCCGACCACGTTCACCCATGCTGCAAACGGCAAGCCGTATTTGGCCGTGTTATCGGGGACGCTTGGCAAGATGGTGAAATCGGGCGTAGCCCAGTCGTTGTTACCTTCTCGGCCTGCAAAGGATTGGATGCCGTTGGCGGTTACTGGGTTGCCGTTCACGTCAAAGGATTGCGTGCCGAGGTGTCGGTAATTGAGGGGAAGTGCCCCCGAGTCGGTGAAGGTGATGTCGAGCATGGTGCAGCCACCCATCAGGACCTGCATGGACAGCGTGCCACTGCCTTCAGCGGCTTCGCTCCACACCTTACCTTCGGTCAGTGGGAAGTTGAGTTCGTTCATGCCGTCGGCGTAGGTCAAATCCATCTTCATCGTCGTCGATTGGTCAACGCCCATGGGAATGCAGCCGTCTTCAATGGAACCGCCATTACCGGAGCCGCCACCGCCCATGCCGCCGTCGCCGCCGCCACCGGAGCCGCCTCCGTTGCCGCTACCGCTACCATCGCCAGAGCCGCTACCATCACCTGAGCCGCCATCACCGCCGCCCCCGTTGTCGTCGGGGCAACCGTCGCCGTCGGCGTCGTTTTCCGAGGTGGAAGCCTCGTTGGGGCACGCGTCGCTCGAGTCGGGGATGCCGTCGCCGTCGGTGTCATCACTGCCACCA
>Ga0213865_10002275_pt1 | contig 12107 bp, 15 predicted proteins | sample PICome_6_FD_160100 | JGI IMG/M metagenome (GOLD analysis project Ga0213865, IMG submission 160100) | Coastal seawater microbial communities near Pivers Island, North Carolina, United States - PICO282 | ecosystem: Environmental > Aquatic > Marine > Coastal | place: USA: North Carolina...
ATCCATTATCAATACTTGATAGAGGATATTCAATTATTCAAAATCAATCTGGTAAATCAATAAAGTCTAATGCTGATGTAAAAATTGGAGAAAACTTAATTGCAAGATTAAATAAAGGATTTATAGATATAGAAGTTAAAAACAAAAAAGATGCATTATAAGGTCTTTCTAATTCTTATCTTTTTAATTTCATCTGAATTAAAAAGTGAGATGGTTGTTGATCCTGGTGAGATGATTGCAATCAAAATATCGACTTGTCCTGATATAAAAAATAAAGAAATATTTTTTTATACCTTTAATGAAATTGAGTACGCAATAATTCCTTCACCTTTTTCAAAAAATAGTAAGGTTATAAATAGCTACTGTGTTCCAATTAAAATTAATAAAAAAGATTTTGGTGAGTCTAGAATTACAATTTCAGACGTTTCTAAGGTTAATCTCAGTGAAGAAGATTCGCAAAGAGCATACAAAGAATCTCAACTAATAAGAAGCTCGTTAAATAGTTATTCAACAAATATCAAACCATCACTTAAGTTTATTAGTCCTGTTAATGGAGTAATTTCTAGTAGGTATGGCAAACAAAGATATATAAACGATCAACCTCGATCTCCTCACTTAGCATTAGACATAGCAGCTGCAGAAGGAACAAAAATAGTAGCTCCAGCATCAGGCAAAGTAATACTGGTCGGTGATTTTTTCTATTCTGGAAATTACCTTATTCTAGATCATGGATTTGGATTACTTTCTTCTTATAGTCATATGTCCAAAATTCATGTCGAAATTGGTGACTATCTAAATCAAGGGGATGTTATTGGTGAGGTTGGTTCAACCGGAAGAGTGACCGGACCTCATTTGCACTGGTCTGTTTACTTAGAAAAGCAGAGAATAAACCCAGAATTATTGATCGCTGAAAATTTTTTTGAAAAATTATTTAATTGAAGCAAGAATAGAATTTAGACTATCTTTAGTTTGAGGTCTGAACAAAGACTCAACCAAAACACCTTCTGGATTAATAAAAAAAGTAGCCGGGACAGCTGGCGGTGTTTCAATACCCCAAATCTCTCTCGGATGAGATATTAATGATGGGAGTTTTAGATTGAATCTTTTGGCTACAGGTGCTAAATCTTCAGCATCTAATTCATCAAAATTAAATACATACACAAGCACATCATTATTTTCTTCAGCAAATTCAAATAACTCAGGAAGCTCTTTTATGCATGGAGCACACCAGTCAGCCCAATAGTTAACAATAACCCATTGGCCCTTTAATTTTTCAAATGAGGTATCTTTTCCGTTATAAACATCAATATCATTTTTTTGACAACCAAATATTATGAATAAGCATAACAAGGTTATAATTTTAGCTTTCATGAACCACATAATAGGCTAAATTATCAATATGGAAAATAAATATTTATTAATTCTTTTTTACTCAGCCGGAGGTTCTGTTAGAAATGTTGCGCACGCTATTGCTGATGGAGCAGAGCAAGAAAACTTGCAGGTAAAAATAAGAACAGTTCCTAAAGTGTCATCGGTTACTGAACAGACTGAAGAAAATATTCCTGAAAAAGATGAAATATATTGCACTAAAGAAGATTTAATTAATTGTTCAGGTCTTGCTTTAGGTTCTCCGACTAGATTTGGATCAATGGCTGCGCCACTCAAATATTTTCTTGATTCAACAGGTGACCTCTGGGCATCAAATGCTTTAGAGGATATTCCTGGCATTGCATTTACTTCAACGGGATCTATGCATGGGGGACAAGAAATAACTCAATTTAATTTGATAACCTATATGATTCATCATGGAATGTTAATTTTAGGCACTCCTTATTCAGTTAGAGAATTAAGCAATACAAAATCAGGAGGAACTCCATATGGCCCTTCTCATGTAGAGAGTTTTAATGAATCCATCAATCTCACTCCAGATGAATACGAAATTGCTAAAAAGACAGGTTCAAGGATTGCTAAATTTATTAATAAGCTAAATGCTAAGTAATAAAAATCTTAAAGTATCAATAAATTCACTTTGTGGGCTTTTGGTATCGTTAAAGTTTTTTTCGTACCTTGCAGAGAATATAGAATTTTTCTTTTTTGTATTATGGTCTATGCCATATTTTATTTTTCTATACTTTGCCAATAAGTTATCTATTAAATCTTATCAAAGTTTTAGCTTTATTCTCTTGATATATTTTTTATCATCTTCTTTAAGAGTTTTTGGTATAAAACCTCAGATTTATGATCTTTTAGAAATTATATTAATAGTAATTTTATTTATAATATGTGTCTTCGCTCCTAAATCAATTAGAAAATTTATGTAAAGTATCCTTTACATATTGTTTTCGCTGGACTATCATCCCTATTCAAATTTGGAGATATTTATGTCAGAGAAACAATCAATTTGGTCAAAAGCAGATGTCTTTCTAACTAAGACTAGAAAGATAATTGTTAATTCACTAACTGCTTTAGTTCTAATAATTATTACTTTTTCTATTCTCGGAGGAGTTGGAGCTTTATTCGAAAGTCCTGAAAAGGTAGATACTAAAGATAAGATTCTATGGTTTAAGCCAATTGGAGTTGTTGTTGACTCTGAAGTTTCTGGATCAGGTAGCTTTGATATTGAAAGTATTATCGCAAGTGGCGGAGATCAAGTTGAACAGCATGAATTACAGGATTTGCTTGATGTTCTAAATCACGCAGCAACAGATGAAAATCTTGCTGCTGTGTATGTAAATGTTTCAGAACTTGGAATGTATTGGTCCTCTGCTTTTAAGATTGCCGAGGCAGTAAAAAATATTAGAGATAATGATAAGAGAGTCATCGCATATGCTGAAAATTATGCAAATAACTCATATCTTATTAGTTCCCAAGCAAATGAAGTTTTAATCAATGAATATGGGCAAGTTTCTGCTTTCGGTTTCTCTAGAAAAAGAGAATATTACAAAGATTTATACAAAAATTTAAAAATTAACTATAACGTTTTCACAGCTGGGGATTTTAAATCTGGTCCTGAGCCGTTTACAAGAGATTCAATGTCTGAAAACGACAAGCTTGCTTGGAATGAATTTGCAAATCCTATGTGGGAGAAAATGACTAATATGATGGAATCATCAAGAAATCTTCCCGAGGGTACATTACAAAATTATGGAGATAATGCATGGGAAATGTTAACTGATAATCCAGAAAGTGCAGAAGTTGCTCTAGAGCTTGGTCTTGTCGATATGGTTGTTACAAGAGAAGAAATTAGATTGTGGATGTATGAACAATTTCCAAATGAAGATGAAGATAAATATTCCTTTCCTGACAGCGTATCTATCTATGATTATCTGTCCTCAATTGAAGATATAAATGATGTAGTTGATAGCGATAATAAAATAGCTGTTATTAACGTTGAAGGCGCTATTACAACTGGTGAAGCAGCATATGGTGTTGCAGGTTCAGATACTATTGTTGATAACATTCAATCTGCCACTCAAGATGACTCAGTCAAAGCTCTTGTTTTAAGAGTAAACAGTCCTGGTGGAGGCGTATGGGCAAGTGAGTTGATTACAAATGCATTAAATGAGTTTAAAGAAACTGGAAGACCTATCATTTCCTCTATGGGAGATATTGCTGCATCTGGTGGGGTGTGGGTAACAACCAGCTCTGACGAAATTTTTGCTGAAGAAGATACTCTGACTGGCTCAATTGGAGTTTATGGTATTGTGCCAACATTAGATGGTATATATGACTGGGCAGGCATAAAAGTGGATGGTACAAGCTCTACCAAAGCTGGTGAATGGGACGAAAGACAAGCAATGCCTAATTATGTCAAAAATGCTATTCAAGCTGGTATTGAAAATACCTATAAAAAGTTTGTATCAAAAGTTGCTGAAAATAGAGGTATGAACTACGACGAAGTTCTTCCAATAGCTGGAGGTAGAATTTGGGCAGGATACAAAGCTTTAGAGCTTGGATTGGTTGACAGGATTGGTGGGCTTGATGAAGCTGTAAAATCAGCTGCTGAAAGAGCTGGAATTGAGGATTATGTTGTTAAAAACTATAAAAAACCAATGGATCCGTTTGATGTTTTTATAAATGAATTACTAGATAATATCAAAATAGACATTAATATTGATCCAAGGCTTAAACTTATTAATTCTAGTCTTGAAAAACATCTAAAATTATTAGAGCCTGAAAATAAAAATATCTTACTTTATTGCTTTGAGTGTGAAGTTAAATAACTTCTTTAATTAAAGGTATTGTAATTTTTCTTTTCATTTCCATTGAGAGCTGATCTAGGCTCTCAAGGATTTGAACTAAATTAGAAATGTTTCTTTGAGAGTAAGTCACGAGATACTTTGCCTCTTTATCGCCCAGATTTATTGAAGTTAATTTCGAAATATATTTAAGTGCATCAAATATATCTTTGTCATTTATAGGATAGAGTTCAAAGCTTTGAATTTTTCTTATTCTTGACTCAAGGTCTGGTAATGCAAAATTTAAAGATTTTAGATCTTGTGAGGAACTTAGAATTAACCTACTCTTTGAAATAAGGGCTTTGTTAATTAAATTAAAAATTGCTTTTTCCCATTCTATTTTAGAAATTACCTCCTCAATACCATCAACACATATTAGATTCATATTTTCTAAAGATTCGAAAATTTCAACTCCATAATTCATTACCTTATGCAGAGGAATATATAAGGATGATTTACTCATAGAGCTATAAGAATTACACAATGCTTGCAGAAGAAAAGTTTTTCCAGATTCTTTAGTACCATATATAAATAAATCATCCGAAAAGTTTGCATCTTTTAGGATAGAAACAAGATGTGAGTTTTCTTGGCTAGTATAAAAGCCCTCTAATGATGACTTATTTACTTTATTCCATGGAAAAGTAAGTTGTTTAGGATTATTCATTATGATACTTATTAATATCTAGCAACCAGTTTCGTGAATATACAATTAAACTTAATAAGGTCACAATTATAATAAATACATCTAGTACCTTTAATGAAAAATTGATCTCAAAAATTTGAAAAAATAATATAACTACAATATAAGCAATTTGAAGACCAGTAGTAATTTTTCCAAGAATATTTGGTAATGGTGTCTCAGACTCCATAAGTGTCATGTGAACTGCTGCGCCTAACAAAATAGCAACATCTCTACCAATAAAGATAACAAAAATATAAAGAGGAATGTATGAATTAAGCCATAAAATAAATATAGTACCCGACAAGAGTAACTTGTCTGCTATTGGATCTAAGATAGTGCCAAGATAGGTTTGCCAATTCATTTTTCTTGCAAGAAAACCATCAAGCGCATCTGTCAATGATGCAATTAAAAAATAACCCAAGCTGATAATAAAATTACCAATAAAAATATTATTTAAAATAGGATAAACAAGCCCAATTCTTATTATGGATAATAAATTTGGAATAAAAATAAAATACTTACTCATTTTATAAATCTTAAATTTAAACTATTAATAGAATTGTCAGTAATAATCTCAAAAAAAGTATTGTTTTTAATAGTATTTTTAAAAGTATCAAAGTCCCCCATTACATTAATTTTGTATGTGATAGTATTGTTTTTAAAATTAAGTATTTCTAAATTAGATATAGCAATAATTTTAGATAGCTTATCTTTTGAAATCTCATACTCCTCATACGAATTTATACCTGCTATGGATACATCAAGCAATAGAGTTTTAGAAGTATCAATAATTAAATTTTCATAAATTGATTGAATCCTAGATTCAACATATAGAGTGAAAGCTTTTTTAATATCTTCTATATAATTCTCGGCAAGAATATCTTCTTCAATATCACCAGAAAAGAGCCACTTATTTAGGCCTAAATTTGTTAATTTCACATCTACAAATTCATCAAAATCATATTGTGAAATTAAATACTCTTTAGGTGATGATAAGATATTAGTGTTAGATATATATTTTTTATCTTCCAGATCCAAAACAGGTAATTCAAGGAATAAACCTCTTTCATTTGAAAGATTAGCTAAAGTTTCTATGATTATAGTATCTATTTCATTGTTTGATTCTTGCGAAACATAGTAAGGCTTATCAGAGCCAGACTCTATATTAATTAAAAACAATATTACAGGTCGCGAATAGCCCACTATAGGAATCGATAGCTCTTTAAACTTATTTATTACTAATACTTGATCAAAATTAACTTCCAGATAGCTGCTCATATCAATATTCTTAATTGAGTAACTTTGAATGAAATCTTTTCTAGATGATCCCGAGTTTATTATTTTCCAGATGTTTGAAGGTGATTTAGAGCCACTAATTCTAAAAACTAAATTATTAAAAGATTTATTAATTGAAGATTCTATCTTGCTAGAATTTTCAATGGGCACATAAATAGTAAAAAGTTCTTCAAATTCCTTCCCAAAGGAGTGATTAGAAAAGATAATAAGTATTACTAAAAAATGTTTAATAAAGTTGTTATGCATTTGACTCACATTGAGTATTCTAAATGACAAAAGAAATTATAGAAAATGATCCATATAAGTCAGCCGGTGTTGATATCGATGCTGGGAATGATTTAGTCGAAAAAATTAAAAAGGATGTAGCCTCTTCTCACAACAAAAATGTCTTAGGTAATATCGGTGGCTTTGCAGGCATGTATGAGCTTAGCAAAAATTATAATGAGCCTGTGTTGGTTGCTTGCACAGATGGAGTTGGTACAAAAGTTGCTCTAGCTCAAGAATTCAATCAAGTTGATGGTATTGGACAAGACCTTGTAGCAATGTGTGTAAATGATCTTATTGTTTGTGGAGCTAAACCTCTTTTTTTCTTAGACTACTTTGCTTCATCAAAACTTGAAGTAAATGAGGCATCAAAAATTATTAAAAGCATTGCAGATGCATGCAAAAATTCTGATTGTGCATTACTTGGAGGCGAAACTGCTGAAATGCCAGGTCACTATGTTGGTAAAAACTTTGATTTAGCTGGATTTTCAGTTGGATGTGTTGAAAAAAATAACATTATCACTGGTGATAATATAGATGAAGGCAATATTCTAATTGGTATTGAATCAAGCGGACCTCATTCAAATGGATTTTCTCTCATTAGAAAAATAATTAAAGAATCATCAATGAAAGAAAATGATCTAAACAAAATAACTGATTTAGCTTTAAAGCCAACTCACTTATACCCCAATTTAATTATGCAGCTAATTAATCAATTTAAAATAAATGGGATGGCACATATTACAGGTGGAGGGTTAACAGAAAATATACCAAGATCATTACCGAAACATTTAGCAGTTGAAATATATTTAGATTCCTGGCAACTACCTAAAATCTTTAAATGGCTGCAAGAAAATGGAAATATTTCAAAAGATGACATGCTAAGAATTTTTAATTGTGGCATAGGAATGGTTCTACTAGTTAATGAAGAAATTTCAAAAAATATAAAATCAGAAATTAAGAAGAATGGTTTTGAATGTTTTGATATTGGCAGAGTTATAAAAAAAGATAATGGATCGGTAATCTATTCATAATCCATGAAAAAAATTGTTGTCTTAATTTCTGGAAGTGGCTCTAATCTTCAGGCCATTATAGACAAGTGCAAATCAAAATATATTCAAGCAGAAATTATATGTGTAATTTCTAATAATCCAATAGCCTTTGGTCTTGAGAGAGCTAAGTCTGCTGGTATTAAAACTCTCATCATCAATCATAAAGAATATCAGTCAAGGGATTTATTTGATAAAGATCTTTATAAAATTTTAAAGGATCAAAATGCTGATTTAATAGTTTTGGCTGGTTTTATGAGAATACTAACAGAAAAAATTACAAAAAATTTCTATGGGAAAATCATAAACATCCATCCGTCTCTGCTACCAAAATATCCCGGTTTAAATACTCATCAACAAGTCATAGATAACAAAGATGCAATTCATGGCATAACAATTCATTATGTTTCATCTGAGCTTGATGGTGGCCCGATAATTGCTCAAGGTGAACTTATGACATCACAAAATGATGATATTGATAATTTAATTGAGAGAATTCATAAACTTGAACATGAACTTTATCCTGAAATTATTAAATACATCTGCGATAATCAAATTAGTGTTAATTCAAATGAAGTTATATTTAAAAATCTATCCATAGAAGGTACGTACATATATAAAAAATATGATGTTTAGAAAGCTATTATTAATAATATTTACTATAAACCTGAGTTCTTCGGTTATACCAGAATATAAAGCCAAATATAAATTTGAACGAGATGACTTTTCTATTACTGGTATTAGGGAGCTAAAAAAATCTAATGGTGATGATTTCATTTTTAAATTTAATGCAAGCACACTATTGATTGTTTCTATGAATTTTGAATCAATCTTTGAAATAAAAGATTCAAAAATAATATCTAAAAATTATGAGGTCAATATTCGGCCTAAGTCGGTTAATAGAGATCAAAAAATCTATTACGACTATGATAATTTAAAAATAAATTCTTCAGGAAGAGACTCGTGGATAGCTCCTCTCAATCAGAAAGCTTTTTTAACAGACCCACTTAATGCACAAATCCAAATCAGGCTAAATTTGATTAATGGAATGGAAAAGTTTTATATAAATTTAATAAAGATTGAAACAGGTGAAATCCAAGAAAACTTATATGAATTAGTTGGTGAAGAGATTTGCTCACTTCAAGAAAAAAGCTATGACTGTGTTATTCTCAAAAGATATAGAGAATCGGATGACAGAATCACGACATACTATCTAATTCCAGAACTAAAATATATGTTTTATAAAGTCATTGATGAAAGTCCAGAAGAGTATCAAAAACTTGAATTAAAAGAGTTATTAAGTTTTGGGTAATGTAACTCCCGTTTGACCCTGATATTTTCCACCTCTATCTTTATAACTTATATTGCATTCTTCATCAGATTCAAAAAATAGCATCTGGGCTACGCCCTCCCCAGCATAAATCTTTGCAGGTAAATTTGTAGTATTAGAAAATTCGAGAGTAACATGTCCCTCCCATTCTGGTTCTAAAGGAGTAACATTAACAATGATTCCACATCTAGCATAAGTTGATTTTCCAAGACATACAGTTAAAACATTCCTTGGAATCCTAAAATACTCAACTGTTCTTGCTAATGCAAAAGAATTTGGCGGTATAACACAAATATCTGATTCAATATCGACAAAGCTTTTTTCATCAAAAGATTTAGGGTCAACAATTGCTGAATGAATGTTAGTAAAGACTTTAAATTCATTTGAACATCTAACATCATAGCCATAACTAGACACACCATACGAAATCAACTTTTCACCGTCTTTATCGAGTCTTACTTGATTCTCTGAAAAAGGCTCAATCATTGATTGAGTCTTGGACATTTCTGTTATCCATTTATCTGATTTAATCGACATTTATTTCAGTTCTCCCTTGAATAGCTCTTGCTATTGTATTTCCATCAACATATTCCAATTCACCTCCAATTGGAATCCCATAAGAAATCCTTGATACTTTAATGTCTTTGATATGATCTTTAATATATATAGCTGTAGCATCACCCTCAACAGTGGAGCTGGTTGCTAATATAACCTCTTTGGTATTCTCAACCTTTATCAGTTTTAAAAAATCGTTAATACCCAAATCGTCCGGACTAATTCCTTCAATTGGTGACAACCTACCAAGTAAAACAAAATATCTACCCTTAAACCCCCCTGTTGATTCTATTGCTAAGACATCAGATGGATTTTCAACTACGCAAATACTATTCATATCTCTACTAGTATCTATACAAATTTTACAAAGATCATTGGATGTCAACATTCTGCATCTTGAGCATCTACCAATCTCATCAATCGCTTTCTCAAGGTTTTTAGCTAGCATTCCAGCGCCATCTTTATTTTTATCTAATAAATAAAGTGCCATTCTTTGGGCAGATTTTTTTCCTACACCTGGAAGTATTGTTAAAGAATTAATTAAATCATTTAGAAGATCTTGATGCATATTAGTTCACTGGCTTAATTGATCCATCTTTAATATTACCATCATACTTATCAAGAAACTTCTGAATTGATGGATCCGATAAAACATCTTTTTCTGCTTTAGACTGTCTATCAGACTCAATTTTCTTTTTATGATTTGATGGAGAATTGTTGTTGTCGCCTTGTTTTATTTCAACTTCTATTTCATAACCATAATATGCATTTAATACGGTTTGAAATTCTTTAAAAACATTTTCTGGAATATTATTTTCTTCTTCAGGCTGCACAAGTGTGATTAGAGATTCTTCAAATGATAAAAATGAAAGATTTCCAAAATAATTTCTAGCAAAAGGACTTAGAGATAACAAATCAAAGAGCTCTAGCCAATCACTATTATTTTTTAAATTACATTTATCTTTTGAATTAACAGTTTCAGTTTCTTTACTTTCTATATCTTTCTTTAAAGTCTTTGGAGTATCGATTTTAGGCGTTTTTAAATTTTTTTTTTCTGTATCGTTTGAAGTGTTTTTATTATCAATTTTATGTATAGGATTAAATGCCAACATTCTTAAAATACAAACCTCTAACGCCTCTTTTGGACTGGGATGAGCATTGAATTTAGAGTATGAGTTAATTGCAATCTCATACAGTAGCTGGCAAAACTCATCATCAATATTTGCTGCTAAATTTTTAATATCTTGATCTGATGAATTGCTTAAAACTTTTTCTACAGAGGCTTTATGTAAAATTGAAATTAAACTTTTTAATATTACATCATACTCTGGGGATAGCTCTTCTATTTTTGATAATGCCTGATATGCACCCACGCCATCTCCATCAATAATGGCATTAACCATAGTGACTAAAAATGAACTATCAATTGTTCCTAGTAATTCCTTAACATTATTTGATTTAAGGATACCGCTTCCATGAGCAATTGCTTGATCTAATAATGTTAATGCATCTCTTACTGATCCTGAGGCGGCATCTGAAATTAAATCAACACTTTCCTCATCATAACTAATATTCTCTGATTTTAAGATTTTTTGTAAATGCTTTGATAGAACCGTGCCACCAACTATTTTTAGATTCAACTGCAGGCATCTCGATTGAACTGTTTTTGGAAGTTTTTCAGGATTTGTTGTAGCTAAAATAAAAACTACATGTTTTGGTGGTTCTTCAAGGTTTTTTAATAGAGCATTAAAACTCTCTGTAGTTAGCATATGAGCCTCATCAAGCAAATACACTTTATATCTTCCATTTGCTGGAGACTGAGGAACTGTCTGAAGCAATTCTTTCATTGCATCTATGCCTCTTTGAGATGCAGCGTCCTGTTCATAAAAATCTAACGATCTTCCCAATTTGATTTCCTCACAATTAACACATTCATTGCACGGAACAGCAACTGGTTTATTTGATGAAGAGCAATTAAGACATTTTGCAAGAATTCTTCCAAGAGTCGTCTTTCCAACACCTCTAGTACCTGAGAAAATGAAAGCTTGGTGAATTCTATCTTGAAGAATACTATTTGATAATGCTTGTATTACGTGATCTTGGCCAACAACCTCTTCAAAGCTTGATGGCCTATATTTTCTAGCTAAAACCTCGTACGACATAGCGATAAATCATAACATGAGCTAGCTAAAAACTGAGTCAATTTCTTGAAAACTAAAGCCTCTATTTTGCAAAAAAACCTTTTGCTTGTTTTGTTGCTTAAAATCTGCACCTATACCCGCTTTAAACTTTTTATTAAAAGCTTTTAAAGCAGCTTCATTCCAGCCACCTTCAGCATCAATTACTTCTAATGCTGTGTTTTCATTAACACCTCTGGAGACTAATTCATATCCGATTTTTTTTGGACCAAAACCTTTTCTTTTTCTTGCAACAACATAAGCTTCTGAGTATCGGCAATCATTGATAAGATTTTTTTCAAGCAGATTGTGTATTACTGAGTTAACTAACTCTGGAATATTAAATTTTTTAATAAGCTTATCTGATAACTCTTTTTGCGAATGTTCTCTTCTAGATATAATATCTAATGCTTTGTTATAAATAGCTTTATAAGCATCATCATTCATTTATTCAAAAGGAACTACCCTTGATTTGCCATTCCTTTTGATAATTCTTACTCTTTGGTTTTTTGAATA
>Ga0213865_10002277_pt1 | contig 12105 bp, 11 predicted proteins | sample PICome_6_FD_160100 | JGI IMG/M metagenome (GOLD analysis project Ga0213865, IMG submission 160100) | Coastal seawater microbial communities near Pivers Island, North Carolina, United States - PICO282 | ecosystem: Environmental > Aquatic > Marine > Coastal | place: USA: North Carolina...
GCCATTTGAACTGCCATAACAACCATACCTATAACACCTAGCATTCTCATTAGAGCAGCACCCGCTGTTTTGGCTGCCATTGCTAACCCCTTTAAAGCAACACTTGCGAAGTTTGCTGCCCCTGCAAAAGTTCCTAAAGATCTAGAGGCTATCTTTAGAGATGCTGTTTGTAGTACAATGGCTCTTCGTACATTTTTCATCGCTACACCGAAGCGGCCTTCAGCAATAGCTGCTTGTGCTTTTGCAGCGGCTAGCTGAGCTGCAGACTGTCTACCTTGAGACTGAGAAATATTTAGTCGAGTAATAATTTTATTAGACGTTTTAACTCTTTGATTATATTCTCCTTGAGAAATACCTAAGCGTTTATTAGTGTCACTCAAGGTTTTACCTTGAATGCCTAAAGCTTTTTCTTGGTTTATTCTTTTATTAAGGAGTCCTAGATTTGTGGCTTGGGATCTGTGCTGTCCTTTTATCGCTTTGTCATATTCTTGAGTAGATACCTTGCCGTCTTTCATCGAACGAATAACATCTTTCATAGTTTGAGAAGATCTATTCATATGAGAAATATCAGTAAGTTTTTTACGATTTAAGTCTGCAGTAGCCTTAGCCTGATCTTTTGTTTTTTGAGTCATAGAAGCTAGGCTTCCAAGAACTTGACTAGATATTGTTGATGCGAAAAGAATCAGAACACTCGTAAGTGCCATAGGTTTTTCAGAAAGGAATTTAACTATAGGAGAGATTACATTTGCCAAACCTCCGAGACCGGATTTTGCCAAATTTTGTAAAGATGCAGATAGCTTATCAAAAGGGTTTACATCAACATCTCCCAATGCTCCAAACTTCTTCTCGCCCTCTTCAAGAGTTGCATTCAAGAAGGCTTGTCTTTTCTCAAAGTTTGAAAGATCGCTGGCACTTTTGCCAATGCTTTGAGCATACTTTTCAGTAGCTTCATCAAGACGAACCATAATACCCAATTCATCAAGTAGTTCAGGTTCTAGTTTTGTAACACCTCGAGTAAGGCGGTTCATAGAGTCTTGTAAATCACGACCCAAAGCTACAGAAGCCTTACGTGCTACTGCACCAAACTCTTCTATTCGACTAGCATCTATACCTGCACTAGTAATAAGGGCTACAGACCGCATTGCTTCTTCAAGACTAATTGCGTGTCCTGTGGCTTGTACAAGTCCGTTAGATAGGGTGTGCATTGCAAGACCGCTTGCTTTACCCATTTCCACCAAACCTTTTTCTAGTTGGGTGGCTTGCGCTGCTCTAGATAGAGCTCCAAAACCCGCTGTTAGTGCGAATATGTTTGCGGCAAGACCTGCGTAGGCGGCAACTAAGCCACCTCCGCCATCTAGCTGATTTGACATTTTAGAGAAAGCTTTAGTGCTGTTCATTCCAGCTTGAGCAACACCTTTCTGTTTTTTGCTATACTTATCAGCAGCAGCTCCGGCTCGATTAGTTGACGCAGCAGCTTTATCAGCTTGCTTCGCTACTTGTTCTAGCTTTCCATCACTATTGATTTTAAAGGTTAGCGTAACTGTATTGTTTGCCACTATCTCTTTCTCTTTAGCTTTTCCCTCTCTTTTTTAAGTTGTTCCTGAGAGTGCTTAATAGCTCTTGATTCTAAATAATTAAGAATCTCTAAAAATAAGGTTTTGTCTTCTATACTATTTACTTCATAAATTTCAAAATAATAAGGTAAACTAGTATAATCTTTCCCTAGAAACCCTATATCTGCAACAATATTATCGCCTAAAGCATTGTAACAGTTTATAGCATCTATTACTATACCCGGAAAGTCCTCGGCTTCTGGAGGCATTCTTTCCGGATCAGGTTCTTGGTTTAACTGTTCACACATTTCAAGATAACGATCCTTCGTCATCTTTACATCGCTATTCTGGAAGTACCGCTCCAGCCTTTCGAACAACTGGTCCTTTTGATCCTGTGCGAAAGTTATCGAGGTCAAACACTACCTCGTTTAGCCATGTGTCAAATTCTGTGGAAGAACTAACAAGAGTTTCTGCGTTTTCTGGGGTATACTCTAGTTCTTCATCCGCTGACTTACCTGTCATATCAATAAGTAGTAATGTTTCAAGATGACCTAGTTTTAAACCTTTCCATCCTTTAACTACAGCTTTGGTAAATTCTGTTACGAACTTTTCTTCATCAAGCTGCTCTACTACTTGTCGGGTTTTTCTGTCAAATTTTTGACCAGTACATTTTTTGCGTAAGTTTGTTAATTCTTTCCTAGATAGATTTACGACTTCTACCTGAAAGCCTGATAGACCTGGAAAGTCTATCCAGACCGACTTAGTGTCGATCATTAGTTTTTTAAGTTCCATTGCTGCTCCTAATTATACAGTTGAATAAATAATTGATGTAGAAAGGGTAGGATTAGTAACAAGCTTCCAATCAGTACTTTGAGTGAATACGCTTTTTGCTTCCATCCTATTTGTGAACGAGACTGCACCAGAACCTAAGTTAAAATGAAACCCATAGAAGTTACTGTTGGAGTCTAGCTCCCCCGCTTTTATTGATAACGATGTTGCTTCATTGAATTTGTTTAAGAAGTTATCATTGTCATCTGTGAGATATGAACCAATGCTTCCAGCAAAAGATTTTTTAGTTATCACATAATCTTGGGGGAAAATTGCATTTGTTTCATTAGTAACATTTAACCCTGCTTGAACAGTATGGTTTTTTAACCATTCTACATTATTCTGCAACTGTGTTTTTAATGAAACAATACCTGAAGAAATATCAGTACCACCTACTATAACCTGTAAATACTTTAGCATTAAGTAGTCTTTTGCACCTGTATTGTAGTTTGAATCTACTGTTCCAAAAGGGAACGTAACAGATCCAACAGTACCGTATTTAGAAAGTTTGGAAGCTTTTCCACTAACGTTCAATTTCAGGGGTTCAGATCGCTCGATTTGGTAAGCCCCTTCTGTAATGACCGCTTTTTCTAGTTTCCAAATATCTTGATTTGTTTCGATATACAAATCAAATGAGTCACCGCTTAATAATAAATCATGTACCTTTTTAAAGTAGTCTTGTTTAATTATAAGCATTGTAAACGAAAAGTTTGCAACATTTGCTTTTTTAATGTTAGAACGACCAAAATAGTTTGTACTATTCTGCAAAGTTTTAACAGCAGTAACTGAATCCGCGAAAGTTTGGCTGAAGCTTAAGTTTTTCTGCACTTCTATTTGATAAAAAGTGTTGTTGGTTCTTATGTAAACCTTTGCTTGCTCTTTAATATTGTAATTAGCCATAACTCTCCAGGTAATAAAAAGGGGTCTGAAAAAGACCCCTTCTTAACTTTTTCTATTTCATATTATAGTCTAATAGACCATAAATGTCAAGAAATATTTTTGCTATGTTACAGGGTTGGTCCCTTATAAACAATGCTTGCTTCATCTGCTCCGTCAATAGTTGATGGTAGCGCATGGAAGTTAGTTTCCAAAGAAATAACATCTTCAATGCTATGTGAAGGTATTTCTAAGTGACAAGTCGGCAAAGTAATTGTAACATTTGGCGCAGAATCTCCACCAACAGCAAAGACTAACTCAAAGTCGTTTGTAATAGTGTTTGTAGACTCAATTAAGTCTTCAAATAAGTCCGCACTTCCTGCAGCATGATTGCCTAAGTAGCAAGTAAAGCTGCCCGAAATATTTCTAGTACCCGTAACGTGACCAATAGGCTGATTAATAACACCTAAAGTCTCAGGAGTTAAGAAAGTAATATTATTACTAAAGGTAATGTTACCGCCTGTTAGAGTTAGACTATATTCCGATTCAATATCTTCTGCGGTTGTCGCAGTCACAGCACAAGTTGTTAAGCGATTGCGAATGAAGTTAGCAGTGCTTGTAGTTCCTTCTGAAATACTTACGGTTGGAGCAGCAGCTTCTTCGCTAATTATCTTACCGAAACCGCTCCAGTTAATTGTCGCAATACCTTCAATATCAAAATCAACAGAAGCTTCATTTACACAACAGCCATCAATTTTGTAAACTGTATGCGTACCAGCATCGTAATCGCCTTGTCCCATGATAAAGTATATAGCAAGTTCTTTCAGGGAAGCCGTATTTGAATCTTCAAAGTCAAAAGTTAAAGCTGTCGCAGTTTGTGCAATACCTTGGTCAGCACTCCATGCAGAGTTAGAGTCGCTTTCACTTCCTGAAACACCTGCGGTGAATGCTCCATTACCAACAAGAGCGGCCCAAAGAACTTCCTCTACTGCGTGCATTTGTGCAGAAGTTCCGTCCCAGCCATTTGCTGCATCAATAGTTGACTTGAAAGGACGAACGTATGTTGAGAAGCTCCACTCAGCAGGGGCATAAGAATCGTTAAACATTCTACGACCTCTACGAGTTGCATTACCACTTGCTGCCGAAGACATCTCGTTTAGAGTAATCTCTGAAGTATTTGTTGCTTGAGAGAAAGAGAACCCATCAAGAACAGGAATCTCCCAGTAGGTTGTACCGTCTGATACAACTACTCTGGTGTCTCTACTAAAAAATAAATTATTGGCCATAGTTTTCTCCTATGTATCTTGAAAAGGCAAAGGCTTGAATTTTTATTCGTGCCTGCATTTTCTAGTATCGAACTTCTAGTATCATCTCTCCGACGCCTAGAGGTTCAAGTACACCTTCATCAGTATCTATACTGACGATTGTGATTTGTTGAGTATACTGAGTCGCACCTTGGCGATCTGTATACGCTAGTCTAGAGTTATCTTCCAATACAGTTTCCACATCTTCTAGTAGCTCATCGAGAGCCTGCACAGAATCATCGTCTTGTACATAACAACGAAGAGTTACTGAAAGGAACCTATCTTTATATCCTCCACCCTGATATTCTCTGGTTTCGGAACCTGCATTTAGGTGAACCGCAGGAAAATCCTCCACTTCATCCCAAAACTTTAATCGGGGAGATACATTATCAAATAAGTTTGTTAAAAATGCACCTGTCCCATTTATAGTCTTTAATTTTGCAACAAGAGCATTTACAATTCCCAATCTTCTCGTTGTATAATCTCTTGTTGCCATTATATTCTCCTAGTATAGAATCTTCCGATTGCCATCTGTTGAGCAATCTCTCTAATAGATCCTTCGATAAGTTCTCGAGGATCTCTATTTCCGTTTGCCCAAGGGGCTGCCCCTACTCCATCTTCAAATACTTGATAAGGGTCTTTTCTATAAGTATACCCAAAACTTGGGAACCCTTGAGGTGTTTGTGTAACTTCTGTAATTTTTACACTATCTGCAAAGCGCCCTGTTCGGTTTACTAGTTGAGGGCTTTGCATATTTTTTCTAACCGTATCTGGTAGCTGTTTATTAAGCATACCTATCATAGCTAGTGGGCTAAAAAGTTGGTTTGGGTTTACTTTATTTTTCTTACCTTTTTTAGGTTTGCCTTTCTTGACAGGGGCTGCTACTTTTTTAGCCTTTTGTACAGTACTAGATTTAGTTTTTGTATCTAGCTTCGCTTTTTTATTCTTGCCTCTGTTTGTTTTTAGGTTTTTCTTTCCTTCAAACTTGTCTAGTATTGCTTTTTCAGCTTTTTCTTTTAAAGTACTCGATCCAGGCATATTTATTACGTCTTCCTGTACCGAACGAATATGGTCTCTCCAAACTCTTTTTAAAGCTTTTTCACCTGCTGCATCTGCTATATTACCTTCTTCCCCTGGACCTGCTTGGAAGCTAATAACTGATACATAATCTGCTGCAAGTACACCTGCCTTTGTTACTACCTGTCTTGCATTTGTTACTATCTTTTCAATTTCAAAAGCGGCATCAATTCCTTCTAGTCCTGCAGACCCTGCCGATGCTTCTAAATTATGTAATAAAATCTTTTTTGTTGCATCATCTAAATCTGAAACTGATCTTGCTATCTGTACTTGGGAAACTGCTTTACCGTCTTTACCGTGTCCTTTGTGCAGATTTTTTGATATTTCACCTTTTTCAGATTTTGTTAGTACACCTTCATCAACTAAAGTAGTAAGTAGTGTATTTTTAATTCTTGTAATACTGGATCTAAAACTTGTAACGATAAATACAGTATCTCCAATATCTTTTACATCTATACTACCTATTTGCGGTAGTTTAGCAATAATTGCATTATATCTTCTTTTATGTCTTGATTTAAAAGAGGATTGCAATCTACGAGCATGTTGTTGTGCCTTTGTCAGTGCAAGTTTTAACTGTGTTGCCGTAGGTTTTGCATCTGGCACTGCCATCTGTATTACTTTTTCTAACTCTACAGTATCGGCTAGAATTAATAATTGACCTCTTTGCTTTACTACGGCTCGTCTGGCCTCTTCGTCTAGCTTTCTCAATAGAGGTTTGGAAAAGCCTTTTTCTAAACCTGATACGGACATTAGTAGTTTTTATACAAATCCAGAACTCGTTTTATATGGTCTGGAAAGCCTACGTTGTCTCGCTGACTAGTGCTAGTCTGATTCTGAAGACTTGCCCCTGCAATAGTTTGACGTTGTTTTCTTTCATCTTTTAAGTAATAGGTTATTAGATCTACTACTGCAAGTTCAAGATCTTGTGGAAGAGTGCTATAACCTGCTCTATAAGCGACTTTTACTGAACCTTTGCCAGACTTAAACTGCTTTGGATTACCCGACTCGTCGATACGGAAAACAGTATCTGTTAGAGTATCAATATAATAGTCCGAGTTTTCTGTTAAGGTAGTATAAGCATCTGAAGGCTTATCTCTTTCAGATACAAAGCTAATTGATATAATTGGAGTCTCTGTAAGCTGTACAAAATGTTCGTTGTAGTCTACATTAAATACCTCAGTTTTTGCAGAACTAACAAAGTCTACAAAAGTATTATTACAATAAGTTTTTACTAATTGACTTACAGAAGTTGCTAAGGCATCAATCCTACTATCTTGGGTAGTAGAGGAAATACCTGTCATTAATTTATAGGTTTCTACATCTATTAAATTTGCCATAATTCTATAAGTCCATTAGTAAAAACTTGGGGGAGGCGAACCTCCCCGAAGTTTAAAAGTATTACTACTATTATTAACCGGCTTCGTCGTAAATTACGTGTACCGCAGGGTTGTTATTCGCGTAACCTGCAACTAGCTCAGCGAAACCAATTGACTGACTTGCAACAAGATCAGTACGTTGATTAGTTACTGAGTAATCAGATTCAATGTTAACACCACGTAGACGTGGAATAACATAGTTAGCAGTATTAACTAGCGAGAATACAGTCGTGTTATTTCCTCGAGTAATGAGATCAGAAACAATAACTTGAATACCATAGATTGAACCTACCACACCAGATACTTTAGTAGACAGCTGACCTACTTGTGAAATATCAGCAAAAGCAGAGTCTTGCATCAATTCCATATAACCTGCTGGGCTAACAATCAATGCTAGATCTGCAGAGTTAAGGCCATACTTGCCCATTACTGAACGAGCTTTTACAACTTCCAAAGCAGTCAAAATCTCAGTCGAAGTATCGTGAGAGAAGTCAGTTGCCGCAAGACCACCAAGATCAGAAGCATCAGTAGAGAGGCCAGCACCTTGGTCAGTACCATCAGCACCAACTAAACCTGAGATAGAAGGATCGTCGTTACCGAATAGGCACATTTTGTCTTTAGCACGTGCATGAGCGCGAGCCATTGCCTGTTGAAGCATTGGAAGAAGAGACACAAGAGTCTTTTCATCAGTATCGTTGCTCAAGTTTGTGCTTGAGATTAAACGATGTGGCTTCAAGATTACTTGACCTACATTATAGGCATTGGAACTGTTAGCAACACCATTAGTATTGCTTTCCAAGTTACCAGCAGGCGCAGAAGTAGCAAATGTAGCTGCCTCAGCGTCTGGGTTAACAGGAAGAACAGTAGCAGCACCATTTACAGCGATTTCACGGAAAAGACCAGCTACTTGTTGCTCTAGCTTAACTTCTTCTTCGAACTGAGTAGCAACTGTAGTATCAAGAGAGATAGTTACATTACCAGTAGGAGTTACACCAGCGCCAGCTTTTTCCATAATTTCACGACCGTACTCAGTATCCATACCTTTTCCAGTAATTTTACCAAGAATGTGAGCGCCTAAGAACTCTTTGCCCCACGCACTCATATCGCCTTTAGTACGACCAGAAAAATCACGCTTGCTGTTACGCATAGCTTCTAGTTCAGCACCTTTTTCTTCAAGGTCTTTTTGATATTTAGCAACGATAGCAGCATGATCAGCATCTTTAGCTTCAAACTCTTTTTGCATATCGGCTTCTAGTTTTTCAACACCAGTCTTAACACCTGATTCGATGCTTGACTTGATTGATTGAGCTTCTAAAGCTTTAGCTTCAGCAGCTTCTGCCTCTGCTTGAGCAGCGGCTTTTTCTTCGGCTTGTTTCATTGCGATTTTAGCAGCAGTTTCATCAGCTACTTTCTTAGCAAATGCTTCCAAGTCGATTTCCGGAGTTTTAGTTTCTTCGGACATTTTTGTCTCCTTTATAGTGGATTTCTCCACTTGCTTAGGTGCGTCACTAACCACTTTTGATTCCTTTGAATCATCTTTGGTCAGAGACTGACCCGTTAGATCGACACGATTGGTGAAAGTTTTCTTGAATTCATTGTACTCTTCTTCCGAGTCAAATGATTTCGCGAGCGAAAAAGTAGCTGCTTGATTGCAAGGTACCGAAACAACCGATACTTCAAACAACTCAGCATCCTTAATCATTAATCCGTCAGTTTCTTTGATGTAATCAGCATCCTTGACTTTGAAACCAACGGAAAAGGCTCCAAGGACACCGTCTTTAACTAGTTCACAGACCGCCGCAGGCGCAGATTTACTAATCTTTGCTTCAAGCTCTAGTCCGTTCTCTGTTACTTTTACTCCTGTAGCACGACCAATAGGTTTATCATAGTCGTGATTAAATAAAATTACAGGATTATTGTGAAAATTATCCAAACCACCCTTTGTCCAGGCTTCGGCTGCAATTACATCCCCTGCTCGGTCAGAATGATTAGTACTCGCCATACCTCGAATCATTACGCTACCGTCTTCATTTGCATGAGACTTAAACGTTGAGGCCATATGTAGTATCTTATTCATAAGTTTTCTCTGTAGTACTTGCCCTGAGTGCTTCCAAAGGGTCTTTTTCTTCAGGCTCTACCTCAACCTTCGGTTGAGCTAGTTCCCAATATTCTGGGTGGTTCTCTTTAAAAAGATCTAACATTACTTGGTAGCCGCCTATTGTATTTACCATTTCTTTATCAGCTACAGGCTTTCTGCCATCTCTCTTAAAACGTGCATAGGACTCTGGTAGTCCGTATTCTGCAAAATATTTAGCTAATTTCTCTAAATTAATCTTATTGTGCATTTTCCTCTTCCTGTGGCGGTCTTCCGCCTTCATCTGGATTTGCTGCTGAGCCTGCAATATTTGCAGGTACTCGTATGTCTTCTGCTTCTTCTCTCGCATCATAGCCTAAGGCTTCTCTAGCTTCATTTGGGCTAATGATTCCTCCATTTACTAAAGAGGTATAATATGCTGCACTATCTCGCAATTCTGGCTGTAAAGCTGGGACATTGGTTACATCCTCTACAATTTCAAATCCAAAATATCTACATAGTCCATGATTTAACTTTTTGACAATAGGTAATATTGTTTCAAGATAATATAAACGCATATTAGGACGAATGTTTGCATTATTACCTGAATCAAGTAAAATTGGTGGAACACCCACAGCCTTTAAAATAATTTTTTCATTCTCTTCAATAGAGGTTTGAAAGTCTAAATCTTTAAAATTTACATTTGAAATTTTATCTAACTCTAAACCGCCATCTAATATAAGAGGTCTACGCCCTCCTGTATCTGGTCTATATCGTGTCTGCCACGATATCAACATACGCTCTTTAATCTTATCTGATAGAGTATTTGGAGATTTTAGTACTAGACCGGGGACTGCTCCATTCTGGAAGAAATTATCTTGAAAGTGTCTCATTCTTTCCATAAGCTGCATTGTTCGTATCGCAGGCTTTAGTCTTGATACTCCTCTATAAGTATCTTCAAAAGAGTTTTCTTTAATATGAATAATTTCGTCTGGACCGTATATAATATCATTATAGGTATACTTTTCAATGTAAGTACTTTTATCACCATGTATAACTACTTTATCCGCAGGTAGATGATACAAATGTGCACCATCAAAATATATAAAAATATTGCCGTCTAGTATAAAATCAGTAATAAGATTACGTCTAAAAGTACTAATATCCTGAAAAGGGTTTGGCTCTTTAGTAAGAAGAAGCTCTACTTTTGCTCTTTTAATTCCTTTTATAATACCAGGCATAGATACAGGCTTAACTACAGTATCTACAGCTGCTGTATCATCAATTACCATATTAACTGAGCGATTTACTACTTCTAAACTTTCGTAAAATCTTTCATAACGTCCTGTAAATTCTCTAGAAGATTCTATGTTTGCAAGGTAGGGTTGTATAGGGTTGAGTTTTTCTTCCTCAGCCTCTATAGGTTTTCTTCCAAATAAATTATTATACCAAGCCATGTTTTTCTCTTTGAATCTCTACCCAGCGCATTTGCTTTTTTGCTGTTGTCAGCGCAGGATCTTTACCGTAAATTGAGTGAAGTTTTAAGTGATGCTTGTGACACAAAGTAACTGTGTGGTCGTATAGCTCAGCATGATGTTCTTCTATAAAATCTTCCCGGAGTGCTTGTATGTACTCAGGATTGTGATTGTTGTCTTTCAACCACTTGTTCAACAAAGGTGTTAGACTGTAAAAATGGTGAAAGTCTAACTGCTCTGTTGCACCGCAAATTCTGCAAGAGGAACCCTTCTCATACTTAGATTTTGCCTTATCTCGTACATACTTTACATAATCACGTTTTAACTTAGGCATTTTCCTTTGGTTCCTTATTTTTTATCTAAAGAATTATATCGACTTTAAGCTAACTTGTCAAACATTATTTTTGAGTTGGTATCGCTAGAAGGATATATTTGAGGTTTGAAATGAGTATAGTGCGTAGCGCAACGCATCTGCCATATGCGATGCCATGTTGTGCTTCGGTTTTTCCTTCATAAGATTTGGGTTCGGGTCCCACTGATACGCATCTAAACAGCTCATGGATTCTTTGGCTTCTTGATCCACAAAGAGGAGATCGTTGTCGATAATCCCTGACACATGTCCAATTCCGTCAAGTACGGACTTCTTCGCGTTGATGGTGGAAATGTCGTAGTTCTGCGCGAAATCATACCTTGTTTGTTGAGCTGCGCTGTCAATATAAATGTAATCAATATCCCAGCGATCAATGAGCGATTGTACCTCGGCAGCGTGCTGTTCAGTAGTTTTTTCAGCGTCGAAGTATTCGTCCACCAAATAGTATTGTTCTTTATCCCAATCGTACGCAATAACACACATGGCTGTTGGGTCTTTGTAGCCGACATCCAACCCCGCGAAGACATCCATCTTGCTAGTATCGAGCTGTGAGAAGTCCTTGACTTGTGTCTCAAAGTTGAACTTCCAGATTTGTCCTTCGTATGTGTTGAAGTCTGCTTCATATTCTTGTCTAAACTCTGCCTCTGACATCGACTTACGTGCTTCTGCGATGTCTGTTTCACTCATTCTGGGGTTATCTTTATAAGTTGCACGTATACTACACCATTCAGGGAACTCATCGGAGAATCCTCTATAGAAAAACTCAGAAAACCAGTTATTACGGCCACGGGGAGTAGATATAAAAATGGCTTTAGAATTGTCTTTATCAAGTGTAGGGCGCAGTGCAACATTGAAGGCATCCTTTCCATCCGCTAGTGCGGCTTCGTCAAATATAATTAAGTCATAAGAGCGACCCACACAAGAGTCTACCTGATTGATAGAACCCATTCTTACTGTGGAGCCGTTAGATATTTCGATAACTTTGTCTTTTGCGTTATCTTTTGTAACTTCTAAGTCAAAGTGTTTAATCAAGTTTCTTTGTAGATCAAAAGAGATCTGAGACAAGGAGTAGTTGGGAGACATGATTAAAATGTTGGAGCCAGGTACCAAAGACACGAGCTGTCCAATGATATTGGCGATGTACGTTTTGCCTTGTCGTCGAGAAACTGCTA
>Ga0213865_10002280_pt1 | contig 12089 bp, 11 predicted proteins | sample PICome_6_FD_160100 | JGI IMG/M metagenome (GOLD analysis project Ga0213865, IMG submission 160100) | Coastal seawater microbial communities near Pivers Island, North Carolina, United States - PICO282 | ecosystem: Environmental > Aquatic > Marine > Coastal | place: USA: North Carolina...
CGGTGTGGTTAGAGTGTTTCTTTGGATACCCGCCAACGAGCCATTCGGTACCACTGCATACGCCTCCACAGCAAACAACCAAAAACCCGACAACAACACTACGAATGCAATAAACTGCTTCATATCTCCGTTATTTTTAAACTCCACAGCCGACTAAGAATCTTTCTGTTGCCCCGTCCATCTAGCTTTCCTGAAATAGGGCCAACGCCTCTCATTCAATACAATCATACATAGAACCATAAACGCGGCAAACGCACCATACCAAATCAATAGAAAAAAATTACCAATTTGCGACCAATCTTGTGCTCACGTCCGTTTAAGGTTTTTTATCCACCTACAGCAAAATCTGAACGACTGGGTAAGCTCAGTGCGCGCTCATCCGTTTGCGATAAGCCGACGGCGTTTCTCCACGGACCGAGGTAAAAAAACGAGTCATATGAGAGGACTGTGAAAAACCACACTGGTAGGCGATCTCCTCAAGGCTCCACCTGGACTCCCTCAACACCTTGGCAATATGGGACGTACGGGCTTCGCGGCAGACTTCCAAAATTGTGCTCCCTAAGTATTTATGAAACCGGCGTTCCAATCCACGCCGATAGAGCCCGGCTGCTTGCGCCACCTCATCTACTAGGATGGGGCGATCAACATGCTGGTGAATAAATCGCAGCGCCTTGCATACTGCCAGATCTTCGACCGAAAAAACATCTGAGGACTGCCGCACAACCAGCCCGTCTACCTGTGCCATAATCTGCATCTCTTTTGGCTCCACCCCACGCATCATCTTATCCAACAAAGCCGCGGCTTCATAACCGGATTGATACTGCTGCACACTCACACTCGAAAGCGGCGGAAAGCTCATTCCGCAGACAACAGGATCATTATCCACACCGACCACTGCGCATTCTTCGGGAATCCGCAGCTTGACTGCACGACAGGCTCGGGTCACCTTTAAAGCGACCTCATCATTGGCAGCCATTATTGCCACGGGCCAAGGCAGACTCAGCAGCCATTGACCGAGCCGCTCAATTCCCTCATCAGTATCCCGCATATTGAACGCATACACGGAAGTACAGCCAGCTTTTTTAACCGCCTTACGAAACCCCGTTTCGCGACATTGGGACCAGACCGCATCCTCCAAACCGCAGAAAGCAAAATGGCGGAACCCACGCTCTAGGAAGTGATCGACGGCAACTTGGCTCAAAGCAACATCATTGATATTCACCCAGCCCATTCCGGCGCGTTGCCGTTGGCTATAGCAAAATGCAACAACTGGCACCCTACTATTTAGCAACGGCTCAATCTGTGCAATATCACGGGCCAACACCCCGTCAAACGACTGCAAAAACTCGCGAGAATTCTCAATGGAGAGCAGGCCGGAAATTTCCCAATGAAAGCGCCACGGCCCGAAATGGCGCGCATAATCCGCAATACCCGAAATAAGTTGTCGCCCCGATTCGCGGGATGACTCAATCAGTACTAGGATATGTGGTTCTTTTTTCACGAAATACTTTCTTCTTTCACCTAGGCACATTAGGAGTGTGGCCTAAGTTGTGTTTTAGGATCAAGCAATAAATCTTGAGTTCAACTATCAACTGCAAGAAATAGCAATCAGTTTATTGTTATACCAACTTAAAAAAGGTATGACACTATATGTGCTTCAAGTAGCGTTTGCTGAAGAGCGTATCCATCCCTTGCCAAATAAGCTGATAACTTTGTCAGGCGCTTCCCACCAATCTTTCAAATGTAAGCCGACAACTGTATCCAAGCGCTCAATGGTTGGCCAGAGCTTGTTGGCAGTCTGGTCTTGTATGAGGTCCCAGAGCTTTTCGATAGGGTTGAGTTCCGGACTGTATGGAGGCAGTGTCACAATGTGGATGCCCTCAGGGATCATTTCATGGGAAGCCTCTTTAGGATGAAAGCCGGCCCCATCCCAAACGATGATATGTTCATAGCCAGGATACTGAGTTTTAATTTGCTCCAAAAAAGCGCGTGTCCATTCCAAATTCACGCTTGGAGTCTGGACAAAAACAGTCTTGCCTTCGACTGGATCGAGTGCCCCATAACAATAACTCCAATCGTACTTGCTTTGCCAAAGTTTGTGAGGGCGCCGACCTTTTAAGGTCCAGACCCTCCTGAGATTTGGGAGTAGCCCGTAGCGGCTTTCATCGGCAAACCAAATCTTGATCGGCCTTTTTCCAGAAATAGGCTGACGACGTAGAATACCCAGAAAGTCACGCTTGAAAGCTTCGGCCTTTTTAGAGTCCCTTTTTTCATGCACGGGGCGAGGGACTCTAAATACCCCGGCGCATTTTTTTAACCAATGCCAGACTTGGTGATAACTAAAGCTGCGTTTGAAGTGTACAGACAGCTCTGCACGCGCTTGTTCAGCGGTATTCCAGCGTGCATTTTTTAGCCCTTTTAGCAAATAGGCTTCGATTTCCGAATTCAGACCACTGGGCCGCCCGATACTGTAGCCACGTTTGAGTACGGCATCTAGACCATGTTGACGATACACGGTAAACCAACGTGCGACTGTGCGTTCGCTGACGCCCAGGCTTTCCGCTATAAATGCTTTCGTGTTGGAAGCACTAAAGCCCATCTTTAGGGCACATAAACGAGTCTGCATCCAGCCTGGATTGCGCCCCTTCAAGAGAGATTGTATTTTTTGGCGATCTGCTGCTTCGCCTAATGGTTGTCTTTGCATACAGAACCGTATTCAAAATCTAACAAAAAGACAAACCTTTTTTAAGCTGGTATAACTGCCGCAACATGCCCGACTCGCTCTGAAAAGGCAAGAGGCCCACCATCATTTTTTTGTTGCTGGCGAAAATTGGAGCGTAATGGGAGTTCTCCGATAGCAAATACTTCAGAATCTCGGTCATTCCGACAGCATACCAGCCCGCACCGCGGCCCCAGACAAATGGCGAATCCTCCATATGCCAAAAAAGGCCGTTCTCTTTCTGCATCTTTTTCAATTACTTAGCGATGGTTAACCCAGCGCGGTCGAGATATTCCTGATCGCCCGTTGCGCGGAAGGCCGCTGTCTGAATCTCGGTGATCATACAGATGTCGTCCACCCAGTAGCCCTAGCCGCCACACCCCAGTGTTGTGCCGACCGAATACAAATTCGCGCCTTCGCCTGTATCTTCATGGTAATGTTTGCGGGCATACCACTTGTTGATGATCGGGTAGCGCACCTTTTTGACCCAGACATCGATGCCACTACCGCATCGCTTTTTCGGCATCGTCCACATTTTCGGACCGTACATCCGAAAGGCGACGCGATCGTTCTCTCACGCAAAATCGTCGAGTCGTTCGGGCACAAAACGGGCAAAGCAGGGTTTCTATCTCTCCACCGTCGAAACACCCTTTCGTAATGCGATTTCTGGCTTCCATTTTATAATCGCGACTTCGCTCGGTTTCGAGGCAACCGTTTTCTCGCCATCGCCCTGCTCCACGCGCTGCGCGAAGAGATAAACCGTTTTATCGCGCTTCCAAGCCGCGCTATCCAAGGAAGGTTCCCACATATTCACCGTGGTGTCTGTCAGATCTTTCATTTCCCAGCTTGGCTTTTTCAGATCATCACATATCGCCACCGAGATGCGGTTGTCGCGTTCGATATCACGGAAAAATATATAGGCGCTGGTTTTTCCATCCAATACCTGAGCGAGAATGCGCGGGCGACTGATTGGGATTTTTTTGGAGCCGCCCCCGCTGAGCGAGAACGGCGTCGTGCGCTGACTCACCTGAACCGTTTTCCATTCTGCACCCGTTTTGTAGATCATATGATACTGAGGAACCGTCGTCCCTATCGGACGAAAATAAGTAACGATATACGGATTCCCCAAGTGGTCTGCACAAATACCCGTCGTGTTAATCAACTCATGTTTTTGTGGAATGCGGGCGGCATACTCAGCCGTCGAAGCAATAATGGGTAGTGTATACGGCTCGCCGGTCGATTTCTGCCAGGTGACGCCACCGTCAGTCGATTTTGCATATGCCATATCATGATTAGAAGCCACGTCGCTATTTTCGCGCCAAACCCATGAGATATGAATCGTCCCCATTTTATCCATGCACATCTGCCAATAGGGGCTTCGCTTATTGCCTTCGCCGCTGATAAAATTGCTATGTATCTGTGTCCATTTTTTGGTGGCAACATCATATCGGTTCAGTAACAGGTTACCCCTCCCTGAACCTCCGTTACGATAGAGGAAAATCAGATCGCCATTGGGGAGATTATAAAATTCCGGATAGGTTACCTTTTTTTCAAACTTACCTGTCATCTTCATTTTTTCACCCAAATCCAGGGAACCGGGTGCCACGCTACGCACATAACGAAGTTGGTGGTTGTGGTGATCCCATGACATATGCAAATAACCGTCGCCATCGAGCCCTAAGCTGATGACATTATGCGCATCTCGAATGTTGCCAGTGTACTGCGTTCGCTTGATCTCCCACTGGTCTGAATCCAAGGCCCGCTTGGCCAACACGACGGTACCACTCGCGTCATAATAGGCAGTGTATTGGTGTGTCGCATCGGAGACAATTGAGCTCTGCCGCAGTATGTTCGCGTTAACAGAGTTCCCCGAATAGGCATTGCCAAGCCTGCTTATCGAAAGCCCAGACAGATCCGCTGAAAGTCTCTGCACTCCATACGGCACAGGCGACGGCACATTCAGCTTCAGCTCCGCTACCTGCACATTCCGGGCTTTAGCCGGCAACTTAGCGCGGTCGTAGGCTGAATAAAAAATCGCCCGAACTTGGCTTGCCGTCTTATCCACATTCGCTATAAACTTAGCGCCATCAACCATCGTGAATGCGGTGACCGATTCCCAATTTGCACCATCCGAAGAAACCTGAATTTCGCCTTTATGCGGACCATACCCCAGACGCCCTAAAATCTGCAAATTATCGATTTTCTTTGGAGCATCAAAAGTGAGCTTTAGCCATTGAGGATTTTCCTTAGTCGGCGAACCGCTCGAAACCCAAAAAGTCTTCGGGTTCTGATCGTAAGCGTTCGTTACTAGGAACTTTTCCACATTACTGCTCGCACTTATTTGTGCCGCTTGGGCCACCCCGATAATACAAGCTCCTACCCACAATAATACGGCAGCCTTCTTTAAACACACAAGCTTCAATCTACACCTCCATCCTTGAATACAAATTAACAATATATAATCAGTATAACAAGTATCTCCGCAAAAAGCCCATACCCATATGCGACCAATAAATACCATTTTGCGACACTTAGCCTACGCTATGAGACCATTAAGTTCTAAGCATAATACGGCTTAAAGAAAAATATCCAAAGGTAAAAAATAAACTGTGTCGCCTTGTTATGTAAGGGATCGCTCTAATGTTGCCATGTGGCAGCTTTCTTAATTGGTGCATCCAACATACTTATGAATGAGCGTCGCTCTGAGGTCGTCGATCACCGAATTTGTTAAGGTTTTTGCAGATGGAACGAGATCACCGAGTATACGATGGTCAACCAATTGCTGGATTCACCTTAATGTGGAAGAAAGCTTAGGTACTGTTTTAGGATGAGCGCGTCACTAATTTACCAAAGAATTATGTGCAAGAATCTACTCAAAGAGCAGGTAAAAACACCACATACTCGACACTATTTCTTAAAGCTGCACAGGCCTCTAACTCCTTACGGCTCAGCCTCGTCAGTCTTAGTCAACTTGGACTGCATGAATTCACATTGTTCGACCTCCGTCTCCTTCAGTTGTTTGGACTGAACGGGAAGCCATAAGGATGTGGTGGGCACATAGGTAATTACCAGTAATGCGGCAATCATAGCAGCGAAGAAAGGTAGCATCGTTTTAGTGACTTTGGCGATGGTGGTGTCCCCCACCCCGCAGCCGATGAAAAGGCAAGTGCCAACAGGCGGTGTGCAGAGTCCAATACTAAGGTTCGCGATCATGATGATGCCAAAGTGCACTGGGTGCATGCCGAGCGCGGTGACGACCGGTAAAAAGATCGGTGTGAAAATCAAAATTGCCGGAGTCATATCCATGAAGGTCCCAACACACAACAGTAGGACGTTAATTGCCAAGAGGATGAGAATATGGTTAGCAGAAAGCGTAAGCAGCGCGGCGCTGACGGTCTGAGGGATGTTGGCCATGGTCATAATCCAGCTCATGCCAGAACTGGCACCGATCAGTAGCATCACCACCGCAGTGGTGATGCCGGTTTGCAACAGTAGGCCGGAGATCGCCTTCAATGGGATTTCTCGGTAGATCACAACGGTTAAAACGAACGCATACAGCACCGCAATCGCTGCCGCCTCGGTGGCGGTAAAGATGCCCGCTAAAATGCCACCGATCACCACGATGATCAAAAACAGACTCAGAAACGCGCGCTTAAAACTAATCAAAACCGCTCTGATAGAAGAGCGTGCTTCACAGGGATATTTCTTTTTGTAAGCAAAGCCACCGCAGACGAACATAATAAAAAGCCCCATCACAATACCGGGTAAGATGCCAGCCATGAACATCGCAGCAATCGAGACCGAACCGGCTGCGACCGAATAGACGATCATCACATTACTCGGCGGAATCAGCAGCCCCGTAGTGGCAGCTGTCGTGGTCACGGCCACGTTAAATTCACGGTTGTAACCCTTGCGGTTCATTTCAGGAATCATGAATCCGCCGACCGAAGAAACCGCTGCAGCAGCGGAGCCGGAGATGGAGCCAAACAGCATGCAGGTGAGTGTATTGACATAAGCCAGACCACCCGGCAGAAAGCCGACCAACGTGCCAGCAAAATCGATCAGCCGCCGTGCCATACCACCCTTACCCATCAAATGGCCGGAAAGAATGAAGAACGGAATTGCTAACAACGCGAAGCTGTTGACGCCGTTGGCCATCTTGGCGGCGACCATGATCGAGGGATCGACCCCCTCCGCAAGAATGGCGAAAAAAGTGGCCAGTGAGATCGATACCGCAATCGGCACGTTCATCGCAAGCAGTAGGATGAATACGCTAATGAGAATGAGTGCTACGGTATCCATTAACGCAGTTCCGGTTGAGGCTGTGAGTTCGGCGACTCCGGCTGACGCAGTGTGTCGACGGGAGTCGCAAGTGTTTCAATCAAATTCTCAACGGTGTACAGGATCATGAAGAAGCCCGAGATGGGCAACGCAAGATAAACGTAGCCCATTTTCCATCTAAGAGCGGGTGTCATTTGCTCGATCGCCAGTGCGTCGGCCACCACGCGTCCGCCACCGTAAAGGAAAATAGTGCCCGCAAAAAACAGCACCAGCAGATGCGCAACAACTGCCATCATTTTTCGCGCATCGGGATGAAATCTGCTGACAAAGAAATCAACACCTAAGTGGCCCTTGGAACCAAAGGCAACTGCTCCACCGAGCATCGTGATCCAGATGAGGAGGAAACGCGCAAGCTCCTCCGTCCACTTGGTCTGTTCGCCCATGACGTAGCGGCTAAATACGCCCCACACGACGTCCAGAACTAACACACCGACCGCCATGATCAGAACACATTCCAAGCCATAGGTCATTGCATTCTTAAATTTCAACATTCTTTGTAACATCTGCAGACAGGTTTCCCGTTTTCTCGTTTTCAGTATATTGATTGTTCAATTCTCCGTACTCTCCGCTTACTCCACCTCAGATATCTGTTTAAGTAACTCGCGGACTTCCGTGTTTTCGACCTCAGCGAGCATCGGCGCGACTTTGGCAGCAAAGGCGGCGGTATCGACTTCGTAAACCTTAACGCCTTCAGCTTTGGCCTGCTCCAGAGCCTCAAGAGTTTCTTCCTGCCAGAGTTTGCGCTGAAAATCGACTGACTCCGTGGCGGCCTGTTGAACCCATGCCTGCACCTGCGGGTCGAGTTTTCTCCAAACTCGGGAACTCATTAAGAGCATGTCAGGAATACGCGTGTGCCCATCGAGGGTGAAATGTTTGCAGACTTCGTAGTGCTTATTAGAGGTAAAACTCGGTGGGTTGTTTTCCGCTCCATCGACCGTCCCCTGCGCGAGGGCGGAATAGAGCTCGCCCCATGCAATCGGAGTCGGAGAGCCACCCATCGCTTTGATCATATTGATGGCAGTGGTGGAATTCATCACTCGGATCTTGAGGCCCTTGAGATCGTCAGGTGTTTTGATCGGTCGCTCCTTGGTATAGAAGTTCCGGCTGCCCCCGTCGTAGTAACACAACCCGCGTAGGAATTTAGACTCCCCCTTCCGAAGCAGGCTCTGACCGACTTCGCCGTTGAGCACCGCCCAATAATGATTGGCATCGCGGAACACATAAGGTAGTCCATAGACCGCCATTTCCGGAATAAAATTCTCCATCGCCGCGGCTGAGGTCTTCGTCATCGCCAGCGAGCCGTTTTGGAGCTGCTCGATGCACTGTGTTTCAGAGCCAAGCACAGAGCTGGGGTAGATGTCGATGGTCACATTTCCGCTCGAAAGCACTTCAAGTCGCTCTTTCATGAACTCCATCGCCCTGTGCACCGGATGCCCTGTATCGAGCCCGTGTCCGAGTTTCAGCACCATCTGACTATGGCTTCCACTCGTCGCTTTCTGCCCTTTAAGATACAAGGAGAACCCGAACACCGCCAATAACGCACCGACCAGTATCCCCCCTATAAATATGGATGTTGATTTATTCATGAGACCCTCCTTGAACTAAACGTTGTTTTTAAAAATCCGTGAAACAGCTTACCGTTATGAGCGATACCGCCTGCATTTTTGTAGCAGTAGCAGCCGCCTTCGTGCTTGAAAACAGTAAAATTACCAGCCGACAATTTACAGAGTCGAATAATCGGCTGAGTTGAGATTAGAGTGCACCCTTGTGTCAAGTAAGATTATAGTCGTTGTTGCAGTTTCTCCCTTAGCAAACTTTATTATCCGTAAGCACTCGATGCTTCCCATGCTTGTCGAATGTATCAATTTTCAAGTCCGCAACCTTGTTTTGAATCGCCCGCACATTCACGAGAATAGATTTTGAGTCAAACGCGAAAAGCGCCTCTATTGGCGATATATACACGTATACGATGCATGATTTTATCATGCGCTTATGCCTCGTTTTCGCCTTTTAAATAACCAAAATTAGCAAGAATCCCTCCATCCACGTAGAGAATGTGTCCGTTCACAAACTGGCTCGCTTTGGACGACAAGAATAACGCAGCATTGCCGATATCTTCCGGCTCGCCCCAGCGGTTGGCCGGCGTGCGGGTCATCACCAGGTCGTTGAACGGATGGCCGCCCTCGCGGATCGGCGCCGTCTGCGCCGTAGCAATATAGCCCGGCCCAATGCCGTTCACCTGAATATTATACTTCGCCCACTCGCAGCACATGTTGGCCGTAAGCAGTTTCAACCCCCCTTTTGCTGAGGCATAAGCAGACACCGAGTTACGTCCATAGACACTCATCATCGAACACATATTGATGATTTTGCCCCCGCCGTTTTTGATCATATTCGGCGCGACGCGCTTGCTCACGATAAATGGCGCAACCAGGTCGACATCGATCACTTGCTTATAGTCATCGACCGGCATATCCAGAATCGGGACGCGTTTGATGATCCCCGCGTTGTTGACGAGAATATCGATTGGGCCGACATCCGCTTCAATTTTTGAAATACCGGCATCCACTGCGACTTCATCCGTGACGTCAAACAGAAGGGTGTAGGCCTCGATGCCTTCAGCGGCATAAGCTTCCTTCGCCTTGTCCAGCTTTTCTTCGCTGCGACCATTGACGCAAACCTTCGCCCCCGCTTTACCGAGCACGGTTCCAACCGCCATGCCGATCCCGTGCGTGCCGCCGGTCACCAATACTACTTTGTCCTTTAAGTTAAATAGTTCCTTAATCATTTTTGCTCCTTCATTGTGAAGATGAAAGATGAAATCGGATTGTTCTTAACTTCATCTTTTTCACGGCTCATATTTCCTGGGTCGAATTTCTACTTTTTGATTAATTCTAAGCCATCCACAATCACGTGCCCGTCAGTTCCAGTGTTAGAAACGGTGACGGTTGCTGTATCTTGGATATCGAACGTACCCAGTACAATCCCTTTACCGTCGCTTTCGCGCTGATTGACACTGTAAGTCTCTACGTTTTCACCGATTTTTACGATAACAGGTGTGCAGGATGAGCGAGTCTTATGCGTGTTGTAGTAGAACCGAATCGCATAATTGCCTGGCTCGGGAGCGGTGACGGTAAATGTCACCGATTTCTCTCCTTTTCCAGTATTATCATCATGCAGGTACTTCGGACCAATCGTCGCCGACATATTTCCCTTTTTCCACACACCAACGGCTACCGCCGCAGACACATCAAAGAGCAAATCCGATCCCGTTTTGACAGCTGCCGTTTTTTGCTCAAAACTAGCTGGCATCGGATAAATAGATTCGCCTGCCATAATAGCGCCGTGGCTTTTTAACAACGCTTTCAGTTCGGAAAGCGGAACAGCATGTGGCGTAGTATTTTTTTGGGCGGCGAGAGCGGCTGCGGCACCTGCCGCCTGCCCCATCGCCATACAAGAGGCTTGAACCCGCAATCCGGAATTAGCAAGCCGATCGCTCGAAACGCATCGCCCTGCAACTAAAATATTTGTGCTGTCCTTCGGAACCAGTGCGCTAAATGGAATCGTCGGCACAATCCCCGGTTTAAGTTGCTTCGGACGCACTCCGGTTTTTGTATGGAGATCGACCTTGTTTTCGATCCATTCTTCATCAAGATTTTTCGCAGGAACGAAAACTAACCCATCCGCTCGTACAGTTGCGCTCGCGGCGAAGCCTAAGGCTGAAGCCTGTATAAAATTACGCCTGCCAATACTCTTCATAAATATACTTTTGCTTAAATTTAGCTACATAATGTGAAATGAGATGATTCCTAAATTCATAATTCTACTTCAGATCTGCGATCTGAATATGATCCATATCGTCGAAGCGCTGGTTTTCTCCGCCCATGCCCCAACAAAAGGTATATGCTTTTGTGCCACAGCCGGAATGGATCGACCACATCGGCGAAATCACCGCCTGCTCATTGGCCATAACGATGTGGCGAGTTTCGTCTCCCGGCCCCATCATGTGAAAAACGCGCGACCCGTCATCAAGGCCGAAGTATAGGTAGACCTCGGTGCGGCGTTCGTGGGTATGGCACGGCATCGTATTCCAGACACTGCCCGGCTCGAGGGCCGTAAAGCCCATGACCAACTGACAGCTCTTGACACCGTTTTCGTGAATGTACTGATAAATCGTGCGTTTGTTGGCATCCTCCACCGAGCCCAGATTTAAGGCATTCGCATCCGCCTTTTTCGCCAGCGTCGTCGGGTATTCTGTATGTGCAGGATAGGAGATCAGATAGAAGCGCGCTGGATCGTCAGCAGCATCACTCTCAAAAACAATTTCTTTGCTTCCGCGTCCGATGTACAAGCCGTCTAGGTTTTCCATCGTGTATTCAGTTCCGTCCACCGTCACCGTACCGACCGCACCAATATTGAGTACACCGACTTCGCGGCGTTGGCAGAAATAATCCGCTGCCAGCTCTTTGCCAGCTTCCAGGCTCAATTTCGTTACGGTCGGAACAGCCGCCCCCACAATTGAGCGCTCCACTTCGCAATAGAGCAAATTCAAATCGCCTGCCTCAAATAGATCGACCACGAACGCGTCACGCAGTTCATCAGTTGTCATTCGCTTGTATTCATTTTTCCCAATTGTATATCGTATGTCCATTGTATTACTGTCGTTCGTACTCGTTTAAATAATTTGTCCAATCATCAGACGTTATAATTTCGCCAGCTTTATTCCAGCCGTAGCCTGCTTGATAGTCGATGGCTCCATTGCGATCCGTATTTATAAAGATGAAGTAATGACTTTCGTCTTTTGTGTCCGACTTGACCTCTCTGATTGCAAGGATCCGTTTCGGATCGGTCTTGGCGGCGGTACCCACTTCGCTACCCGCGATCGTTTCCCAGCAAGCGATCCAACCCTGTTTTTCATTTGAAAAGGTCTGGGCTTTGCCTTCGTGGGTCGTCAAGCCAATGCAGACAGGTAGGTTGGCTGCGACCTTACCATTTTTGGTAAAGACCGAGTGGACATCAAACAGGCGTT
>Ga0213865_10002282_pt1 | contig 12083 bp, 9 predicted proteins | sample PICome_6_FD_160100 | JGI IMG/M metagenome (GOLD analysis project Ga0213865, IMG submission 160100) | Coastal seawater microbial communities near Pivers Island, North Carolina, United States - PICO282 | ecosystem: Environmental > Aquatic > Marine > Coastal | place: USA: North Carolina | collected...
AAGCTGAAAATGATTTTAAAATTATAAAACAAGGCACCTTAACCGGAGGTAGTACTGCTAATACTAACGTTTTATCTCAAATTTCTGGAACCATACTTGAAATTCCAATTAGAGAGGGTAGTCCAATCACTGAGAGTAATACCTTTAGTCCTGGTACTACTATTGCTACGGTTGCTGATATGACAAAAATGATTTTTGAAGGACAAGTTGATGAAACAGAAGTTTCTAAACTTGCTGAAGGATCAGAAATAAAAGTAATTCTTGGTGCACTAGAGAAAGACAAATTTGATGCAAAGTTAACTTTTGTTGCTCCCAAAGGAATTGAACTTGGTGGAGCGGTACAGTTTAAAATAAAAGCTGATGTCAAAATTCCTGAAAGTGTGAACGTAAGAGCTGGTTACAGTGCAAACGCAATAATGTCTATCGGTCAAAAAGAAAATATTTTATGTATTAATGAATCTCTTTTGCAGTTTAATAGAATTACTGACAAACCTTTTGTAGAAATCCTTAAAGATGATGGTTCATTCTATACGCAAGAAGTAGAAGTTGGAATATCTGACGGAATTAATGTTGAGATATTAAAAGGAGTAAAAGAGGGTGATAAAATTAAAATTTGGAATTCTATCGAAGAGGATGGAGATGAAGAAGATACAAGAAGAGAGGGAGCAGGCCCTGGCGATACAGATTAAATTATTATAAGACTATGAAAAAAATTAAAATATTTAAGATTTGTTTATTAATAACAAGTATATCTTTTGCCCAAAATAAAATATGGACTTTAGAGCAATGTGTTGATCATGCATTAGAAAATAATATATCAATTATGCAGGCAGAAAATAGTTTGCTATCATCTGAACAAGATATTGTAAGCGCTAAGGGTAATTTCTTGCCAGCTGTTAGCTCTAATATTAGTGGAGGTGCAAGTCTAGGTAATATCGAAGTATTTCCTGGAGAATTTAGGGATAGAGAGTTTTATTCTACATCTGTAGGTATTGGTTTTTCACAAAGTGTTTTTAATGGATTTAGAAATATAAATTTATTAAACCAAAGTAAGCTTAGTTTAGAGCGAAATCAATTTGAAGTAGAAAAGCTAAAGGATGATATATCTCTTAATGTTGCAAATACATATTTAAATGTTCTTTTTAACAAAGAAAATTTAGACTTAGCTAAATTGCAAGTTGAGTTTTCAAAATTCCAAGTGGAACAGGTAAAAACATTAGTTGAAGCTGGATCAGAACCAAATTCTACATTAATTGAAACTCAGGCAACATATAGTAGAGATATTCAGAATTTAACTATTGCTGAAAACAACCATGACTTAGCTTTGTTGAGTTTAGCACAATTATTACAATTGCCTTATGAAAATTTTGATGTAGAAGTTATTGAAATTGATACACCCTCTGCAAATTTAATGTATGATGATATTACACCAATATTAAATTATGCTATGCAAAACAGAAACGAAATTAAAGTAGCTGAAAGTGATATTGAACTGGCAAAATTAGGAACTAAGATTTCCAAAAGTGCTTACTTGCCAAATGTATCTATGGGTTATGGATTTAATGCATCGGCTAACTTTTCCAATTTAACCGAAGATGATCAATTTCTTGACCAATTAAATGATAATAAAGGTCATTCGATTAATATGAATGTTTCGATACCTATCTTTAATAGAAATCAAACAAAAGCTCAGGTTAAAAAATCTAAAATTCAAGAAGAAACAAGAAGTTTAGCTCTTGATCAGGTAAAAATAAATCTTGAATCAACAATTCAGAGAGCTTTCACAGATGCAAAAGCTGCACTTAAGGCATTTGAAGCAGCACAGCTATCTTTAAAATCACAGGAGTTAGCTTTTAATAATTCCCAAGAAAGATTCGTCTTAGGAGCTTTAAATTCATTTGATTTAGAACAATCAAGAATTAGATTATTAAATGCCTTATCGTCATCGATAAATGCAAAATTTGATTTTATATTTAAAACAAAAGTATTAGATTACTATTTGGGTAAAAGATAATTTTTGTGTCCATAATTTTAAATATAGAAACATCAAGTAAAAATTGTTCGGTTTCCATTTCTAAAAATGGGAAAACTGTAGGATTAGAAGAGCAATATTTTGAAAAATATTCACATTCAAAATCCCTTCATGTATTTATAGATAATCTGTTTAAAAAAACAAAATTATCTCCCGCTAATTTATCAGCTGTAGCAATTTCAGAGGGGCCAGGTTCTTATACTGGCTTAAGAATTGGAGCTTCTGCAGCAAAAGGAATGTGTTTTGCACTAGATATACCTCTTATATCGTTAGACACTATGCATATTTTATCTAGAAGAATTGAGTGTAGTGAAGGATATATTATTCCAGCTATGGATGCTAGAAGAGACGAGATCTACTATTCGATATTTAAATCTAATAATTGTAAAATCCCTGAATTAGTAGAAGAAACTAATTCGATTATTTTAACCACTGATTCATTTATGAATTATTTTAAATCATCAACCGTAAACTTTGTTGGAAATTGTAATGAAAAGATCATGGATTTTTTAAATCATGAAAATATTATTTTCTCTGATTTCATGCTTCCCTCAGCAAATGATATGGGTATCTTGTCTAACTTAAATTACACAAAAAAAGAATTTGTGGATGTTTCAGAATTTCAACCAAAATATTTAAAAGATTTTGGAGGAAAGAAAATAATTACTTGATCATTGAAATTGATTCTTCAATATTTTCGGTAGGCATTTTACAAGCCTTGTTTACACAAACATAAATAAGCGTTTTTCCTTCAATATATCTGTTCCTTAGTAATGGAAGATTATTTTCAGATGTCGATCCGATTATTAATTTATTAGGTATATATCTTGAATTAATTTTTTTAACTTTTTCAATAGCATTTTCACCTACTACAGCTACTTCGTAGTAATTAGATTTTAAACTGTAAATTAAATCAAACCAATTTGAATAACCACTAGGGTATGCTTCAAACTCCTTAGAAACTGACAAACTCATTTGTTTAGCTTTCTCATAATAATCTTCTTTATCAAAGTAATGATATAACTTAAATAAGTTTTTCGCCATAATTGAATTACTAGAAGGGATCACATTATCTCTGAATTCAATAGATCTTGATATTAGATCTTCATCTTTATTTGAAGTAAAATAAAATAATTCTGACTCACTTGAGGAAAAATTATCAAAAACATATTTAGATAATTCTAAAGCTCTTTCAATCCATAACTGATTAAGGGTGATTTCATATAAATCTAGACTTGCTTGTATCACAGTAGCATAATCTTCAAGATATCCGTTAATCTTGCTTTTACCGTTAACATAATTATGGTATAAACCTCCATCTTTTCTTAATAGATTTGAATAGATGAATTCACCAGCGTTGATTGCTTCATCTTTAAAAATATCGTCATTGATAGCCTTATATGCATCAACATATCCACTTATCATAAGCCCATTCCATGATGTGATTATTTTATAATCAAGACTGGGTTTCTTTTTATCTTTTCTAGCTAACTTTAGCTTACTTAGCCAGTTGGATTTAATATTTATGAATGTTTTTTCATCAAGCTTATTTTTCTTGATGAATTCTTTATCAGAACTGACTCTTGTTAATATATATTTATTTTCTTCTTCCCAGAATCCATAGTCATTTACGTTAAAATAATCTACAAATAAATCAAAGTTCTCCCCAATAATTTTTTTTAGCTCTGTTTTTCTCCAAGTATAGTATTCACCTTCAGCATAGCTGCCATCTTCAAGTTTACTATCAGCATCAAGAGAAGAATAGTATCCTCCAGAAGTATCTTTCATTTCAGAGTTTATGTATTCATGAATTTTATAAATAGTTTGTTTATATAAATCATTTTTTGAAATTTTATAACCTGCGGCATAAAGACTCATTAATTGACCGTTGTCATATAACATTTTTTCAAAATGTGGCACATGCCACCTTTCATCTGTAGAATATCTTGAAAAACCTCCTTCAACATGGTCAAAAATTCCACCGTATGCCATCATATCTAGAGACTTAAGTATTTTATTTTTTGGGTCTTCAAGGTTTTCTTGAAAGCTATACCTTAATAAAAATTCTAAATTATTTGGCATCATAAATTTTGGAGCTCCTTTAAAGCCTCCAAATTCTTCATCAATACTTTCAAATAAAGATTTTGAATACTTATCTAAATCAATATTATCAAAGTTATTTGTATTTGATTCGACTATGTTTAGTGAATTAATTCCTTCTTGAACTCTATCCGCATACGAAATAAATTTTTCTGGTTCTTCTTCATACATTTCAGAAATTTGTTTTAGCGCGGAAGTCCATTGTTCCTTTGTAAAATATGTGCCACCCCATATTGGTCTTCCATCGGGTAATGTAATCACATTTAGTGGCCAACCCCCGCTACCTGTGATTAATTGTATTGCGTTCATATACACTTGATCAATATCAGGTCTTTCTTCTCTGTCTACCTTTATAGAAATAAATTTAGCGTTCATTAACTCAGCAACTGTTGAGTCCTGAAAACTCTCTCTTTCCATTACATGACACCAATGACATGACGCATAACCAATACTGATGACAACTAGTTTTTTTTCTTTTTCAGCTTGTTTTAGATATTGTTTATCCCATGGATTCCAATCGACAGGATTTTCTACATGCTGAAGTAGATATGGGCTAGTCTCATTTCTTAAATTGTTACCGTTTTTCATATCGTCACTGCATGAAATAATAATAAATGTTAGAAAGAAAATTTTTAATAAACTATTTCTCATCAAATCAAAAGTACAAAATGATTAGATTTTATCCGTTTATTGCTTCTACAGTTTGAACTTTATCTGATAACATTTCTTTAAGCATATTTTCAATACCATTTTTTAATGTTACCGTTGAAGAAGGACATCCACTACACGCACCCTGAAGAACAACTTTTACCAATTTTTTGTCTGGATCATATGAATCAAAAAGAATATTCCCACCATCGGACGAAACAGCAGGTTTTATGTATTCATCAAGAATTGATATTATTTGTTTTGATATATCATCAAGTTGTATTTCATTTACTTCAACTTTTTTTGTCTTAAAATCAATTTTATTATTTTCTAAATAATTTTTAATAAAATTCCTCAATTCCAAAGTAACCTCATCCCAATTCTTTAAATCATACTTGGTAATAGAAACAAAATTTTTTGATATATAAATACTTTTTATATATGGAAATTCAAATAGTTTTTTTGCAAACTCCATTTCTTGAGCTTCGTCTATATTATTAAATTCAAAACTATCCTCAACAATTAATTTATTTGAAACAAATTTTAAAACAGAAGGGTTGGGAGTACTTTCGGTATAGATAGAGATAGGATTACTTTTTTCTTTTGCTTCTTTAGTAATTACTTCTTGATCACTATTTAAGTAATTTTCAATTAATTTTTTCACCTCATCTTCAACATCATCCCATTCAACAATATTAAATCTCTCGATAGAAATAAAAGAAGGGGTTATATATACTTTTTTCACAAATGGGAGATAAAATAATTCTTGCGCAAGTTTAGAATTTTTTGCGTCATCAATATTATTATACTCAAAACTTAAATGATTTGTAATAAACCTATTAACTTCAAATTTATTAATAAATTTATTTTGTGTTCTTTCAATCTTAACAATATAGTTCATCTTCTTAAGTTGTTTGTGCAAAAATAGTAAATATGAGCCTTTACTAAAATATTTGATAAGATATGTCTATTAAAATTTATATATTTGACCGACTTGTATCTTAACGGTATAGTTATTGTTGCTTTAAATAATGTACATGAAATTTAAACATCTCGTTTTATCATTATTTGTATTTTTAATTTTCAATACAAATTCTTACTCACAAGAAGGCTTACCAATCTATTCTGATTACTTAACTGATAATTTTTATTTGTTATTTCCTTCGATGGCAGGTGCTTCAAATTGTACTAAAGTTAGATTCACAGGAAGAAAACAGTGGATGGATCAAAACGAGGCGCCAAATTTACAAACCGTGAGTATTAATGGTCGAATTGGTGATTCTAGATCTGCATTAGGAACAATAGCATTTAAAGATCAAAACGGATATCATTCTCAATCAGGAGCTTATGTTACTTATGCCCATCACATAATGTTCTCTAGAAGTGAGCTAGATCTTGATATGTTATCCTTTGGGCTAAGTGCCGGAATGATACAATATAAGCTTGATGAATCAGCATTTTTAGCTGGTGGTTTTGACCCTTTGATTTCAGGATTTGAACAAAGCGCAACAGATTTTAATATTGATTTTGGATTTTCTTATCAGTATTTAGATTTTTATGCTCATGCTTCGATTAAAAATTTATTAAATAATGATGGTATTAATTTTAATGAACAAGGTTTAAGTTATAACAACCTAAGAACTTATCTATTTTCTACAGGTTATCTGTTTTCTGATTCTTCAAATAATTGGAATTTTGAACCTTCTCTGATGTTCGCTCACAAAGACGCAACAAAAGAAACTTTTGCAGATGTAAATTTTAAAGTATACAGAGAAACAGATTTTGGTAGATTATGGGCGGGTCTTTCTTATAGAAATAGTTTTGATGGAGCAGAATATTTAAATTCACAAGATCAAATTAAAACCCAAAAACTTCAATATATTACACCATTAGTAGGCTTAGAATTCAATGGTTTTGTTTTTGCCTATACCTATTCCTATCAATCTAATTCTGTTGTTTTTGACAATGGAGGTTATCATCAACTTACTCTTGGATTTAATTTCGGATGTCGTAAACAGAGATATGATTGCAATTGCCCTTGGATCAAATAATTTAGAATTCAAGAGAATCTAAGATATATTCTTTTTGAATATATTTTTCTGATAATTTTTCCCCATTAAAAAATACCTTTATATATCTTTTGTTTTTTGATCTATTCAAAATTTTCTTGAGTTTAAGTGTATTATGAATATGTTTGCTCACAGGAGTAATAGTATCAATAATTTTTATTTTATCTGGAATGATTTCTTTGATTCTTGTTTTTATGAAATGATAATGAGTACATCCTAAAACCAAACAATCAATATTTTTATTTATCATTGGATTCAAATATGATTTCAATAGTTGATGTAGTTTGTTCTTTGAAAATGAACCCTCTTCAATAAGATTGACTAATTCGTATCCAATCTGTTCATAAATTTTAATATCATGAATTTTATTGTCATTTGTAGTTTTAAAAAACAGTTTACTATTCAGTGTATTTTCGGTAGCTAGAACGCCTATATTTTTTGTTTTGGTATATTTAATTGCGGGTTTTATTCCAGGCTCAATCCCGATAATTGGTATAGAAATTATTTCTCTAAGCTCTTGAATTGAATTTGTTGTTGCGGTATTGCATGCAACTACAATAATTTTACATTTAAACTCTATTAATTTTTTACAATTCTTATCGCTTAGAAGGAGTATTTCTTTTTTTGTTTTACTTCCGTAGGGACAATTTTTATTATCGGCTAGATATATAAAATTTTCATTTGGTAATATATCTTTTAAATTATTTAAAATTGATATACCACCAATTCCCGAATCAAATATTCCAATAGGTCTATCGTCCATAGTAAATGTAAAAAAAAAGCTGTCTTGGTTAGACAGCTTTTAATTTTTTAAAGATGTATGTTTAAAAGCCAAGTTCCTTCTTAACTTCTTCCATTAAATCTGTCCCATTAGCAACAATTACACCCTGACCTTGAGTTGAGTCTAATACATAATCAAATCCTAATGCATTTGCAACCTTATTAATCGCTGCTTGAGCTTTTTCTGTGATAGGCTTCAAAAGATCAAATTCTTTTTTCTGTAATTCTTGCTGAGCTTGACCTTGATATTGTCTTATGCTTTGTTCCATTCCTTGAACTTCTTGAAGTCTCTTAGCATTTTCTTCATCGGTTTGTGCTGCAGCTTCGGTATCATATTGTTTTACTTTACTTTGAAGTTCAGCGGCCATTGTTTGGATATCTGTTTCATAGGTTTTTGCAAGTTTCTCTAATTCAGCTTTAGCATCATTCATTTCAGGCATAGATGCAACTAACTCAGTTGTATTAATGTGAGCAACTTTTGACTGAGCAAATGAACTAAAACTAATTGCAAAAAGTAAAACTACTAATGATATTTTTATCTTTTTCATAATCAATATTTTGTGTTTTTAATTTTTAATGTGAGTAAAGGTACTAATCTTTTACTTTTCTTTTGTTACTATTTTTTTGTTTTCTTTGTTCTAGTAACTCTTTGACGGTCAACTTTTTGTTAGGATCGTCAGTTTTTTTGTCTGTAGTGATATCTTTTTCTTTGTTTTCCGTTTCAGAAATAATTGATGTCTCATCGATCAAACTTTCATTCTCAATCTCTCTTTTATCTTTTCTTGAATCAATTTTTCTTCTGTTATTTGCTCTTGAAATTGTTCTTAAAATTTGATCACTAACATCATATCTTTTATTAGAATAGAGCATTACAATATCAGCAGATTTATCAAAAATAAAATCATAGTTTTTTGATTTAGCTAATTCTCTTATAGCATTGAATATTTGATCTTGGATCGGCTGAATTAATTGTTGTTTTTGAATTATGAGGTCACCTCTAGGCCCAAATCTTTTTTGTTGGTATTCACTTAGCTCCTCTTCATCAATCAATATTTCTTCTTCTATTTCACCAATCATTTCGCTCGTCAATAGAATTCTCTCAGAGTTTAACGATTCTTTCTTTTGCTCAATTTTTCTTGACCTATCTTCAATTTCCTTTTTCCAATCAGCGGCTTTTTCCTCCAATCTAACAGAAACCTCATTATATTCAGGAAGGTTTTCAAGAATATATTCTGTATCAATATATCCTATTTTTATACCTCTCTGAGAAAATAAAAAAGTGGTAGTAAAAAATAGTAAAATAAAAAAATGACTCTTTTTCATGATAAATTAGAACGTAAAAATAGTTTAAATATTTTATTAAAAATTTTGTCCAAAAATAAAATGGGTTTCCCATCCATGTTTTGACGATTGACCTGGTACCGGATCAAATCCGTGGCCAAAATCTATCCCTAAAAGACCAAACTGTTGCATAAATAATCGAACTCCTAAACCAGCTGATCTTTTTAGAAGAAACGGATCAAAATCTCTAAAACTATTATATGATGCGCCACCTTCAATAAATGCCAGTGCAAATATTTTTGCTTGCTGTTCAAGGCTAATCGGATATCTTAATTCCATAGAGTATTTATTATATATAGATCCTCCGTCTTGTGCAGAAAGAGATTGGTTTGGATATCCTCTAAGCGGAATATTCTCTCTACCGTCTAGATTATACATTCCCATACCGTCACCACCTAGAAAAAATCTTTCAAATGGGATTACTCCTCTATCGTTGTTGTATGCTCCTAAAAACCCAAATTCAAATGAAGGTCTTAAAACTAATTTTTTGGTTAATGCTGTAAACCATTCACCCTTAAATTTTACTTTATAAAACTCTAGCCACTTATATCTCTCTTGATCAATCTCAGCAATCCTATCTCCAGCTGTAGTATTAGTTGGGTCAACTCCCAACTGTTCAACCAAATCAGCTCTTTCATCTTTTAAGGCTTTATAATCTACATCATTGAATGCTGAGTATGGAAAGGTCATTTTAGCAGAAAGTGTAAAGTTTGAACCTCCTGTTGGGTAAATTGGATCGGTAAAAGTATTATTTCTACTTAGAGCTACAGTATAAGATAAATTATTTGATGATCCGTTTCCAAAGGTAAATAGTCCTGTGTTGTATTCATTTAAATCATAATACTGAAATCCTAAAAACTGCGAAAGAGTAAAGTAATCATCGGGAACGGTAAGTCTCTTCGCTAATCCAACTGAAACACCTGAAATATTAAAATATTTAGATTTGTCAGCTGTGTAATTGTAGGGATTAAACATAAACTGTTTAGTTTGGGACAGCTGAACAGAAAATTGAACAGGTCTCTTACCGCCTAGCCATGGTTCAGTAAAATTAAAACTGTTAACCGTATAAAATCTACTTGCTTGTAATCTTAGAGCAAGTCTTTGTCCATCACCCATTGGAATAGGCGTATACGCCTCTTTTTTGAAAATATCTTTAATCGAGAAATTATTAAATGATAAACCAATTGTTCCTATAAATCCTCCACCGCCATATCCACCCTGAAGTTCAATTTGACTAGATCCTGTTTCAACAAGGGTATATTCTAGATCTACAGTTCCATCGTTTGGATTAATATTTTTAAAATCAGGTGAGATCAGTTGAGGGTCAAAAAATCCTAATTGACCTAATTCTCTTAACGTTCTAAATACATTTGCTTTGCTGTAAAGTTGACCAGGACGAGTTCTTATTTCTCTGTAAATTACATGGTCATTTGTTTTGTTATTTCCAACAACTGAAATTTTATTAAAATAAGCAGGTTTGCCTTCGTTAATTCTTATTTCCAAATCTATGACATTCCCATCAGCATTTACTTCAACAGGTGTAACGGATGAAAATAAGTATCCGTTATTTTGATAAAGGTTACTTAGATCATCCGCATCAGGATCAGATCTGTCAGCAATTCTTTTTTCTAACTCAACACCATTGTAAGTATCACCTTCCTTAATTTTTAAAATCTGATTAAGTTGTTGGTCAGTATAAACACTGTTTCCTAGGTATTCTATTTTCCCAAAGGTGTATTTTGAACCTTCAATTAATGAAATTGAAACATCAATTTGTTGATCATCGTTATTTAAAATGGTATCAGAAACTATTCTAGCATCTCTAAATCCATTTTCTTTATACTTATCAACTAAACTAGCTAAATCTTCTTTGAAGTCATCCGGAACATATTTAGATCTCTTAAAGATCCTGTAAAATTTCCTTCTTTTGGTATTTTTCATTGCCTTTTCAAGGGTTTTGGCGTTTAGTTCATTAATCCCTTCAAAACTAATTTCGTTAATCTTAATTTTATTGCCCTTTATAATGTCAAGAGTCATTTTAACTTTAGATTTTTTTGAGGAATCAATTACTTCCTCCGTTTTGATGATTACTTTGGCATTTAAAAATCCTTTTTTACGGTATTTATTTTCTAAATAATTTTTTGTTGTTGTGATCAAATTTTCGGTTACTTTAACCCCAGTTTGAAGTTTATTTTCTTTTATTATCTCTTCAAATTTTCTTTTTTTAACTCCTGTAATTTGTAAATCAGTCAATTCAGCCAAATCGTATAATTCGATATCTAGATCAATAATTCCATCTTCAACCTTGGTCTGATAGATATCAACTGAACTAAAAAGGTTTGATCCCCATAATTTTTTAATTGCATTACTAAGCTTTTCTCCGGGAATACTTATAGCATCACCCTCTCTTAAACCAGAAAACGTTACAATGGTTATTGGACTAAATGAGGTATTACCGGAGACCTCAATCTTACCTACAGTATATCTTTCAGTATTATTTTGTGATATAGTTAGGTTGGTATTTAAAAATAATAGAATAAGTAAAGTTGACTTAGCTACTAAAAAAATATTTTTATTTAGAACTTTTATTTTATTTAATCTGTTCACTAGTTTTTCCAAATCTTCTTTCTCTGTTTTGATAACTAACTATAGCCTTGTATAAATCTTTTTTTCTAAAATCCGGCCATAATTTTTTTGTAAAGTACAGCTCAGAGTAGGCAATCTGCCAAAGTAGAAAGTTACTGATTCTTTTTTCACCACTGGTTCTAATCAGTAAATCTACATCTGGTAAATTACGGGTGTAAAGATGGTCATTTATTACGGTTTCATCAATATTTTTTGAAGAAATTATGTTATTTTTAACTTTATCAGATAGTTCTCTGACAACATTTACTATTTCGTTTCTACTTCCATAGCTTAATGCAAGTGTTAAAGTCAGTTTTGAATTTTTCTTTGTCTCTAATTTAACTTTTTGTAAATAATTACTAATTTTTTTTGGAAGTCTAGTTAGATCTCCAATGGTTTCAAATTTAATATTGTTTTTGTTTAGGGTTTTCAATTCGTCCTTAAGAGATAAAAATAACAGCTGCATCAAAAAATCAATTTCTAATTTG
>Ga0213865_10002283_pt1 | contig 12078 bp, 6 predicted proteins | sample PICome_6_FD_160100 | JGI IMG/M metagenome (GOLD analysis project Ga0213865, IMG submission 160100) | Coastal seawater microbial communities near Pivers Island, North Carolina, United States - PICO282 | ecosystem: Environmental > Aquatic > Marine > Coastal | place: USA: North Carolina | collected...
AAGTAAAATATACATATAGGTTTTTAAATGAAAGATAAAAAGAAATATAATAAAAAATATTATACCGGTGGTAGAGTAGATATGTCTAAAGGTGGTAGAGTAAAAGCTCAAACAGGTGGTTTGAAAAAAGCTCCTATGAGTCGTAGAAACCCTCCTATGTCTATAGATAGAGAAGGAGAAGTACAACCTACTGTTCAGTCAAGAACACCTGCACAACCTATTACTCAAGCTCCAGTAGAACCTAAAAGACCTGATGTTGTTCAGCCTCAAGAAAGATTTATTGAAAATATAGATACTGCTGCAAATAATATAGATACTACATTTAGACAAGCTCCAACAACTGGTAAAAAATCTAATCAAATGTTTATTGATAGAAAAGGTGATATTAGAACTCAATCTAATTTTGATGTACAAGATAGATTTAGAGGAAGAGGTAGAGATGAAAGAGGAAGAATCGGAGATGAAAGAGATACACCTCCGCCACCACCGCCACCACCTCCACCACCTCCGGATGTAGAACCTGCAACACCTCAAATGGATTTAGATACTACTGCTGCTCAACAAAGAACAGAACGTATTGCTCAAACAGCAGAACAAGTACAAGCAGGAGCTGAAGGAGTAGTTCCAGAAGCTGCTGTAATTAAACCTGCTGTACAAGTTGGCATAGACCCTGAAACAGGAGAACCTATACAAGAACAACAAGTTACAACTATGGCAGAGCCTACTGAAGTTACTGCTACTACTGCTGGACAAGTTGCTCCAGAGGCTGTTACAACTGGTAGAGTTACAACTGCACAAACTCCAGAACAAATACAAGCTGCACAAATGGAAGCAGCTATGGTATCTCCTGATGCTCAAGTAGAAGCTGCAGCAGGTGAAGTGTCTGACCAAGCTATTGCACAAGCTGCAGGAGTTGAAAGAGTTGAGCCTATAGAAGCTGCTGAAGTTGAAATACCAGAAGGTGCTTTAGCTGAAAGAGTTGTTGGTACTATTAGTGAAGGTGCTAAAGCTACAGCAGCTATAAATGCTGGTACAAGCTTGTCAAGAATTACAAGAGCTAAAAAACAATTAAGTAGAGCTGGATTGTCTGATGAAGATATAGCAGAAATAGGTAATGACCCAGAAGCATTAGAAGATAGATTAGCAGACTTTAGTGAAGAACAAAGAGGTATAATAGAAGGATTACCTGAAGAAGCTTTGGTATCTACACAAATAAATGGTTTATTAGAAGGTATGGAAAATGGTGAAATACCTGTATGGGCTAGACCAGCAGTTGCACAAGTAGAGCAGATGTTAGCACGTAGAGGTATGTCAGCTTCTACAGTTGGTAGAGATAGTTTATTTAATGCTATTATTCAATCAGCTATGCCTATAGCTCAAAGTAATGCACAAGCTATACAAGCTAGTGTATCTCAACAAAGAACTATAGAAGCTCAAGTTACTGAAGCAAATGCACAAAGAATGCAACAGACAGCTTTGACTAATGCACAAAACGTATTTAATATGGACATGGCTCAGTTTAATGCTGACCAACAAACAGCATTATCAAACAGTAAGTTTTTACAAACTGTTGGTTTAACAGAAGCTAATGCTGAACAACAAGCAGTAATACAAGATGCTATGTTAATGTCTCAAGCTAATTTAGCTGAAGCAAATTTTTATCAACAAACACAGATACAAAATGCTAAAAACTTTTTAACGATGGACATGGCTAATCTTAATAATCAACAACAAGCTAATGTATTAAAAGCTCAACAGAATCAACAAAGGATGTTGTCTAATCAAGCATCTCAAAATGTTGCAGCTCAGTTTAATGCTACAAGTGAAAACCAAACTCAACAGTTTATGGCTAATCTTAATGCACAAATGAATCAGTACAATACTTCTCAAATGAATGCAATGGAACAGTTTAATGCTACTCAAGCTAATGCTGCAGAAGCTAGAAGAGCTAATAGAGAAGTAGATATAAATAAATTTAACGCACAACTTATAACTCAAGTAGACCAGTTTAATTCTCAACAAGATTTTACAAGGAATCAATGGAACGCACAGAATGCTGCTGCTGTTGAAGCTTCTAATGTACAGTGGAGAAGACAAGCTAATACAATTAATACTGCTGCACAGAATCAAATTAACATGCAAAACGCTATGAATGCTTTTAATTTTACTTCACAAAACTTATCATTTTTATGGCAAGAATTAAGAGACCAAGCTGATTTTGATTTTAGAGCTTCTGAAAATGAAGAGAATAGAAAAGCTCAAATCATTGCTACAGCTATTGCTAACGAAGGTAAGCCGGGTGAAAGATACGATGATTATTTAAATAGTTTACTGTCAACAATAGGTACTTCATATAGACAAGGATTAGGATAAGAATATGGGATTTTTAAGAAAAATAGGAAAGAAAATTAAAAAAGGTGTAAAGAAACTTATGGGTGGTAAGTTTGGTAAAATACTAGGAGGTATTGGTTTAGCCATGACTTTCTGGGGTGGAGCTAATGCTTTGTTTGGTAAAATGGATTGGTTTAAAAATTTTAATAATACTTTAAAAAATATGAAACCTTTTGGAGATAGTACTATTGGAGATGCTATAACAAGATTGGACGATGCTAAATTATTTGGTGGAGATACTCCTCTTGGTGTAGGTGAAAAAATAGCCAAAGTAGGAGTAGAAACAGGTAAGCAATTTTTTAAAGCTGGAGAAAGTATTGGAGAAACAATAGCATCTCCTTTTACTAAAGAGGGAGGTTTTAGTGAAACTATAGCGGACATTACTGAGGCTGGAGTTAAACAAAAATTAATATCAGGTATGCAAGGAAGTACAGATGAGGAGATTGGCGGAAGAGGAGTAGTTCCTCCTGTAGGTTCTTTCATTCCAAGACAAGCAGAGTTCATAGCAGACATGAGTACACCTTCAAGTATGAATATTACAAAACCTACTGATTTCTTTGAAAATTTAATATATGGTAATACTCAAGCAGATTTATACAACGTATAAGGAAACATTATGGCAATTTCAGAAAAAGCAATTGATTTTATACAAGGAAGTTTAGAAACAGGAAGACCTATACCCGGTCAAAGTTTAACTAATTCACCAGACCAAGCTTACAACTGGGAAAAACCTTCAGAATATACAAACCCTAAAGAAGCTATGTTGTATGTTTTTGAAACTTTGACAGTTCCAGAAACTGTATCAAATATTTTAATATCTTTAAGTAAAGGAATAGGAGTTGTTGATATAGCTTCGATTACTTTATATTCTGGTTTTTTAGAAGGTAAATGGAATCCTGATTTAATGTTATTATTAATGGAACCTACTATGTACATGGTGATGGCAATTGCAGAAAAAGCAGACATACCGTATCAATTAGAGGCTGGAGATGATGAAGCTCCTATAGATATGTCTCCTGATAAACAAATAGAATCAGTTAAACAAGGCATTAATGAATTAGATAAAATGAAACAAGTTGCTGCAAGTAGAGTTAGCCCACAATCGGTTCCTAAAGATGTTAGGGAAGTAATAGAAGAAACAGAATTATCTCCAAGTTTATTAGAAAAAGTTAAAGAACAAACACAATCAAAAAGTTTATTAAGTAAAGAGGCATAATATGGCAAATAAAGATTTTACAAGTTTATTAGGTAGAGAATCAAAATCAAGTTGGGAAGATATTGCTAGTGCTTATTTTGGTGGAGGAAGAAAAGATAGTAAAAAAGCTACAAAATTTTTACTAGCTACATTGTTCTTTAATAATAGAGAAGCAGACTTACAAGCTAAAGCTTTAAAAAATATTACAGACCTTAACGAGCAAAAAACTTTTGAATTGTCTAATTCTACTTATGCTTTTGAAAAAGCTTTAGAAAAGCAAAATCAGTTCGATGAAGTTCAACGTAGAGGTGTATATGATTATTATCAACCTGAAGCTGAAAAAGCTTTCTATGCAGTGGAAGCTCATAGAGCAGATAAAAGTTTTTATGATGATGAAGACAGAGGACAAGCTGCTAAAGAAGAATGGAAAAACGATTGGTCAAATGAAAGACATAATCAGTTTTTAGCAGGTTATGATGTTGATTCTCCTAGAATTACTACTGAAGAAGCATTTAATAAACCTATAAATGATTACTTTAAAGCTAGAAAAGAAGAAATGTTAAATCCTAAAAATACTAGCACAGTACATAAATTTTTTAGTTTTCTACCCGGAGCTAAAAAAAGAGATGAAACATTATCTAAAAAAACTCAAGAAGCTAAAACTCTTTATGATAAAACTATAACAAGAAATACAAATTTAGTTAGTGCTATAGGAGGTTTAAATGTCGGAGAACTTCAAGCTTTAGATAAAGATAAAATTACAATAGATGAAGATAATATTAGAGATTTATTAGTAGCTGATTATGGAGAAGATATTAGTGCTGAAATTCGTAATGAAGTTATTAAAAGATTTAAAAGTTCTGATATACAAACCTATAATAGTTATAAAACCATTACACAATCTATAATAGATAATAAATTTTCAATTGCTGCTTCAAACACTATCAAAGAAGCTAGTGCTAAATATCGTGCAAATACAGATATAGGTACTAGTAATCCTGAAATAACAGATATAAAAGAACTCAATTTTATACGTAAAGAACTTGGTATTGCAGATACAACTGCTGATATATTGGAATCAAGTCAAGAATTAGCAGAGTTAGTAGCTGATATTAGAAATTTACAAGGTAAAGAAAGAACAGAATACATCGAAGAAAAAATGTCTGAGTTTGTTGAAAGCACAGTAAATAGAATTGCTGGTATTAGAAATCCAAACGAATTACAAGAAGAGTATAGATTAACGTACTTAATAGATTTAAGTAATCAAATAGCTTCTGGTCAATTAAATACTGAAATTAATAGAACTGTAATAACTAGAGATTTTGTTTCTAGTTTACCTAAAGAAATACGTAGTCAAATAAGTCAAGATACTTTAACTTTCTTAAATGAAAATAAATATGACTATGCTACTTATCCAAAAGATGATAGTAAAATTGCTAACGAAATAAAGTTATTACAAGAGCAACAGTTTAGAAGAAATAGTACAGATATTTTTGAAAGCTTGATGACTTACACATTTACTCAACAACCTACAAAGCCTAAGAAAGAAATACCAGAAGCTTTTAGAGAAAACACAAGTGTATTTTCAGGAACAAATCCTATTAGATAACAGGACATTTTAATGCCATCTAGATTTGAACAATACAAAAGAGATGAATCTCAGAAAAGAGAACTGCAGTCTGATTTAGCAGAGCTGCAAACTCTTTACAATTCTTATGAAGATTTTTATAACAAATATACGTTTGATGAGTTCCTTGAGTATGCTACAAAAAACTCTAGAGGTTCACTAGATAAAAGCATTGAAAATTATTTAATACAAGAATCAGATAAAGATAAACCCTTAAAAGAATTTAGAAAAACTACCGTTCCTTGGTTATCTGAAACTATTGGTGGTTCTCTGGCTGGAGCAAGATTTATTGCAGAAAAATATCCTAGTAATTTAACACGTACTTTAGCTAAACTATCTCCTAATGAAAAAGAAATAAGAAGAGGAACTGATAAAGCTTTTAGAGACGTAGGAAGAGCTGTTGGTTTAGGAGATATTTGGAACGAAAAAAAAGATGAAGAAACTGGTAAAACTTATTACGAGATTCAAGAACCTGAAACTACAGCCGGTCAAATTTTAAAACCTGTTGGAGAGTATATAACTGCTTTAGCTGTTACTAGAAACCCTACTTCTTTATTTACAAAGACTGCACAGAAAGTTCCAGAAAAAATAACAAAAAAAGTTGGAAGACCTTCAAAAGCTGCATTAGCTAAAGAAGCTAGAGAAGAACGAACTAAAAAATTATTAGGAGCTGGTAAAACTTTAGGTAAAGCTGAACTAGCTGCTCAAGTAACTTTTGCTGATAATCCTGAATTTACTTATGTTGCATCAGCATTAAGTAACTATGTAGGTAACGATAATAATTTATTAGGTGAAATATTAAATTACTTAGATGTTGATGAGCAAAGTCCTGAAGAAGCACGTAGACTTAGTTTGTTGTTAGATGGTGTAGCATTTTCAGGAATTGTATCCGCAGGTGTCGGAACTTTAAAAGTGACAAAAGAAGGCATCTTACAAATGTTACAGTCTGTAAAAAATTCTAGTCAATCTCAAAAAGAAAGTTTTAAATCTTTAATTACAGGTGCATCTAAAACTAAATCAGCTAGAAAAAAAGATGTATCTGAAGTTCCTATTATTAAAGATATAACTAACGAAGATATATTAAAGTTTGGTAAAGATAGTTTAACTTATAGAAGTTTAAACAGTGGATATAGAAACGTACAAAGATTATATCAAAACTTTTTAACAACTAGCGGAATGTATTCTGATGAAATGTTTAAGATGTTAAAGAGTGCAGACTACAATAAAATAGGATGGTCTAAGAGAGCTTCAGAGATACATGCTAAGTTAGTTACATCCGTTGCTAAAGCTGCTAAAACTTCTAAATTTTCTAAAAAAGAAATAGATGATATTTTAAATCAATACTTAAAAGGTGAAAAAACACTTGCAAGTTTACCTAAAGAAGTTAGACCTTGGGCAAAAGAAGCTAAAGGTGAAATAACTAATTTAAGTAAAATGTTCCTTGAATCAAATTATGTTCCTCCTCAAATGAAAAAAGTAATAGAGGAAAACATGGGTTCTTACTTAAGAAAAACTTATCAGTTTTATGAGAATAAAAACTGGAGACCTTCTCAAGAAGTTATAGATGAGGTTACAGATTCTATTGCAGCTAGTATTCAGAAAGCTAAAGGTACAAAAAACATAACTCCTTTCCAACAACAAGAAGCTAGAAGAGTTGTTAATGATATTCTTAAAAGAGACAATAAAGATTATAATAATATTATATCTCATTTAAATGGAGTTTTTGGAACTAAAAGAAATGAAGTTGTTTTTCAACAAAGAAAAAATATAGCTCCTGCTATACAAAAACTATTAGGTGCTGAAGAAGTAGATGCTTCATTAGCAGTATTTAGAACTTTAGATACTCTTGGAACACAGATTACTAATTACAAATTATATGATGACCTATATGAAAAAGGTTTAGGTAAATGGTTTTTTAAAGAAACTGGAAAGTTTTCTAAAGCTCCTGATGAATCTTTAAAAGCTGCTACAATTGAAGGTAAGCAGTTCTTGCAGCTAGATGGTTTAAGAACAACACCAGAGATTGCAGAGTTGTTTAATACTATGGCTCGTAATAAAGGACAAACTAGACAAATTTTAGAAAGAATGTACGGTTACTTTTTAACCGCTAAAGGTTCTTCACAAGCTGCAGCAACAGTGTTTAACGGTTTGACTCACGTTAGAAATACTTTAGGTGGTAGTATTATCTTAATGAGGAACGGTATTAATCCGTTTACTGATGAAACTATTAAATCTTCTCAAATATTAAGTAATGATTTATTTACTATGGATGCTACAAAGAAGAATAAAGTATTGTCCGATTTATATGAAGATTATCAAAGGTTAGGAATAGTAAACCAAAACGTAAGAGTTGGTGAATTTAAAAATCTTATAAATGATTTAGCTGCTAATCCTAATGAAAACATGTTGTCTAAATTTCCTGAAATATTTAAAAGGGCAGGACGTAAGGCTACTTCTGTATACGTAGCAGAAGATGATTTATGGAGAATCGTAGCTTACAATAAAGAACTTAACACACTTAAAAAAGCTTATCCTGATTTAGCAAGAAGAAACTTACAAGACTTAAAACAAGAAGCTGCAGATATAGTTAGAGCTACTATGCCTACATATGATTTAATAGCTCCCGGATTACAAGAACTAAGAAAACTTCCTATAGGTAACTTCTTTTCATTTACTGCTGAACAGTTTCGTAATAATTACAATACTACTATGAGAGCTGCACAAGAGTTAAGGTCTGGTAACAAAGTTATTCAAGATAGAGGAATGAATAGGTTAGCTTCTCAAGTTACTACAACATATTTATTTTCAAAAGGTTTAACAGACTTTAGTAAGTTAGCTTTTGGAATTTCAGATGAAGATGAAAAAGCTGTTAGAGATTTAAATCTTGCTCCTTGGTCAAAAAATAGTGCTTTATTATTTAGTAGAGATAACAAGGGAAACATACAGTATATAGATTTAACTTATACAGACCCTTCTGCTCCTGTTACAGATAACTTTAGAAACATTTTAAATTTAATAACTGACCCAACAGAAAGTATGGAAACTGTAGATAGAAATATTATTGGGCAAACTATTGAAGGTTTAGAATTTTTCTTAAGACCGTTTGTTGATGAAGCATTATTGACAGAAGCTGTAACAGATATTCTTGTTAGAGGTGGTAAGACTAAAGAAGGATTTGATATAAAAATTATTAATCCTATTACTAAAGAACCTTTAGTTTGGGAAGAAAGAGTAGATAATAATAATCTTGCAGAAGTAGCTAATAATATGGATGTTGCTTTAGGACATATTTTAGAAAAAGTATTACCTAGAGAAGCAACAGACATTGCAAGTTTAACACGTGGTAAAAAAGCTATTAGGATTGAAGAAGGTAAAACATCTTTACAAAGAGAATTGTTAGGTAAACTAACCGGTCAAAGATTAGTTACTATTAATCCAGATAAAATTAAAAATGATTTTTCTTTTAAGTTAAGAGATTTAAATAGAGCTAGAGGAATATATCAAGGGAATATAAATAGTTCTATAACTAAGAATATGAAAGCCGAAAGTGTTTTAAGTAGGTACGAAGAAGAAAATAATAAAAACTATAGAGAGTTTGTTAAGAGTAAAAGAATGTTAGATGCTGCTAAACATTTTGATATAGACCTTTATGATATAGAATCTTTAGTAAAAGAAAACTTAACTAACTATACTAAAGATGAGAAAAGTACTTTTTTATATTCTAGTAATGAGTATATTCCTTTAAAAATTAGTGACGAAAAATTAGACCAAGCTTATAAAGATTTAAATTTTGAAAACATTAATTTTAGAGAGTTCTATGATGCTTATACAGTTAAGTATTTAGAGTACAGTCAACTACCTTTACTAGAAGAAGAGAAACAAAGAGAAAAAGAATTAAAAAGGAAAGGATTTTTTCTAGGTGGATTAGCTGACGAATATCAATACTATAGTCAACTATCTAAAGAAGTAGATAAATTACCAGAACAAACTACAGAATTTCTTCAAGAAAGAGAAAAAAGAAGAGCAGAAGCCCATAGAAAAATAGCAGAAGCTACAAAGGAAGGAGATGTTAGAAAAGGTTTTGAAGCTTTTGAAACTTTACCAATTGGAGAACAGTTAGCAGGTTATATGAATCCTGTTACTAATGTACCTTTATCTGCTACTGGAGCCGGAATATATGCAGAAAAAGCACAACCAAGTTTTAAATCTCCAAAAGAATTTATATTAGATGCTATAAACCCTAGAAAAAATATATTACAGAAAATGCCTGTTAAAGTAGAAGACCCTTTATCTGCTGGTATAGCAGTTGCAGAAGCTACAGGATTAATACCTGTTGCTGGAGTTGTTGGTAAAGGAATAAGTAAAGGTTTAAGAAAGGTACAAGCTAGAAGAGGTGATAATACCGTGGGTGGTGGTGGAAGTGGTAAACCGCCTATTGATAAGGAACAAGAATATTTAAAATTATCTGAAAAATATTACAAAGATTCAGAAGGTGTTTTTTATTCTCCAGTATTAAAAACTTTATTATTAAAAGCTCCTGAAAATGTAAAAGGAGAAGCTTTACTTAAATGGTTAAATAATCAAGAAGGTATAAAAAAAGAAGAATTAAATTTTTTAAAGCTTGATGAATATGTAAAAGAAAATCCTAAAGCTGGGGCTATGGATATGGCTAAATATTCTGATGATAAAAAACTAGAAATAAATACTAATGTTAGAGTAGAGTATGGTAAAGATAAGTCTTATCCTGTAACTTTTATAGAAGAAAATTCTCCTGAAGAAGGTATCAAAATAATAAGACCTAAAAATATTCCCTTTATATCAAAAGATGAAGCTTATGCATATGGTAATGATAAAATAGGTTATGATATTTTTATGTATGGAGAAAATATAACTCAAAGAACAGCAGGTGATTTTGGTAGAGGTAGAAAACCTTTAAATAAAGCTGAAGCTGAAATTCAATTACAAGGTATTTTAAAAGATGAAGGGATTTTAGACACAGGTAATTATAATCAAATAGAATATAAACAATATATTGATAGGGACTTACCCGGTGGAAAAAACTATGAAGAAATTACTTTTAATTTAAACGAAAATGTTGTAAAAGATAAGATTGATTTTGATAAATATCCTTCATCATCTTTTCACTTTCAAAGTAAACAAGACGAAACTCAATTTGCACATGCTTTAATAAGAGATAGAAAAGTTAGGGTAGGAAACTCAGTAGAAGTTAAAAATAGTTTACATATAGATGAGCTGCAATCAGATGTGCATACATTAGGATATGATATAGGTTATAAAAATCCTATAAAAGACAAAATAGAGCTTGAAAAAATTACGGAAGAAACAAAAGAATTTAATAAAAATATTGATAAATTAATAGAAAAAACAAAAAAAGATGTAGTTAGTTTTAAAAAAGAAAATCCTGAAATACTTAATGATTCTCAGTTTTATGATTTTGAAAATATTATTAAAAAGAATATTGATGAAATTGAAGAGTTGCCTAGAGTACAAAGTAGTGAGCCTACTAGAAACGTAGCTCCTTTAACAAAAATTAATAGAATATATAATGCTCTTAGCGAAGCAGAATATGATGTAGTTACTAATAAAGTCGAAAAGTTAAAGGCTGAAGGAAAAATTACAGATAATACTACTATTGAAGAAGTTGACAAATTATTAAACATAAATAAAAATAAAGGTGCTACAGCTAATATAGATTTTGAAAAGGATGGACTTTCACATCATTATAAATATGATGAAGTACCACAAGAATACTGGGATTTAAGTAAAAAAAATCAAGAATTATTAGAACGTAAAAAATTAATTGATAAAAAAATACCAGATTATCCTTATAAAAACAACTGGCATGAACCTGTTTTAAAACAGTTATTATACAAAGCTGCTAAAGAAAATAAAGATGCTTTATCTGTTTCAACATCAGATGTTATTTTAACAAGGTATAGCGGTGAAGGACCTGAATATAAAAAAATGTTATACGATAAAAAAGTTCCTTCTGCTATGAAAAAGTTAGCTAATAAATATGATGGAGAATTTCAAAGAAAAGGAATGCTTGAGCCTTCTGATGTAAATCCTAGGTATGATGAGTACTTAGAAAAAAGAGCAACCAATACACCTTTATCAAGCACAGGTAAAAACTTTTTAGATGCTATTGAAGATGGAGATATGAATGCAAATATAATTTTTATAACACCTAAGATGAGAGAAAAAATATTAAAAGAAGGAGTACCGGGTTTTGCTAAAGGCGGATTAGTAGAAGGTAAAGATGATGTACCATACACTAAAGAAAACCCAGCAGATAGAGTTGACCCTTTTACAGGACAACCTTACTCAGCACAGATGGAGGAATTAGGATTAAATGTTTTTCAAGAAAGATAATAAAATGGATATAGAACTTTGCAAAGCTGAAATAAAGAGACACGAAGGCGAAGTGTTAGAAATTTATATGGATAGTCTAGGCTATAAAACTTTAGGAGTTGGACACCTTTGCCAACCTAACGACCCTGAATATGATTGGGAGGTTGGAACTAAAGTATCACAAGAAGTTGTAGATATGTATTACGAGGATGACTTTGAAAAGCACTACAAGGAAGCTATACATGTCTTTGGTAGCGAAGAAGACTTTGAAAAGCTACCAGAAGTTATACAAAGAGTGTTAGTAAACATGTGTTTTAACCTAGGAGGTTCAAGACTTTCAAAGTTTCGTAACATGTTGAAAGCTTGTAGAGAACATGATTGGGAGAAGATGGCTGTTGAAATGGAAGATAGTCGTTGGTTTAAACAGGTAGGTAGAAGAAGTATTGAATTACAAAAAATGGTATTAGGAGCCTGAAATGAAGAACGTATTAAA
>Ga0213865_10002284_pt1 | contig 12076 bp, 9 predicted proteins | sample PICome_6_FD_160100 | JGI IMG/M metagenome (GOLD analysis project Ga0213865, IMG submission 160100) | Coastal seawater microbial communities near Pivers Island, North Carolina, United States - PICO282 | ecosystem: Environmental > Aquatic > Marine > Coastal | place: USA: North Carolina | collected...
TAGTTCACCTAACGCTGAATTATCTGATGCAGTCCCATTAAATTCAAAGGTTCTGTTTGATGATGATAATTCCGTTAACTGGCTGAGTGACGTTAGAGATATCCAAGTGCCGTCACTCGCAGCGAAGACCCCCATGCCCCCATCTAAACTGATACCATGAACATCTAAATCTGATTGGTTGAGAGATAACACGTCGTCAGTAAGCCAACCAGTTCTCCCAGCGCGATTGCCGTCTCCCCCTGACTCCCAAAGCGCGATGCTTTTAAAATGCGAGCGGCTTTGACCTGGATACCCTAAGCCCTGGACCACGGCAAGATCGCCATCCTGCCAGCATGGCAGGAGTGGACTTAAAGAACCATGAAGACCCTGCCAGTCATTAATCAAAATTAAGTCACTGCGATCCAACGCTATATTAGGGCGCAAATTATAGTATCGATCATGTCCAAACGGAACCAACGTGTTGAGTCCATCATTAGCACCTGAGAGCTCAACCAGAATTAGTCTCCGTCCAGTTGATCTGGAAGCTTCAGCTAAAGTCCACGGTGCAAGTGGAATAGAGAGGCTTGCGCCTATACCACCTATGAAAGATCGCTTACTAATCATTGAATTCCCTTACTTTAGCTGAAAACGAGCATCTCTAATCAGTTCAGAGAACGTACGATAACTTGATTGCGATTCTGCGCTTGCGATGAACCGAGAAAGCGAAAGATCATTAACCATTTGAGGCTCCTGAGTCTGCCAATTTGGATTTTCTTCAATCCCACATAGGAAACACAAATCACCTGAACTAATCCCCATCATCATCCCCATTTCTACATTTTGAGTCCTAGACGCCAAAATCGTAAGGGTGGGCCGTGTATCTTGGGACTTATAGCGCGTTCTTGGCAACGTATCGGAAATATTCTCGAATACTGGATCCCACATAGCCAACATATTTTCGTTTAATCTACGCCTGGCATTTCTACCCTGCTTAGAAGCTTCGTAAATATCTGGAATAGCCGCCCATAAAGCATTAACAAAATTTCGCTGCTGAGCTCCCAGTTCATAATATTGGGACTCAGATCTGTTGGAAGATCTATAATTGAGTGGAAACTCCACTTCGCGCTTTCCATCATCTCTAATATTTGAAGAAGTGGGCCATCGAAAGTCGAAACAGTCCGGAAAACAGCGATTTTCGCGGATATGTAAAGCATAATCTCGAGTACCGTTATAATTGCCCCTTTGAATTTCAAGTTGCATCGCATTTATGCGAAGCTGTCCGTAACGAATTTCACTCAGCTCAAACTGAATATTTTGGGGCCTGTTTCTACTACCCCAGTTATAAGAGACTCTATCTACGGCGAGACCGAGGCCTCCCCTGCCATCTACTTCATTGCTCGCAGTTAAAGATATAGGTTCCTTAAGAAATAAAATACCAGAACAGTACATCTCTCCAGGTGTAGCATTTCCGCGAGAACATGTGACTTGCTCTCCGTCAGCGGCAAAGTACACATCCGATCCAACCTGAAGCCAATCAATAAAGAGGTTTCGGTCCCCACCATCACTACCACCTGGTCCACAGCAATGGTCATTGCTGTATACTATACGGAACATATCTGGCAGCTCAGAACTGCCATCAAATGGCAAGCTCAGTAACTGCCAATTCAGATCCGCAAGACTATCCACTCGACCAAACCTGCTGGTATCCCAGCCATTCTGGGCAATGATTTTTTCGGACCTCCAAACTGAACGTGACCGGCCATCAACGTCTGCAAATGCCTCTATAAAAAATTCAGGCGCACCCTCAAAATCCTCCGATCCATATCTCACACGAATGGTCTTTAGGTCCATATCTCCCCCCATCTCGTGAAAATTCTGTACGGCCATCCCCATATCTTCCATTGTATGATCTTGGATAAACGGCTTCATGCCATCAAAATCACTTAGGATTTGGGCTCTCGCCTGGAGTCTTGAGGGCGAAATCCAAGCAACGCCTCCTGGCCAGCCAGCTACATTAGGAGGCTCGAATAAGTGCTGACCTAGCCCAGCAAGCCTGCTTGGAATAGCCTGCCACCAATCGGGAAGAACGCCAGATGTTCGAATTGTTCCAATAATTAGATCAACCGGAGTTTTAACTATAGAAGCACGATTTTCCGGTGCCCAAAAGGCACTTGATGTCAAAGTTAATCGCATGAGAGTTTTGATATCATAGTCACTCTCAATCCAATCCTTCGAAATACGCTCGATTTCCTCGGGATTACTGTTGAATTCGGAAATATAGACCTTCCAGAAACGTCCGGTGATAAACTCCGCAGCAGCAGGCTGATCTAGCAAAATATCAATCACATCATCAGCCTTAAAACTTCCCCGCTCGCCCAAAATAGTCTTTGACCCACTGTCATGGTGCCATGGCGCAAATTCAAATTCAAAGCTTCGGAGCTCATTATATCCGTTACCAGTTAGCGCTCTCGCAACTTCTTTCACATCAATTTCAGTATAATTCCCTTCACCGAGGACGAATAGTTCCATGAGCTCTCGAGCGAGATTTTCATTTGGACCGTCTCGCCTATTATTGTTGTTGTCCAAGTAGTTTAACATGGCGGCGTCACGAACAATTTCTTGAAGTATTAAACGAAAATTGCTGGCACCAAATTTGCGAAACATATTGTGCTGATTTACAATTGGTAGCGCTTCCTGTTCGAGCGAAGAGTATTGTGTTGCAAACAAATTATGCCAGGTTAGCAATAGCCGCTCGCCTGCTGGTCGACTGGTCGATAACATTTCACGAACCCACCAGAGTCGAAACTCTCCCATTTCCTTATCCCGAGCAATTTCAAACGCTTGCCGATCCTCGTTTTCGTAATCCCATCTTTGAGAGTAGTTTACATAAGGGCCATCGACCCAACTTGGCTGCGGTAAAGTCGGAAAAGAAACATCAAGCTGTGAAATTATTACACTCACCGCGTGGCTTCTAGTTAAACCGACTAAGTCATTAATCTCACTTGGGTGAGCCCCGATGCCACTTCTGTCTAGTAAGTGACGCGCATCAGCAACAGACATGGGCTGCTGAAGATAAGGCACTGCTGCTTCTCGGTTTTCCCATTGTCGGTTAAACTCATCAACCAGAGATAGCTTGTGAAGAAGGCTTAAATTCTGCCAACTATCGATGTCTTCTGAGGGCAAGGCTTCATTTAAAGCAGCTGCTGTCTTGGGGCCCCATAGCCCATCAATTGGCCCCGGGGCGTAGCCTAGAAGTGTCAACTCGCGCTGAAGCTGATCGACGGCTCTTACCTGTCCATAAACGCTTGCCGGAACAATAAGGCTCACGAAAATAGTTAATGCTATCAGATAGCCCTTAAACATACCCCACTATTAAACTTTATCTCCACTGAAGCAAACAGAAGTCTTAGCGCCTCCAGATAATACGCTGCGCAACGGCATACTTCCAAACAGTATCAACGGTAATACCTGCAATAGCCGATAGAGCAAAACCTTGTGTGCCAACATTTTCAAGATACGAAGACACACTAATATTACCCAAAATGCCAACGCTGCTAGCAACAGCAAAAAGGCCTAAGCCAATCCAGTACGGACGACCCGACAGTTTACGATCAGTAAAAGTTAACTTGTTGTTTAGGGCAAAGTTGGTCATCAAAGCCACCAAAGTCGCAAACAACTGCCCCTGCCAGAATGGTTCATCCGTTATAAACCCTCGAAAAGCAAGAAGAGCTGCAAAATGAACGGCAACACCACTCAAACCCACAACGCCAAAAGATATTAAACGCGCTGGCAGTATGTCAAAGGTAATTTTCTGGCCCAAGTAGGTTAAAAACTGCCAAATAGTCGCAGAATCTAATTTTGATTCACCTTCGATCCGCTTTGCAAATTTAAAGCCAACTTCCGACACCTTGAGCGCTCGATCAACAAATAAAATATCAAACAATATTTTGAAACCAGAATCGCTCAGCTTTGGAACAAGGGACTGAAATTTCTCAGTATTTATAGCAAAAAATCCTGTCAAAGGATCTGCCACTGATTTTCCAAGAATCGTAGCTGTTGCTTTTACCCCAAAGCTAGATAGCCTTTGGCGCAGAGGCGAAGACAGCCCATCTGTGCTACCACCCTCTGCAAAACGTGATCCTAGAGCTATGTCGGCTCCCTTGTCTAACTCTTCCAACAGTGCGGGGATAATTGTCTCGTCATGTTGGAGATCAGCGTCCATAACAACTATCCTTCTACCCATAGCTGCCTGTGCTGCATCAATACATGCAGCAGAGAGTCCCCTTCGGATAAATCGCCTAAGCACGCGCACATTACCTTGCTGTTTAGCTAATGCATGGGCGTGGGCCCAAGTCTGATCAGGACTGTTGTCATCTGCAATTAAGACTTCATACTTTAGACCTTCTAAAGCAATGTCTAGACGCTTACAGAGAACGCGGATATTTTTTGCCTCATTGTAAGTGGGCAAAATTATCGTGAGGTCGTAAAAATAATCCATTGGCCACAGGCGTTATAGATAAATCCGGATGGATCAATAGCGCAGCTGACTTCGCGGGTTATCGATTAGTCTACCGAAAGAATACGCGTATACCCTATCAGGGCCAACTATAAGCTTTCCGCTTTCAAGAACTTCATGAAACAGACTTTGGGGTGGAAATTTCTGCCCGCGAACAACTACAATTGCCAAGCCTCCACCGAGTTGGAGGTCTGGCCAAAGAAAATCATAATGATTCGATCGAGAACTCATATTGAGTGCTGGCAGGATGGTTCTGGAGTTAGCCTCACCTTCCAAAACAAGGTCAAACCCATTTTCTGCCGCACGCGAGTAGTTAAGCAAACTCGCATCTTGATAGCGATTGGCTAACAATAGAACATCTTCTTGGTACTGAAACTCAGTTTGAGTTTTCAGCCGGCTAAGCTGGTGATAAACTTCTGGCCACACTATGGCAGGGTAAGTATTTGCCGCTGACATACCTACACTGCGAATACTGAGAACCGCGATAACCAGGAATGAAATAATAACACTCCCGCTGAGCTGGACCCAATAACGCTTTTCGAACGCGCTTGGCAAAAACAATATTAGTCCAAGATGGAAGGCCGGTATAGCCCATTGCAGCTGAAGTCCCGCCCGAAAAGCCATACCAAAATAAAGCAGACTTATACCTAGAAAAAGCGCCATTAACTCCCGAGGCTCAATAATTTTGAACCACTGATTTTGTTTAAAACTTGCGCCAAGTATTGGACCGAGAACCAAAATGTAACCAGCGAGAAGCCCAGCTACCGAAGCCCAACCAAAATTGCCACCAAACGCATTTAGCTGCTGATATGTCATCATGATCCAATCATTCTGACTATTCCAATAGAGAGTCGGCAATCCCGCAATGATGATTATCAATAAGCCAATCCATGGCTTAACACTATTACTTAAATCCGCACGCAACCGAGGACTAAATATGCAAATAAGTCCAAATAACGTAACTAAGGGAACCATTGTTGCCTTCCCTAATATGGCGCCACCAAAAAATATCCCTGCCCAAATCCATGCATCTTGTCTGCTCTGCTCATAGCGCCTTTCCGGGCCCAATAACCTACATATTTGCCAAAGTGCTAATGCATAAAATGGAGCGTAAATAGAATCTGGGACCCAGAGTAAGTGATTCAGTTGAACTGGAATTAATCCTAGGACAACAGCAAAGACAAATGCGCCTCCAAAATATTGTCGCGTAGCATGACTAGCCAATTCTTCTGGCAGAAGGCGTAGACAGGCAGCCAAACTAGATAACCCAGTTATCACTGAGAGCACGCCATTAAGTGCTCGAAACCCTGAAATCTCTGGTCCTGCTATATTCAACCACAACCAACCCAGCCACCCAATGCCAGCCGTATGGTCAAAGTAGCTCAAAGACGGAACAAATGCCCATGTCCAGTAGTATGCTTCATCAGGCGCGATACCTACTGGAAGCAACAAGACAAATCGGATCGCAGCTATCGCGATAAAAAGTGCTAGCGCAGATCGATAGACGGGTTGAATATACATGTGAAACACGCTCGTCATTAAACTCAGAAAGTCAACATTCTTATTGCTAGATTAACTCCTTCAACTAATATGAAGTTCATGCTTTTTTATCTGAGCAAACATCTAGCATTGCAGGTCCTGGCCCTTACCGTGACCGCAGCTGCTGCACTGATAATCTTTCCTGAAATCGACCTTGCCATTTCTTCCTTTTTCTACGATCCAAACGCTAGTGGATTTTGGTTAGCAGAATTAGCTATTCTTAATTTGATTAGGGATTTTATTAAATTTATAATCGGACTATTCTTCTTGGGGTCCATTGCTGGATATTCCGTTAGCTGGCTGTTAAAGAACCCACTAATCACGGATATAAGGAAGAGCTTTGAGGTCATCTTCCTGAGCTTTGTTTTGGGAGCGGGTGTTCTTGCGAATGCAATGTTGAAAAACCAATTTGGCAGAGCACGGCCTGCGGACGTTGAACAATTTTCCGGAGAAAAAATCTTCACACTACCGTTCCAAGTTACTAATCAATGCGAGACAAATTGTTCTTTCGTATCTGGTGAGGGATCCGCCGTAACTGTAGTTTTTTTGTCTTTTCTCCTTGTTCAATGGGTTCGCACAAAAGGTAAAATTTTTCGTGGATCGCTCAACTTAAGCTTGTTCGCATTCGTATCTTTAATTTCCTCAACTGGAGTAGTCTTACGAATTATAAAAGGACGTCACTTTTTTTCAGACTCCCTATTTGCAATCTTATTAATGTTGCTCGTTTTTGTCTGTATTCTCGCCCTGCCAAGGTATCGGCACTTGTGCCCACCCTTCACTGGGTTTGTGAGATCGCCGAGATAGTTAGGGAAAAATAAGGACATGTCCCGCGGTCCAGCAAAAAGCGCTCTTTGCTAATGAGCTCAAACCCTTCAGCTATCCATTGTTCGGGGAGAAAATCATCTCCCGGATCGAGACTAACCAGCACGCCTTCCTCTAAAATCTGTGATCTAGCAAACTGAAAATGACGTTGATCAGTGCTTAGCACCGAAACTAGACTGTTCGGCCCAAGAGCAATACTAATGTAACCTGCCTGAAGCCAATTTGGCGCGTAAATGCGAGGTGCATCAGGCAGCAATCCACTCCGGTCTAATCCATTCCGCAAAGTTTCAATTTTGATCTGGGGACTAGTCTGATCCCAATCAGCAATCTCACAATTAAGTGCAAGCACACCACCATGCATGTGGAGGCCGATAAGCAAAACTATGAGTTGTTGAGCCACCACAGAAACCCAAACCAAAACAGTTATCCAAACTCTTCGGACGTGAGAAAAAGCAGATGCAGCGAAAGCAAGTAAAGCAAGCCAAGACGGAACCGGCCAATGAGGCAAACTCCCTGGCGAAAAGATAAATATTAGATTGAAAAAAATTACGCCAAAAAGCCCTGTAACCAGCATCAAGCGGTACACTGGATTCTGCCAAATTTCAGATGAAAATGCGGATCTAATCATCAAAATAAGGAGTGCCGGTCCTAGATATAGGCCCTGAGCAAGTAGTAAAACTACAAAGCTACCAAAACTAACATCTTGGCCAATACGACCGCTTTGAAAGGACAAAGATGACCAATCATGGTTCATATTCCATAACAAAGCCGGGAGGCCGCCCACGAGAGCTAATACAAAAGCAAGCCAAAAACCCGGACTATATAACCAGCTATGACTTTTGGGAGTAACAATAATCCATATCAAAACAGGAAAAATCACAACTACCGCTTGATACTTTGATGCGAATGCCACTGCCAGAGCGGCACCTGCTATCGCCCATGTCCAAATGCCTAGAGGCTGACCGTGACCAAACACGGCAAGTGCTCCATGAACCAAAATCATGAAGAACCAGGACAAGCCAAAGAAAAGAATGCTATCGGGTAAAGCTTCGATACCAGTAATAGCACCAGCCCAAGACATTCCAAACAGTGCAACTCCTATTCGCGCGCTATAAAGCCCAAAAATTGGATAGATAAAACCAGCGAAACCAAGCAATGTTAACGAGCCAAGGAAGATAATTGGTAACCGTATGCCGATTTCATTCCATCGACCGAGCAATGCCTCTGATGCCGCAGCCAACCAGAAAGATAATGGTGGGTGGTCGAAATAACTTAGCGAAACCTCACGACCCATAGTCAGTCCATATGCACCGTCTACGGTAAACGGAAGCACTGCAGCAAGAACTAACCTCCACGCCAAAAAACCACATAACAGCGCCCGGATCCATGGATCTTGGCATACGCGGATTAAGCTGTTCAGGAACGAGGTGGAAGCCATTGCTTTATCTCTGGAGAACCTAGCTGGACCAGTAGTATCAAACTTGACCCCAGCGCAACCCAAGCCACGATTAGGTGGCCGAGCTGCATTATCGCACCTGCACCTAATAGTACGAAAAATAGCGCGCCTAACCAGCGCGTAATTGGCAAGTTAGTAATAGAAGTTTTGCCAGCAAAGGCTCTCGCAATAGCTAAACCAATCATTCCTGAAAAATAACCCAAACTTGAACCAAGAGCTACGTCCATTGGCCAGTGTGCACCCACAACCGACCGAGAGACCCCAACGATAATCGCAATAAGCAAAGCCAACAAGATAATTGCCCAACTTCTGGCCCTCACGGGGCTATTGCACGCCGTGAACACGATCGCGGTCAGGCACGCAAAAATACTCATGGTGTGACCTGACGGTGTAGACGTCGCGGAGGTTAAGGCTTCACCTATGACAATGATCCTATCTTCTTCCAAAATACCTGCAGGTCGAGTGATGTCGAAAAAATCTTTCGTCAAACGTGATAGCAGTGCAGTTGGCAATATCGTCCAAATCAGAGCCACCATCGCACCTCGCTTTACCATTAAAGCAACAACACCAGCTATCGGGAGAAGAACATAACCACTCCCAAGTTCTGTAATATTCTCCCAACCATACGGCCAAATATTGGCGAGCAAGTTGAGGCTTTGAAAACTAACTGAGTTTGCAGCAAAATAGGCCCCTGGATTGGTTGCAAGAAGAGACACGGATAATACCACAAAAAAAGATACCAAAGAGAGCACCAAATGGATGCGCATTAAATATTTCCTCGCACTAACCGAAGATCCTTTTTTTCAGCCTAGTTAAGGACCAATTTTACAGCACCTAAATCCATTTGACTGTAAGATCCATCAAAGAAATAGACCAACTTAAAAGCCAGCATATTATTCTGTGCTAGTTGTGCTTATTTAGACTTGGCAGCTATGGCCGCTAACTTGATCAACTTACCACGTTATACGCACCGGAGACATTGCCCAAACCATAACCGCCTCATGCTCCAAACTGGCATTGCGGAACCGATGCGAGATAACCGAAGGGTAAGAAAAACTATCACCCTCATTTAGCGTAATTAGTTCCTCTCCAAGAGCAACTTCAACGGTACCTGAGAGTATAAGCGCATGCTGCTCCCCATCAAAACTATAGCCTTCACTCAGTTCAGGGGGCTGACCTCGTCCTGGAGGAAATCGTGATAAAATCATGTAACATGAGCCGGATAATGTGCTTGATAACAGTTGATCGCTAAAACCTAACTCATCCTCAGACCTAGTATACATTTCAGACAATGCGCGTCGATTATTTGATCTTACAACATGCTGGCGCTCTAATTGACCTGAGCCCTGCTGAGTCGGGAAAAACCAATGCGGATCCACCATTAGTGCCGCGCTGATTTCCGTTAACAATTCATCAGATACTTTCGCCGTTCCACGCTCAATCCTGCTCAAATAAGCTACCGAGCATGAAACCAAATTTGATAACGCATAAAGCGTAAAACCCCTTGCTTTTCGGACCTCTCGAATTTCACTCCCAAGACGATGGAGGTCGGTTCTATTTGGTTCATTGGTCATAAAATTTAGCTAATATTTTTCGATTGTAATTTCGAGTAAAACCGTCAATAGTTGAAAAAATAAGAAAAATTCAACTAATCTTTTTGTTTGGGAGGGAAAAACTATGCGATTTGATTTGATTGCAAATTTTAGCCCCGGAGAGACTATCCCTTGGATACGTGCATTAGAGATGATCTTGGAACAGTGCGCTCTCGCTGAGCAAGCTGGCTTCACTACAGCCTGGTTTACGGAGCATCATTTCGCGCATAATGGCTACATGAATGCTCCGCCCAACCCCATTCAAATGGGAACTTACGTCGCCGCTCATTGCAAAAAGTTGCGAGTTGGAACTGCACCTATTGTTTTACCCGATTGGCATCCGCTGCGTGTCGCAGAAGATGTAGCAATGCTAGACAATATGACCGCGGGTAGAGTGGATTTTGGAGTTGCAAAAGGGATCAATGAACGCTCCACTATTCAGTTTAACAAAGATGCTGATCGACGTGACAATGACAAAGTTATGCGCCTTTATCAGGAGAGTCTCGATATTATTCTCAAAGCTTGGACCAACGATGCCTTCAGCCATAAAGGCGAATTTTATCAATTTCCGGTACCCGGTTGGAAAGAGACAAATCGGTTTTTTCAGCCCCTAGATCCTAAATACCATGGGCAAGACGGCGAGTATAAATCAATGTATGTTCATCCTCGGCCTGTCCAGAAAAATCATCCACCTGTCTGGCTGATGTCTAATGCACCGCCTACCTTTAAAATGGCCGGTGAAAATGGGTGGGGAGTCATATCCATGTCGGCGGGCCAAAACAAAACTTTAGCCTGCTGGGAACCATATCGCGATGCTCTGTCAAAGCGCGAAGGACGAGAAGTAAAGCTTGGTGAAGGAGTTGGAGTGTGCACCGCCTTCTATGTAGGTGAAACAATGGAAGAGGCAGTGCGAACAATACGCCCGGCTATAAACGCATACTACGAGTTTCTTGGGGGCTCACGGCCTGCAGGAGAATGGACCAAGCATGGATACCTTGATGTTGGTGAGGAAATGACAGCCAAAGATGAAAGCATGGACTGGTTTGATTTTCTAAACAAACGTGGGATTATAGTTGTTGGGGATGCATCATATGTTGCTGAACGCTTTGCTGAGAAGCAAGAAAGTTTTGGCCTAGACCATCTTATGCTTATGCAGCAATACACAGGTGTAGCGTATGACAAAATTCTTGCTAGCTGGAACCGACTTTTTGAGCATGTAGTCCCAAAATTTGGAACTCAATCAATTAGACAGCGGGAAGGTATGAACTATGCTTGAGATTTGGGGACGGCCCTATTCATCAAATGTAATTCCTGTGATTTGGACAGCAAATGAGCTGGGCTTAGATTATACTCTCCAGCTAGCAGGAGGAAGTTTTGGAAAGCTTGATACGAGCGAATATGCTAAAATAAACCCAAACCGTATGATACCGGCGATTAAGGATGGCGACTTTGCTCTTTGGGAAAGTTTAGCGATTGTTCGCTATCTCTGTGACAGTTACGGCGCTGGCACATTGTCACCCACTAATATCCAAACGCGTGCACTAGCAGATCAATGGATGGAATGGTCCGCGAGCAGAGCATTTCAGCCAGTTATATACCTATTTTTTGCGACCGTGCGCACCCAGCCAGCTGACCGAAACACCGAAAAAATCAACGCACTGCGAGATGAGGCGCATGAAGCTCTCTCAATGCTAGATCAACATCTAGGAGCGCAAAAATACGTCTGTGGGGATGCCTTTACAATGGCTGACATACCGCTCGGATGCATTGCGTATAGATACCTAAATGTCGACGTTGAGCGGCCCGCACTGCCAAATCTAGAAGCTTGGTATCGACTGCTCACTAAGAGACAGGCATACCAAGATCACGTGATGCGTCATTTTGGATCAAACCCAGATGAGTGGGCGGCTCTAGAGAAAGCATCTGCATCAGAGGGAATATTATAACCTAGTGCTCGGCCATATATTTCGGCTGACTTCAGTGGAGAGGAGTCCATGATTAACCATCTTACCTACCATACCCGCTTCTCGTCGGACGATTTAGATTCAGAGTACAATCTTCGTGCGGGACGCCCAGACTATGAAGTAACAGTTATTCCAGAATGGGAAGCACAAAGCGAGGCTGCGCGTAGCAGCCTCAATTGCAGTCTAGATATTAGATATGGATCGGGAG
>Ga0213865_10002287_pt1 | contig 12069 bp, 8 predicted proteins | sample PICome_6_FD_160100 | JGI IMG/M metagenome (GOLD analysis project Ga0213865, IMG submission 160100) | Coastal seawater microbial communities near Pivers Island, North Carolina, United States - PICO282 | ecosystem: Environmental > Aquatic > Marine > Coastal | place: USA: North Carolina | collected...
GTTCTTTTCATCAGTTGACGTGTATATATGGTTATAGATATAAGTCTGCATACTACCACTTATTTTATATGCACTTGCTATACTTTTGTCTGATACTTTACGCACTCCATCTTCTGATATCTTACTACTAGTACGCATAGCTGCTTTAGCATACATTGCTGTGTATTTAGTATTGTATAAAACATGTGGAACTGACACGTGTATTTCTTCTATCATTCGCTCAAGACGATTAATTTTAACATCAATTTCATTCTCTTTTACGAGCATAGAATTTAAATCTACATTATCTAAAATATATTTAATTGCAGACGTTACACTAGGGTTATTATCCTTGTCATAAAGGTTGTTATTTTTAGCTATACTTTCAAGCTTTATCATATTTTCATCAGAGAGATATATTGATTTTTTAGCAGACATGATTAATTATCCTACAAATTACTATGTAGGATATTATCACACCTTTTTAACCATTTTGTCAACATTTATATCCTACTTTATGCTACATCGTATCGCACTATATCCTACCTCCTATCCTACTATGTGCTACTTTATGATGTTTTTATAATACCCGTGCGTGTGCGACAATGTAGGATAAAAAGTAGGATAAGGTGTGACATTTATGCCGCATTTATCCTACATTCTCCTACTTTTGGTTGTACATTGTCCTACCTTTAGTTAAAACAAAAAAATAAACCTATATAACATAAGGCTTTGACTGTGTGTGATAGTGTAGGATGTTAGGTATGACATTATCGCACCCATTAATTGCTTTGATTTTAAGATTAGTCATAAAAACACGCAACCCATATAATATATAGCTTATAGCATGAAAAAGCATAGCAAAACACATTGCGTGATGTGTGGGTGCGACATGAGGTCGCACGTCGTGTTGTTATCTCGTGTAGGGGGATAACCATCTGTACTACCAGATAAGCCTATGGCATGAATAAAGAAGCTGCCTGACAACGTAGCAAAGCTCTCCTTGAGGAGAGCGGGATGGTCACTGTGAGGTGAAAATCTTTCTGATAGTCACAATCGGATAAGCGCAAGGCAATCGGTATGGTGAACTTATGTGAATCTGTTTATGGGTCGTAAAACGCAACAAGTGAAAGTGACTGAAACACTTGAACCAAAAGGTACGTCGCCTATGGCTCGATTTTAATGCACTGAATCGACGTAGTCAATAGTGGCACCGGTCTAGCAGCAGGCACCTAACCCGATATATACACGGCGTGCGGAACATGGAAACCCTGTATGTCTCTCTAGTTGACTAGAGAAAGTAAGTCGCGAGACTTGCCTATAGATATGCAGGATTGGGAGGTTGGAAAAAGCGAAGGTATCGCTGTAATGGCGGTGATAGGAGTTGAAATATTATTCCACGCGAAAGCGAGCAGACGTCCAACTGGTCTTAAATTGCAAGATAATCTGATGAATATTTGAAGGAGGAAAGCAGATATGGTAACACACAGTGTTAGTGCGCCTTCTCACCCATTTAAAGCTCACCTACAATGGGCGACCTTTGATTGGAAAAGGGCTGAAAGATGGGTGTATAGACTACAGAGGCGTATTGCAAAAGCTACTGTAGAAAGGCGCTTCAATAAAGTTAAGGTGTTGCAACGATTACTGACAAAATCATTCTATGCCAGAATGCTTGCAGTAAGACAAGTAACATCAAACAAAGGGAAACATACTCCTGGTGTTGATAAAGAAGTATGGTCAGAGTCCTATCAAAAAGGCTTAGCGGCTAATAAACTTTCCAAAGTGGGATATAAACCTCAACCATTGAGGAGAATTTATATACCCAAGAAAAACGGGAAGATTCGGCCACTAAGTATACCCACCATGAGAGATAGAGCTATGCAAGCCTTATTTCTTCTGGCGTTAAATCCTGTTGCTGAAACCACAGCAGACAGAGATTCTTTTGGCTTTAGACAATATAGATCAGCACATGACGCCTTACAGAAATGTTATTGCAACTTAGCCAGTAAAGGCAAAGCGCAATGGATTTTGGAGGCTGACATTAAAAGTTGTTTCGACGAAATAAGTCATGAATGGATATTAAATAATATTCCTATTGATAAACAAATTTTGAAGAGATGGCTCAAATCTGGATATGTTGAAGACGGTACACTTTTTGACGCATCTGCTGGAACACCCCAAGGTGGCATCATTTCGCCCGTCATTTGTAATATGGTACTTGATGGTTTACAGCAAACCGTTAATAACCATAAAGGCGTGAAGAAATGTGTAAATTTCATTCGTTATGCTGATGACTTTATTGTCACAGGAAACTCTCCTGAAACACTTAAAGAGATTCAACAGGACATTGAGAAATTCCTAGCAGAAAGAGGATTGGCTCTATCAAAAGAGAAAACAAAGATCACACATATTAATGAGGGTTTCGACTTTCTGGGATTCAATATCAGAAAGTATAACGGTAAATACCTATCTAAACCATCAAAAGATAACGTGAAAAAGTTTTGTTCTGAGATAAAGTCAACCATTAAAAAGTATAATGGTGGTAATGCAGAGCAGATAATTAAAACGCTCAACCCAAAACTTACTGGCTGGGCTAATTATTATCGCTCGTCATGCGCCAAGTCTACCTTTAGTTACATTGATAACGTGCTTTTTGGCGCACTTTTAAGATGGGTTAAAAGACGATTTAACACAACAAGCCTCAGGCAAGCAGTCGGTAAACACTTCAGGAATCAAGGTGATGCTAGAAGATGGGTATTTAGTTCTAAACAGAGTAACGGTAAATATTTAAGTCTTCATCTAATGATGAACACAAGAATTAAACGCCACGCTTTAATTAGGCTCGATGCCAACCCGTACCTAAATGAATGGGAGCAGTATTATATTGATAGAAAGCGGAATTATGCTTTTAAAGCTGAATTGGACAAGTTTGAACTGACGGAGAGGAAATCTTCTGTAACTCAAATGCAGTAACTGGGTGCGTTATCGTGCCTTACTAAGGCTTGAGCGCAGTGCGATGAAAGTCGCACGCTGCGTTCTTAGGAGAGCGGCAGCTAGTAATATCTGTCGCTTATCCGACTGCTAATCAGTACTTGTCTGGGTTATATCTGAAATATAAATAAATCTATAAATATATAAAAACAAAATAAAATAAATGAAAATAAGAGCTAAAAATGTGGCGATTGAATGTTTAAACTATTCACAATAAAAGAGTGGTTAGATTTTATGTTAATCATAAGGAGGAGAGCTAAAATAGAAAAATACAATTTAGCAACTAATTTTAGATTTAACCACAAATACAATGACACCTATTCATTTTATATATAATATAACCATCGATGGTAAACATAGTAAAATAACTGTTTATATCAGACAGCATATTGACACTTTATAGTTGAATCTGTCTGAATGTTATTAACAAGAGTGCAAATATTACAATATGATTGAATTTTATAATAAATATTTCAAGAAAAACTATAAATCAAAAGTAAATCAACTAATAATAGATATAAACAGATTGTTGCTCTTAGAGAATATCTCTGTTGAGAGAGATAATAATATTATCTTAGACAGTTCTTTTAGAGACAATCTGGAAATAGAAACATGGATTGAAGTAAACAACTTATACAATACTTTATTTTACAATAAACATAAAATTTCAAACACTCTGCTTAAATTCATTAATAAAACTAATAGTAACCAACAATCAGAATTTCAATTTATTGACACCTTTGCAGGATGCGGTGGCCTTAGTCTTGGGTTAACGAATTCGGGCTTTAATCCTGTAATGATTAATGATATAGAACCTAGGTTTTTAGAAACATACTATTATAATCACGATATTCACTTAGACTCCTATTTTTGTGGAGATATTAAATGTTTACTTAAAAATAGAGCAATGCAAGAAAAATACAAGGATATAGATTTAATCGTTGGAGGGCCACCATGTCAAGGATTTTCAATGGCAAACAGGCAAAGAATTATTGATGATCCAAGAAATAAATTGTATAAGTACTTTTTGAGATTATTAACTAACATGCAACCTAAGTTTTTTATAATGGAAAATGTGAAGGGGATGGTTAAAAAAACAGAAGAAATTATAAGTGACTTTAAATCAGCTTTAGGTAGGGAATATTCAGTTGAAATAGTGCTTTTAAATGCTAAAGATTTTGGAGTTCCTCAAAATAGGGAAAGAGTTTTTGTTATAGGAAGTAGACTATTGCCAGTGCCAGCTAGCCTAATAATTTCAGATGTACTTGCAAAAAAAACATTAAAACAACCTTTTAAGTTAAAAGATGCTTTATATGGGTTGCCTAATTTACAGCCTAAAGAAAAGAAAAACACAAAAGGAATTGAGAATAATAAAATAGGTTTTAAGTTTAGGATTAATAGTTCAAAAACAAACATTTTTATGAAAAACATCAATAACAATATGGTTATCAAATATATTTCTAATCATACAAATAGATACAATAATGATAGAGATATTGAAATTTATAGTCGACTCCCTCAAGGAGCAAACTCTTTACATTCATCAATCAAGGATATAATGCCTTATTCCAGCAGAAATAACATATTTAAGGATAAATACTTTAAGCTTCAAGAAGATGATTTTTGTAAAACAATTACTTCTCACATGAAAATGGATTGTAATATGTATATACATCCTACTGAATCTAGAGGGTTAAGCCCAAGGGAAGCTGCAAGAGTACAAACATTTCCAGATGATTTTGTATTTATGGGATCGAATAATACCTGGTATGCACAAATAGGAAACGCTGTTCCTGTTGTATTATCGAAAACAATAGGCAATGAAATTGTTAAGTATTTAAGATAAAAGATGAAAAAAACATTCAAACATTTGGAATTGTTCTCAGGGATAGGAGGATTTAGAAAAGCCATAGATTTATATTGTAAAGACAATGACCTTATTTCAAAATGCGTAGGTTTTTCTGAAATTGATAAGTATGCATTAACAACATATAAATCAAACTATAATACTTTAGGGGAAAAAGATATTGGGGATATTGATCGATTTACATCTGATATCGAAAATATAAAGCTATTAGAAGATTTTGATATATTATCAGCAGGATTTCCTTGTCAAGCATTTAGCATGATGGGTAATAAAAAAGGATTTGATGATTGTAGGGGAAACCTTTTTTATAATATTATTAATATTTTATTAGTAAAACAACCTAAATATGCATTGTTAGAAAACGTTAGAAATATTAAGACACATGATGGTGGGCGAACATATACAGAAATATTACGATCATTAAATGATGACGCAGGCTATTTTGTTACATCGAATATATTTAACACAGCAGATTTCGGGCTTCCTCAGACAAGAAGAAGAATGATTTTTTTAGCTATTAGGAATGACTTGATTGATCGTACTGAAAGCATTGATTTATGTAATGAAGAAGTTAAAAGTTTATTTTCTGAGTTAAACCACCCGATAAGTTTAAAAAAGTATGATAATGTACTTGATGGTGTGCTTGAGAGAAATGTGGAAAAAAAATATTATTTATCAGAAAGAATTAAACCAACCATATTATCTGATGGAAGTAAGAACTTCAAATCCAAGTCCGATATTAACCAGATGATAGCAAGGCCACTGACTGCTACAATGGTAAAAATGCATAGAGCATGTCAAGACAACTATTACTCAGATGAATTTATAAACACAAAAAATCATGAAAATTATATTAAAAAGTTTATACCAAAACATGAATTAATTAAAATGAAAATTAGAAAAATAACACCTTTAGAAGCATTAAGGTTGCAAGGATTTGATGAATCTTTTTATCAAAATGCTTGTGAAAGTGGTGTTAGTAATCATCAGCTTTACAAGCAAGCAGGTAATGCTGTAAGTGTTAATACTATTTATGCTGTTTTGAACTTTTTATTTAACAAAAAAATTATTGAGATGTAAATGGAAAAAATAATTAGGGTGCAGGATGCTAAATATAAGGTTACTGCAAACCAGAATAATGAAACTAGTATTTTTATAGAAAAGAATATTGCTAAATATCTAAACCTTAAAGATAAGGAGATATACTCTTTTCGTATTTATAAAAAAAATCTTATTAAAGCTGTTACTTTTACATATTCACTCAATATAAAACTTTATAATAAATCTAAAAGTACTAATTTAGATGAGAATTGGCTTAAAAATCAATTAAATATAATTGATGAACATTTTAAAGATAAACAATATTGTGTTTATGAAGTTAGTGTTAATGTCTCAAAAAATCGTTTTTATTTTCATTCTTTAGAACAGAAACCCAGTAAACTGAACATAAGAAATTTTTTAGTAGCCCATCACTTTAAAATTATTTTCAATAATGAAGAAGAAATACAATTAGAGTATTCGTATACTCCTTATGTAGATCAAACCGTAGGTCACACATTATATAATCAAAATAAAATTTATTATGGATCTCCAGGAACTGGTAAATCATATAAAATAAACAATATTTTGAAAAATAAAAAAGATAGAACTGAAAGAGTAACATTTCACCCTGAATATGACTACATTTCATTTGTAGGTGGTTTTAAACCAATAACTGAAAAATGTGCTAGATCTGAAAAAGAGGAAATAAAATATAAATTTGTTCCACAAGTTTTTACAAAAATATATGTCAAAGCCTGGAATGATCCTAAGAATGACTACTATCTAGTGATTGAAGAAATAAACAGAGGAAATTGCGCTGAAATATTTGGTGATATATTCCAACTATTAGACAGGAATTTTAATTGTGAAATAACACCATCAAATGAATTACAGCAATATTTATTACAAACACTTAGTGAAGTCAATAAGGGTATTATAAATGGCAAAATGTCATTACCACCAAACTTAAATATATTAGCTACGATGAACACATCTGATCAATCCTTGTTTCCTATGGATAGTGCATTCAAGAGAAGATGGGATTGGGAGTACATTCCTATTAATTATGATAGATCAGAAGAAAATCCATCATCAAAGTTCCAGGTAATTTTATCTAATTCAGAATTATTTTATTGGTTGGATTTTATTGAGAAAGTGAATGCTATAATTAAGCAAAACTACAACCTTGGAATGGATAAATGTATAGGCAATTACTTTATAAAAGCCGTTGATAATAGAATTAGATTAGAGGAATTTATTAATAAGGTTATTTTCCATTTATGGAATGATGTTTTCAAAGACGAAAATGATAGTATATTTGAAGAAAATTCTTTCTACGAGGATTTTTTCCCTATATGTGATTATGGTAAAGCTAAAGTTAAAGATATTCTTAAGAAAATCAATGTAGATTTGATAACAATAGAAGACGATTGAATGAGGGTTTTAATCGAGGGTGAAAGTTATCCTATAGTTGTCCTTCAAAACATTTTTGATGATCCTAAATTTTATATTCAAAATGGCATGGATGGTAAAATTATATCTGTAGGATATTATCATTCATTTATGAAGAACGAACTAGTCTATATGTTGCCAAAAGTCTTTATGGTAGATACTGTTAAATCAATATTTGGTAAAACTAAATATGAGTTACTGGAGTTGGGTTCGGGCAAAAACATCAAACATAATGTGAAGTATAATTGGATTAGACACACTTTACTGTATTTCTATAATAGCCTTGTAGAGTATAGAAAAAGAGTGATTGACTCTAAGATTATCAATCCCACATATAGCATGGATCTTAATACAAACCTTGGAGGTAAAGAATATTCATATCTAGATCTTCTTTTATCGTTTGTTAATTTCTATAAAAAAAACAAAACAACTATTCTATATAAGAACATAAAAAACACATCTAACCATTGTAAAAAAACCAGGTGGGAGCAAACAATTAGACAGTCTCTACCTATTCTCACCTCATGTGGTACACCAATTTATACCTCAATTATAAATCAAAAGAAAACACCCAACAAAGAAGAAGAGTTAACCACATACTTTTTTTCAATACTTGAAAATTTCAATCGTGATCATAACTTATGTCTTAGAATAGATAAATCTTTTAATATAATTCAAGGAAATCAGTTTAAGCTCCTTCAGGAAAAAGGCCTTTCTAAACTGAGAATGATTAGGTATCGATATTTTAATGACACCTTGAAGAAAATGTATACATTATGTGAGATCTATTTTTCCCAAACTGATAAAAGTAGCTCTAGAAGAAGGAGAGAGGATTTTATCTCTGTAAATAACTATAATGTGGTTTTTGAAGATATGATTGATAAACTTTTTTCTGATGACCTGTATGATAAGATGCCTGATATATCTGTCAAAGATTTGAAAAAAAACAATGATGGAAAAATAATAGATCACATTTATGAATACCAGTCTTTGATGGACACAAGTAATATCTTTTACATTGGTGATTCAAAGTACTATAAGCCAAATAATATAGCTGGGAAAATATCCAAATACAAGCAGTTTACTTATGCTAAAAACATAATACAATTCAATATTGATATGCTAAATAGCCCTACAGGTGATCATTACAACACTAATGTTAGATATAGAGATGAACTAACAGAAGGGTATAATCTTACCCCTAATTTTTTCATTTATGGTTACATAGCATGCGAGCATAACTTTGATGAGCACTTGATAGAAAAAACACATTACGCTCCAACTAAATCTTATCATTATAAAGATAGATTGTTTGATAGAGACACATTATTTGTACATCACTACAGAATAAATTTTCTGTATGTACTAAAAGCATACACAACCTATAACTCTATAAAAACTCAACAGTTTAGGGTTGAAGTGAAAAGCAAATTTAGAAATCATTTTATTGAGTTTTTCAATAACTATAAAATATGCGAATTTGAATTTTACAAATGTAAGGAAAACACTATTGAGGCCCACAAATTAATAATATCTGAAAATTTTAAATTGCTTAATGGTAAATGTTATATCAATTCAATTGGTGAGTTGATATTGGCAAAATATATACATGATGAATTAGATAAAAATATAATGGATAAATTTAGTAGGATAATAGCGCTATCATAACAGGACTATTTTCAAGCACATAAACTTTGGCTTTCATGCATATTGCGCATATTTTAATATTCAATCGCCATCTTTTGGCTTTTGTATCAAAGCAGTTATTTAATTTAATGACTTTTAAAAATTTTATGACTGTAATTATATACTGACCACTCCTTGAAGATCACCACTATATACACAATTCGCAACGATGTTGCATTGTGTTTCTTGTTCTGAATGGGGTGCGTGAATCCTTTAGGTACGGGGTTCTACATCGCTAATAATGAAAATTCTACAGTAATAATTTATTTTACGAAATTTGTCTTTTAAATTTGTCAAAATACACGACTAATAACGTGTAAAACACCTTGCAAAGTACAGTAAATGCCTATAGCGTAAAGGGTGTGTTAACTTAGACCTACATTAGACCTACGCAAGCATACAATGTAGGTCAAAGTTGTAAAGTTAGTGAATGACAATAGACCTACGTTTTGACATACATTAGACATACCCAAAGAACCGCCAAAAGAAGACGTAAACATTGATAAATAACGAGAAAACGACGCAATTTATAACCACGAAAATCACGCAAGTATCAATGTATGTAAAGCGAGAAAAACAAAATAACATAACCAAGTAAACCCTTACCAAAAGGGTTTTAAATGGTGTTTACTATCCAATTATAAGCAATTAGACATGTGCGAACAGTCGCGCAAATACAGACGAAAACACGAACGAGATTCGCGAAAGCAACGTTATCAATGAAAAAGACCTAATAAGGCTAGAAACTGAAAATAAATTACTAGAGAATTTAAAATTCAAAAAAATATTCCAGTAATTTTCAAGAGTCGGCAGAGCCGACTCTTTTGAGCGTCTACGCTAACGCTTGACTTGATTTTGCGAATGAACTCGCGTAACTGGACCCGTGTTATATAAAAACCCCAACCCCTAAAGGGACTTTTTCGCTCGCCACTAGGCAGGGGTGCGGGACAAGCACGCACCCCATAGAAAGCTTATTTGTTTTCTCTAGCAGTAAATGTTTTTTGAACGTTGCACTAAAAATTAGCCTTGTAAAAGCCGCAAGCATCTTTTAACGGCGATTTTTTTAAAAAAACATGTGACAGCTTACCGAAAACTCTTAAAACGCCTTAAAACGCCTTAAAACGAAAAAATAAAAAAATAAAAATTTGTAAATTATTGTCGAGCGTAGCGAGTACCTGTTGAGCTTGTGAGTTAGCTGGCAAAAATTCGGTGTAATTTATGTGTGAAACTCAGTTTTTGAGTTATGCACATAAAATGCACAATTTGTGCGGCGGTTTTTCGTTAGAAAAAAACTCATCAAATCAATGGGTGTTTATTGGTATTATAAGACTTAAGAAGAGCATATAAATTCAAAAAACCATTGCACGTCATACTACATATAGCGTTAAGTCACTTTTTGAAACTAAATCGTACTTACATATATGTAAGTTGAACTATCAGCACAGCGATAATATCTATCAATATATACCTGTTTAATGAGTTCTTGCTGTCATTAAAACTGATGTATTTGATATTTAAGTGTCAAAATAATCTAATTTTTTGATATCACACTATTGACTTATGATATTTGTAATATTAAAATATACCTTATAAATGATATTTAAGGACTCAAAATAAGGATATGAAACGATACGCAACAAACCCTTTCATTGAAAATCTCACAATTGAGACGAATAAAAAACAGGTTCGAGTTTCTGAATTGGGTAGTGATGATAATATTTTGATCAATCAAGCTACAGGTGAAGTAAGTGGAACACATGTGGTTACGTATAAAAAAGTAGATTCAGAGGAATTTGTTAAACTGTTTACTAAAAATATAGCCTTAACTTTCGGTTTAACAAGCGCTGGCCTAAAGGCTTTAAATGTCCTTATGTGGGCATTGCAACACACAGCTATCAATAAAGACTTAGTTCAACTAGAAAGTACATGCTTAAGTGCATTTTTGGAAGCTAATCACAAGTTTGAATTGAAGTTGTCTTTAGCTACTTTTAACAGAGGGTTAGCAGAACTGGTAAGGAATAAAATAATAGCAGCTCAGAATGTAAGGGGGCTTTATTTCATCAATCCAAGTTTTGCATTTAACGGAAATAGAGTAGCATTTACTAGGGTGTTAGAAATTGATAAAGATGAAGCTAAATCTAACGCTGAAATTGAAGATCAAAGTAATTTTGATTCGGACTGAAATAGATAAAACATTCCTACTTTTATTTCTAAATTTGGAGATGGTTAAAAAATACCTAAAAACCTTTTTTTCTTGGCTTTATCATGCTGAATTAATTTAGTTGTAGTAGAAACAGTATCTAAAAGTTTTTTCTCTCTATCTTCTGATTTATTTAGTTGGTCTTTAAGCATTGAAATTTGTTCTTTCAGCAATTTATTTTCAGTTTCTAGCCGTATTAGGTCTTTTTCATTGCTAACGTTGCTTTCGCGAATTTCATTCGTGTTTTCGTCTGTATTTGCGCGAATGTTCGCATCTGGGTAAACCCTTAAAACTTCGCTTAAATCAACATTGTAATGATTGTTGCACGCCCTTGACGCACTAAGAAAACCTTGTTTAATCTTATTTTGTATTGTTCTTTTTGAAACCCCTACCATTTGCGCGACTTGCGTCACTGTCAATTGCGTCATTTTCGCACCATTACCTGAAGTTAATTATCATTCAAATATATATTTATTGTGTATTTAATCAAGTTTGATTTTATTTTTTCAGCAGTTTATTATAATGTGATTCAAAATCATAACCTCAATATATCATTGGAGAATTAAAATGAATGGACTCTTAAAAAAAACATTTTTCGGAATACCACAAAAGTATTTTTTAAGGCAGTTGATGTTTTCAATAACATTTTTCATTGCTGTCATAATGATATTAAGTTATTCAAAATCAAGTATTACAACAAAGGCATATTTTGAAATAATAATTGTTTATAGTATAAATACTATTTTATTATACATAGGAAATTCCTAACTCAGTCCATATTCTATATAGCGTAACACTATGAATATAATTTGACCATTGCGATTTTTCCTGATACTTTTGTCATCTTTTGATA
>Ga0213865_10002288_pt1 | contig 12066 bp, 20 predicted proteins | sample PICome_6_FD_160100 | JGI IMG/M metagenome (GOLD analysis project Ga0213865, IMG submission 160100) | Coastal seawater microbial communities near Pivers Island, North Carolina, United States - PICO282 | ecosystem: Environmental > Aquatic > Marine > Coastal | place: USA: North Carolina...
AACTTAAAATTGTTATTAAAAATCCGTTTACTTTTAATGTTCCGCTTCCGCTTGATTGAAACTGAATTTTTACGTCTGATGTTTGAATATTAGAATACGTGTAAAATTGCATTGTATTAACAAAATGATGTGCGCCGTGTACCGAACCCAAATCGCCGTGTAAAAAATGTAATTCTTTTGTAATGTCCGGAAAATATAAACGCGCGTCAACGTGTTGATTTGACGAACCGGGCGTATATTCAAAATCTGTTCTAACTACAACAATTTTTCCGTTTGGAACTTCGTCCAAATCAATTGTATTTGTCGCGGTGTCCCATAAATCGCCGCTAACATATGACGGTTTATAAGTCGTTAATGTACCGGCGCCGGCTTTATCGTTTGTTAAATCGGTCCAGGTGTCCGCTGAAATATTTATTGGCGTTGATGCCGTTGTTGCGTCTTCATAAAACGCAAAACCGCCCAACGTGTCGTATATATCATTAACTGATGTTTTTATTTCGTTTAAATCGGCGGCGGTCACTTTATTGACGGCCGGCAATGCTGATGTTTGATTGTCTGTTTTATTTGAATAGGTTATTTTTGCCATTGGTTATTTTTTAAGATTGTAGTTCGTTTTGCAATTCGCTTTGTAAACCGCCCACCGCGTCGATTTGTTCAATTTTATTTGACAATTCAATAATGGCGCGATAATATGTAAAGTCTTTTAAATCATCTTCTAAATATTTGACGCCCTCGTTTACGCTTGTATAAACATTAAAACCGTTGGCGCTTAAATCAATATAATTTGCTGAACGTGTACGCAATTGTTCCAAACATTGTGAAACCATTAAATTGCAATCTAATTCGCCGCCGTCGTCACTTGCAAAACGTGTCACGCATTCAATCCTTGTTATTGTTTCAATATTAAATGAACTTTGGTTTTGGTCCGTTTCGTCGTTTGAAACTGAATAAACGCGGACAAATGGATAACTTGCGTTTGTTGGAACGCGTCCATAAATCGGAACGTTCGAACCGTCAATTACAACGTTGCCGTTTAATTTTGCAATGATTGCTTTGCGTACAAAGTGAATAGCTTCTAACATTATTTAATTGCTTTTTGTATTTCGCCATTTAGACGATTTAATAAATTTTTAAATCCTATTCGCGCCGAACTAAAAAAGAACGGACGCGCCGGCAAATTAACCTCTCGAATGCCTTTGCCTTTAAATTGTGCCGCGTAACTTTCCGGAATGCCCAATTCCGTCATGTCGGTTAAATCAACCATTCCACCGGTTCCAAATTCAACATATGGCGCATAATGTGCCAATGCAACAATATTAACGGATTTTGTTGTTTTGTTTGTTTCTGATGAAATACTTTTTCTTAAATCGCCATTGTCATATCTTACCTCACGTTTTGCCAAACGCACAATTTCCAAACCGGTTTTTCCCAACTCATTGGACAATGTTTTGGATTCGAACGCACGCATTTTGTCTAACTTATTTTTAAGTTTTAACAAATCGTTTTGGTTTATTTTAATATTTACATTCATTTATTCCGATTTTGTCGCCAATAGTTTTGTATAAAAATCCAAATCAAATTCGAATTTATTGTTTATTCTAAATTTTTGCGTTTCGTTTTCTAACGTGAAAATGTCGCCTAACTGAATTAAATCCGCCGTATTTTTACGCATTGTAATTTCAACCTGGACGTCTTGTTCACGTTTGCCAAATTTGTCGTTTATTTCGCCCTTAATTTCTGTTAAATGGCACCAAACCGTTGCAACGTCCGACAATGTCGAATTAAAACCCCCAAATTCGTCGGCGGTTTTTGTTAAACGTTTGATTGTTATTTTAGAATTTAATTTTCCGGCGTTCATTATATAAACATTGATTTATAAGACGTTAAAATTTGTTTTGTTGTCGTTGGTATTTCTGAAATCGAACCGCTTATAAAATCACTTCTATTGTCGTAATACGTTGATATTAATTGTAGCATTGCTTGTTTAATCAACGCGTCATCAATTCCGGTTGTTATATATGTTATTTTTACACGTTCGGCCGGTCCTTGATCTAATTCAATGGTTTCATTGTCCAAACCTAAAATTTCATAATCGGTTGTTTCGGTGCCGTCAATTGTTATTTCCTCAACGCTTGCAATTGGACCAAATGGCAAATCAAAAATTCCGTTGGTTGCGTCTAAATAATACGTTCGATTTTTAGGCACAATGTCGCGCGAAATATAGTTTTCGCACCAAATGCGCGCTTGCGTAATCATCGCGGAAATAATATTGTCGTCGGCGGACGTGTCAATTCGAACGTAATCTTTGACATTTTGACCGGTCAATAATTCATTGCCGGTTGTTGAATTAATCTTTATTTGTCGCATCGTCTTTTATTTCAATATATTCAACCTTTAATTCTTTGGTTTCAAATTTTTCTTTGTTTTGCTTTTTGCTGACTTTTGACGCAAAACCTTTGGCAATCCAATTTTGTGCGACGTTGTCCGGCAACTCTATTTTGTCGCCTTCATTGTAACGTTTACCACCTCGCAAAATTGATTGTTTGATTTTTAATTGCATAACCTTAATTTTTTTGTAAAGATAAAAAAAAAGCGCCACTTTAATTTGTGACGCCTTTTCAGAAGAATAGAAAACAATAATGAAAACTTACATTGCCGCAAAGTTATTAAAATATTTTGAATATTTTTCTAAACCAATTGTAAATGATTGAATTTTGCCGTCGTTTTTGAAAATAAAAAAACCCTGGCGTTCTGCTGAATATACCGCGAAAAAATCCACGTCCTTTTTTTTATATTTTTTTCCGGATCTGTCGGACAAAAAAATTCGATTGCGCGTTCGGTTGTTTTCGTTGATTGCTTTTATTTGTACTTTCAATAAACCGTTTGGCGAATCAACAATGCAATCATAATGCGACGAATGTAACAACGGAAAAGAAACAACAAAGCCGTTTTCCATTGCTTTTGTTGCGAATAGATATTCAGCATAACAACCAAAAACGTTTGCGTTCATAACGTAAAGTTATAAAAAAAAGCCAACCAAATTAATGATTGACTTTTTAACACAAACCAATAAAATTAAATTATGAAATTTAATTGTCGTTAGCCAATGCGACGCATAATGATAAAATTAATAAAAATATCGCCGTTGGCAATTCGTTGTAAACCATTATTTGACGCAATGCAAAACCCCCAAATAATAGTGTTAAGAAAAACTTAATAAATTTTTGTTTCATAATGTTACATTTGATCCGCTTCGAAACACGCATTCGAGCAAATGCCCGCGTCTTCAAACATTGGTGTACCACAAACCGCGCAAATAAATTCCGGTTCGTCGCCCGGTATATAATCTAATCCCCACATAATTAAAAATTTTTGATGTCTATTTTATTTGTTAAATGATTTATTTCGCGTTCTAAATAGTCGAGCGCCTTTTCTAAATCCTCAATTTCGTTTTCTTTTTTTCCGGCGCGAACAACGTATTTTAAAACGTTGCCACGATTAAAGTTTAATTCATAAGACGCTATAACGTCAATTAAATCGTGTTTTAAGCCGTTATCGTAATGATTTGGTATATTACTCATCTTTTTATTTTTAAGTAGCTTAAAACGCTTGAAATCCACGTTTCAATTTTGTTTTCGTCATTATGCTTTCGCATTTCGTCTTGTGTGTACACGTTGACGCGGTTGCCGTCGTGTATGATTGTTAGTCCGGTTTTTGTTTTCATTGTTCTAAAATTATGGCGCGCCGAAACGCGCCGGTTAATGTTTTTGTTTAAAAGTTAATTATTACCAATCTAAAACTGCACTAACGGCCTTTTCAATTTGATAATTTTCTTTTTCTAAATTTATTATTGCCTTTTCAATGTTGAATTTAACTTCAAATAATTTTACTTTTTTTCTTTCTAAAGAATTAAAATCTTTGTTTGTTCTAACATTGTATTGCGCTTTTCTGATATATTCCATTCCGGCTTCTAAAACTGAATGTTGGAATTTTAAATCTTCAATATTAAAAAATATTGTTCTTTTGTTGTTGCTTTTGATAGTTTGGTTTGCGGTGTTTGAAACTTGAATTTTCATAATGTTTAATTTTTAATGATTTATTGTTTTGTTGACACAAAGATAATACTTTATTTGACTTTTAAAAGAATTTTTTTAATTTTTTTTAAAGTTTTTTTTGTTTTTTTTTCGTTCTTATCTGTTGGGCGCCTAAAAATAAAGCATAAAAAAAAGGCCCGGAAATTAATTCCAGGCCCTTAAATTGGTTGGTTAAACCGTTATTATGGTGTTTCAAGCGCTGCTTTTGCAGTCGCAAAGTCACCGGTAACAAACGCATTTGGTAAATAGTTTGTTAACGCGATTCTTTCGCTAACTCTTACAGTTACGAATCCGTCACGAACGTTTGTTCCGTCTTCACGGAAAAATTCAACGTTAATTCCGTCACGCACCCATAATTGAGTACCAACGCCAAAGTTTCCAATTAAGAAATCGCCGGCCGGAATTGCAGTGTTTAAAACTACTTTCACGCCCATAAATACCGGCTGAAGACCGTTGTAAACTTGATCTTTAAGGTAATTATTTTGCGAATCTTTTAATAATAAGATTTTGTGGAAATCTGACGGGTTCAATAGGATTGTGTCCGCGTTGTAATTAGCCGCTGCCAATTGGTTAAGCGCTGCAACAATAACGTCAAAATCATTTGCCTCATCAACAGAGTCGGCCAAATCGCCCGCAGCGAATGCCGTTGCGTCTGTTATAATTCCGCTTAATTGCGCACCGGAACCGGTTCCGCTTAAAATTTGCGTATCCTCAACGTCCAAAAGTTTTTCCGGCGCACGCGCTGAAAGGTATGAAGTCAATTGTGGTGTGTCTGCCAACATTTCTTCAGAAATACGGAAATATGTTCCGATTTTTCTAACGTTAGCATCTTCAGCCGTCATGTCGAAATCTGATTGCGTCAATGTTACGCCTTCGGCCGTAGCTGCTGCACCGTTTGAATATCCGCTTTCTTTAACGAAACGAACAACATCGCTTTGTGTTGAACCTTGCGCCAATAATTGACGAATATGCGTTGGACGTGTTGGATCAAATTTATATCCTGGCACTCTGTCCGCCGGAATAACTTCGCCTGTAAAATCGGCGCCAACAGTCATGTCCGCTTTGATTTCAAAAGACGCGCTTCTTGAATTTCCTTTTGCAAGGTTTTCGATTGCGCCATTTTCAAACGCTTCATTTAAAGCGCCTTTGAATGTCATTCTTTTTTTAGCGCTAAACATTTTTTTGTTAGATACTTCGATTGCGTCTAAACGTTCGTTTAATTTAGTCGCCATTTCTGAAACTTCAGATTTAACGATTTCGTTTGCCTTAACAACAACGTTTTCAACAACTTCATTGTTAGACTTTTCGATTTTTGAATCAATGGCGCTATTAAATTGGTCCAATTGATTTTTTAGATTTTCTTCCATTTTTTAATTTTTTAAGGAATTTATTAAATAATTTATCACTTCGGAATCATTGTTTTTAGTTTCTACATTCGGCAAAGTGATTTCATCAACCGGCTTCGTGAACTCCACAAATAATGATTTTAATTTTAATATTTCGGCTTCGATAGCGTAACACATTTCGTCTGAAATGTCGCCTTTACGAATTAATTTTGTTAGGTTATCATAACGCTTTGATAATTTGTCAACGTCGATGTTTCCTTTAACGTCTAATATTTTAGCTTGATCGTTGGCCGCTAATGTTACGGCGCTAATTTCATACAATTTAACCTCTGTTATTTCGCGATAATCGCCCTTATTATTTTTTTGAATTGGCATAATACCAACCGAATTTTCAGTAATGACGCCGGACTTCATTAACTCGACAACGTCTTTTCCTAATTGTGTTTTTGCAATTTCCGCCACGAATACCAATCCTTTGTCGTCTTCATACAATTCAGTCATTTTGCCAATTGGTTGGTTCATATCGTGTTGGTACAAATATTTGACGCGTTCGCCATTTTCGGCAATCGTCTTTTTATAAGCGCCTTTCATAATCACGTCATTGTCGGAATCTTTATTTCCGAAATAACTTCCGTAACCTTTTATTATTCCGGCCTTTTCGTCGGCGTCTATTAATTCGCCAACCGGCGCCGCTTTATATAGAATTGTATTCATATTGAAAAATTTTTGTAAATATACGAATTTTAAAAATTATTTAAACCACCGGCGGCAACGCCCAATCCAATTGTTGAAATGTCGTCAACAGTTTGTGCGCCCTCAATTGGGAAATAGGCAACCGAACAACGGCAATTAATCACTTCCGCAGCACCGCCGGCCGTATCGCCTGGAAACATCATTTGTTGGCCACCAACTAAAAATGTATTGTTAGCCATTACAATTTGGCCGTCCGCTTCTAAATGTGTGTCGCGCGTTCTGTCGTCAAAACTTGCTATCCATTCTTTTTGCATTTGTTCCGGCGGAAAAATTGATTGTGCGGCTTGCGTTGTTGCAAAGTTAGCCGCCGCCGTCGCTTCGGTTCTGACAACGCGTTCGGCTTGCCATTGTGAATACCTATTGAATTGGTTTCGTAATATACGCCCACGTTCAACGGCGCCCAATGTCATAAACTCCGGATCACTCATCAATCGTTGTGTTATATCTATTAACGTTTTTTTAGCCGTTCCGCTTACTAATGTGACGCGTTGCGCACCAACCGCTGAACCAAAAGAACCAAAAGAATCGCGCCAAATATCGTCAACCGCTGATGTGTCAACCGCTTTTGTAATAAACTTTTTAAAATTGTTGACGTACCATTTCGCGAAACGCATTCCGATTTCGGTATACAAATCACGATATATTTTTAATAAATCTTTATTGTCAAATAATAATTGGAAATTGGTTTGGCCGTCTGCTATAAATGATTCAATGCCTTTGTTGTATTCACGTTTATAAAAACGCTTTACAATGGCGATTTGCTTTTTTTCTGCAATATCCAATTGGCGTTCAAAAGACGATTGCCATTTGTCGCGGTCAATTTTGTTTTGCTTATTTAAAACCTCGCTTTTTTTCGAACGTTCATATTGTGAATAACAAAACGCAACTCGTTGTTGTGTGTCCGGAAAATCGCGAACGGCTTCCGTATCAACAACACAACGCGCCACAAAATTTGATTCGGATTCGTTGGGTTTTGGTGTTGGCATTTATTCGTTTATTTCGTTTAATTTTTTATTAACCCAATCACGCATTGCAGTACCACCCCATAAATTCCACGAAACAAAACCATTGTCGCGCCATGGTGTGTCCTTGTATTGGTTCGCAATTGTTTGGTTGCCTTCGTGACGTGCAAAAAATGATTTAATGCGGTTTAACATTTCAATTGTTAATGGTTCGCGGTTTGCTAACATTGATGCACGACGCCAACCCGTTGGCGTTCCCGCTTGTACTTCGTCGCCGTATTTTTCGCGCCATTCAATCATTCGTTTGGCGTTATTCGTTGCGGTTTGTGGATAATCTGAAAACGTTTCGTCTTTAGTTATTGGATTTTTTTTTTCGATGTTTGCGTTTAAAAACTTGTTAACGTCAACATCAATGTTTTCAACCGGCATTTCAACATCATTGGATTGTATAGGAATTAAATTCGCCGGAATAAAATAATCGTCCAATTGTGACGTTTCGTTGTCTTTTCCGTAATTCATTGCGGCGCGCTTTTCGTTTGGTGTTAGCCACCACGCCTTTGTCAATTGGTCCACGACTTTGTCCGTTTCTTCTTGTAATTCCGGAATAACTGAAAAATCAAATTCAATGCAAAGTTTGTCCCCAAATTTAGGCGCCAACCAACGATTTAATTCGTCTTTAATCTTTAACAATTCCGGAATGACCGCGTTTTGATATAACGCCTTTTTAGCTTCTTTCATATTGTTATATGATGCGGAATCGGTATTGTTTAACAATTGAACCGGCACGTTGTAAATATTACATAAATCTTTTATTGATGCGTTGTATTGTTCAATCAATGAAACGTCCGCAGCATTTAAGCCAAAGTTAACCCACGACAATTTTTTCGGCGTTATAATAACGTCGCCGGCATTGTCCGAACCTTGAAATTGTTTTCGGAATTTGTCTTTTAATTGTTGCGCCTGGACCTCGTTAATGTCGCCTTCATCTGACATTAATAAACCACGCGCCGTTTGGTTCTGTAAATATTTAACTCCGGTTTGGACCGCTTCATTGTTTGTTGTTAATGAACGTAAACCGGCACGCAATGGCGATTGTCCGTATAAATGTGAACCCGTTCCGTCATAATAAGGGTTAAAATCTTTAATGTGGCATATTTCGTTGGCGTCAATCTCATATGTTCCGTTGTATTCTATTTTGTATTTTGAAACCGGCTTCATAATACCGCCGGAAACGATTTCCATAATTTGCGACGGCATAACATATAATTCGGTGTATTTTCCAACATTGGCGCCGGTGTCCGGTCCAATTCCATAAATGTAACGGTTGCCGGTTAATTTTCCGAACGCTATCAATTCAGTGATCCAACTATTATAAGATTGCGCCGGATTTGGACGTTCCAATAATTTATGCAGTTCGGTGTCTTGTAACTCAACCAATGAACGTTTTTGTAACATTGCCGCCTTATGAATTGTTGACGCGTCGAACGTTCCGGACGTCATCGCCTTATATCTTTTATAATCGTTTTCGTTTGTCTTTTCGTAAACTTGAAACGGAATTGTTGTCGCTGCTTTTGTTATTAAATTAACCAACGCGTAAATCGTTGAATTTTTTCTATAACCCTCCGTAATATAGGAATCGTCATTTTCCGGATTCCAAACGATTGATTCGCCTAACCAATTATAAATTGCGCGGTTGTATTCGGTTGCGGTTTGTTGTGCGTTTTTTGAAATTAGATTTTTAAAGCGGTCTAATAATGAAGCCATATTTTATTGATGTATAAAATTTTCGTAAAAATACAAAATTTAAAATTGTTTTTATATTACAAAAAATTCACTTCGGTTTTTGTATTTAGAATAAACGGCGTACCTCAACGCGTCCATTAAATGATTGTTTGCGTCGATAGGTTTATTTATAATCGTTTCGTCTTTTAATTGTTGCCAATAATACGAATGTTGTTCACGTTTTAAATTCGTTGATTCGTTACTAACAAAAACTTCGTGTTCTTTTATTAAACTAATACCGGCGTTAATTGAGCCGGCGCCTTTTACCGCACCTTTTGCCAACACGCCCATTTGACGCAGCTCAACAATGGATTTTGGTTCGGCGCTATCACAATACGCCAATATATCGTTTTTATTTATGGATTTTAAAAAGTTTGCAATGTCGCGGTTTGTCATTCCTTTTTTATACATTAATTCGTTAATATATAAACGGTCTTTTATTTTGCCGACTTCTAAAATCGCCAATTCGTCATTAGTAAATCCAAAGTCAATGCCAATAACCGTTTCGTCGAACTCCGGAAATTCAGACAATGGAATATATTTCCAATTTGTAAAGATTTGACGATTTGAAAATTGCGCACGTTGGCCCTCTCCATAGACGCGCCAATAGTCCGGATCGCGTTCTTTTATACGTTCGATTTCCTGGACCAATTCAGACGGCAAAAATTTATTGTCTTTGTACGTTGTAATAAATAAGTCGCAATCGTCGCGTTCGATAACTTCATTATATAACCAATGTATTGGATCGGACGGGTTAAAATCAATAATCATTTCGCCAACGGTCCGCATATTTAATTGTCGAAAGTCTTCAAAGTTTAATTCGTTTGATTCATTCAAAAAACAAATATCGTGTTTGGCGCCACGAATTTTTTGTGGATCGTCTGTTGAAATGAATTGAACCATTGAACCATTGTATCGAAATACGTTTTCCGCTTTGTTGTGTTCGCCTTTATAATAAACGCCTAACTTTGTGGCAATGGAAACGAAATCACGCAATACCGAACGTTTTAACGCCGGTAACGTTTTCCTAACAACTGAAATTGTAATTGGTTTTTTTGTGGTTGTTAGCTTATAAATTAAGTACTGACAAATCGCATAGGTTTTGCCGGAACGCGTTCCGCCTTGATGTACTTTTATTCGCGCCGTTGAATTTAATGTTTGGTAAAATTGAACGTTGCAAAATTCTTTTATTTGTCCTTTGCCGGTGTCCATTCAATGATTTTAGATTCGATACCACCGTCCATTTGTATTTCCTGGCGCTCAACGAACCCGCGTTTTTTTCCTTTTGTTTTCAAATAAAATATTGTTGCGGTTGTATTGCCGTCTTTGATTTGTTTGTGCAATTGTGATTCGACAAAATCCAAAGTAAAGTTTTGTAATTCGTCAACGGCTGCACGAAATTTTTTATCCTTATTATAATATTCATAAAACGTTGAACGTGCGCAACCTACTTTTTTGCACGCCGTTGTCACAATTCCCAATGATTGTTCTAACGCTTCTAATAAATTGTTTTTTAATATGTCCGATTTTGTTTGCATAACGCAAAGTTAAATAAATTAAAAGACATAAAAAAAACCTCTCATTTCTGAAAGGTTTTGAATTTTGTTTTAGTGTTTTTTATTGTTGTTGAATTAAAGCCGCTTCAATTGACGTTGTTGCAAATAAATAAGTTAAAAAATTAGTTTTTTCTTTTTCGTCTTTCATTAATTCAAAAAATTGTTTTCTTTCTTTTTTATTCATTTCAAACGTTGCCATTGACATAATTTTTTTAAATTCATTCCAACCCTTTTCAGTTTGTAAAAATTCAATGTTTGAAATTGCTTGTTCTTTTACTCTTTCCGTTCTTGTTTTTGTAGTTTCCATAATTGTTTTCTTTATTGTTATTGTTTGATAGTACAAATATAAAACTTTTTTTTCAATTACAAAACAAAAATGAAAATTTTTTTTAAAAAATTACGAAAACTTTACGAAAATTATTTTCCGCATAACTCGCAAACGTCTTTGTCGTCGTCGTTTTCTTTTGGTTGTTCGTCGTCTAATGGCAAATCAAAAACCGGTAAATCAACCCCCCATTCTATTAATTGTTTTGCGTCCCATTCATTCGCCAAAATGTCCCAATCCCATTCGCCGAAACCGGAATTATCTTTGATTATAAATTCGCGCTTTTGCGCCTCTGTTAAACCTTTTTGAATATATATTGGAACTTCAAACAATCCGGCGGCGATACACGCACGCAAACGCATATTTCCGCCTAATATGGTCATTGTTTCGTCAACAACAATTGGCCGTATTTCCAACATTTGCGGAAACTCTTTTATTGACTTTATAAGTTTTTTGAATTTTGCGTCTTTGATTAAACGCGGATTGTTCGGCGTTTGTTTTATTTTCTTAACGCTGACAATTTTTCGCATTTACTTTTCAGAATACCAAATAAAAGAAATACCAAAAATAAATAAATGAATTTCCAAACAATGTTCGTTTTGGTCTTCGGCTGCTGATTCAATTACAACGTGATCCATTTTCGAATCCCAATAATTTAAACCTACTAAACAACCGTAAATTGGATATATAATTGTGTTAAAATTTAGTCGCATTTTCTGAAATATTTTTTGTAAATATACAAATATATTTCCCAAACTTTATTGTTGGCCTCAACCTTATTATAAGTTTGCGGCGACAATGTTTTTTTGCCGCGTTCGTCAATTTCAATGCGCAATCCTTTTGTTGTTGGGTGTATTGCAACCTTTATGTCGTTTTTAATGCACCATTGAACGGCGGTCCGGTGTTCGTCTGTTGGATTTAATATTTTCGCCATAATGTCAAAAAGGCAAATCGTCGGTTATGACTTCAAATTTTTTGGTTTCCAAATCAATGTCTTTATATATGCCGCCGTTGGTAAAATCCGGCGCAATATCAAATTCGCCCAATTGTCCGTTTTCTTTACGCTTGACCTTTTCAACGTATATTTTAACAACGTCCGATTTAAACTTTGTGCGTTCGCCAATGCAACGGTAAACAATCAATCCATTGTACGCCTTATTGAAAAAATCGGCCGAACCGCTAATGTCATAAAGCGTTGGTTTTTTATATTTTCCGTTTTCTGATTCAATTTTTCGCGGGTGCGCCACT
>Ga0213865_10002289_pt1 | contig 12066 bp, 23 predicted proteins | sample PICome_6_FD_160100 | JGI IMG/M metagenome (GOLD analysis project Ga0213865, IMG submission 160100) | Coastal seawater microbial communities near Pivers Island, North Carolina, United States - PICO282 | ecosystem: Environmental > Aquatic > Marine > Coastal | place: USA: North Carolina...
CCAACGGGACTACCGTTGTTTTGACTCTTTACGATCAACTCGTTGCGATGTCTGTAATTCATAGATTACCCTTGATAAATTTTTTGTATGTGGTCTTCAAACTGTTCTATCTTATCCAGTCGATTCGGCCACAGAATATATTCCTTCTCAGGATTCTGTTTCAAGTTGTTCAACAGAGGTTGCACCGCATTGTACAATTTATCCAGTCTATCTTGGGTCGATTGCACATTAGATGAGACAGTCTCTACCTGTTGTGTTGCTTGTTGTACGACTTCGAGTTCATTCTCATCTACGATGGTAAACCCAAAATCGAATAGTTCGTCAGTCATATTTATACCTTTTTTTTCACTTTTCTTTTATTTATATGTTGACAACCCCTCAGAATTCTGGTATACTGATCTAGTATCAGTGAGGAAAGTATTATGAGTAAAATTGGTTCTTATGTAATGGATCTGCAGGAAATCGTAGATCCTATGGTTTGTGAGGGGTATTCGAAGGATGCCATCATTAAAGAGGTCGAGGACAAGATCCCCGGCACTCCGGAATACTGGGTTATCGATATGATCCAGACAGCAGAGAGGGAATACGGATGGACTTCCTAGAACTTTTGAAAGACGTAGTTGTTCTATGTTTGGGTGGACTCTTTACAGCGTTAGTTCTGATGGGATCAGTAGCTGCCGCAGAAGAGTCTTCAATGCGTAAAAAACAAATGCAAGAGGGTACCCACGACTATTATGGTAATAAGATTGACGATTGATATAGCAAAAAAGTCTAAAAAAAGACACTTATTTTCAGAATAAAGCTAGGCAAGGGTCGTAAATTCCTGTATAATTACTATGTAATTTGATGATGAGAGATTGATTATGCAAGTGAAGAAAGACATTGATATTAAGAACTACCAAGGTTTCATCAAGGGTGACTTGGTGGTTTACGAGAAAGGTGGTGACCCCATGGACGGTTATGTCCTGTACGGTTTTGATGAGGTCGGTATGTTTGATGCTGAGTTCAAAGTCCCACAGTATTGCATGATGCAGGAGGTTGCGTAATGATTAACTACAAACGTTACGAAGTAATCCTTTCCTACTTTATGCGAGACAACTTCTCCCTGAAGTCTATTGGGTTCAAGGGTGCACAGATCGAGGCAGAGATCCTCCGTCTCCGTGAGTGCTGTTGCGAAGACAACTACTACCGCATGAGCCGTGTAGGTGCGACTGTCCCCTTGACCCGCAAGGGACGCATGTTGATATGGGGTCTGCGTGAGAATGCGATTCGTCATGCAGAGATTGAGAAAGAAATGAGTGAGGTTGCGTAATGAAAGAGATATTTGAGTTTTTGGATGATCTACGGGAGTCTGGTGAAATCAACATGTTTGGTGCACCACGAGTCTTGATGGATGTATTTGGAATGACTAAGGTCGAGGCGAAGGAAGCATTCATCGCTTGGACTGAACAATTTGGTAATGAGGAGTAAATTATGAATATACCAACTGCACAAACAGTTAATTTAGTATACGGTTCTACTGGTGAAAGAAGCATCTTCATGGGTATGGACTTGACTTGCGACATGGGTGTCGCATTTGCACTGGGTGAGAAACCAGTGATCGATAAAGAGATCAAGCGTGACAAGAAGAAGTACACCGTGGGTGAACTCCAGACTTGTGACTTTGGTCTAAAGTACGACTTGATGCTCAACATGATGTTGCGTGACGGTACCGTTGAGACGGACACCGTAGTTCAGGTTGGTCAGAATGGTAGACTCAAGGAAGTCTACGTAGTGAAGCAGAAGGAGGCATACCGAATGTTCGGTAAGACGTTCTATGGCAAATACACCAAAAACTCCACCGAGGAAGAGTAATCCTGTTGCAAAGAACTTACCCAAGTTCAACCGTCCTGCTACTCACGTGGATCGTAAGAAGCGGGACAAGAAAGGATATGAGAAACATAAAGGAGATCTAGATGGGCAAAGTAATTAAGTTTCCGGAAAGAAAATCCTTGACTCAGGATCCAGTTGATGTTATACTTGCACAAGTAGATGAGATACTGGCACAGGCAGATCGTATCAACGAACAGACCGAAGCACTGATCGCATTTATGAAAAAGAAAGATGAGGATTGCGAATGAATATATTTCACCTAGACCAAGACCCTGAAGTTGCCGCACAGATGATGTGTGATAAGCACGTGGTCAAGATGGTCACCGAATATGGACAGCTACTGAGTACTGCACATCGTGTACTAGACGGTGAGTTGTACTACGACAAAACCAAGAATGGTCGCAAGATCAAACGTTGGAGACTTCCCGAAAAGGCACGAGAGAAGATCCTGTACAAGGCATCTCATGTCAACCACCCGTCCAATATCTGGGCACGTGAGTCCGATGAGAACTACCGATGGTTGTACAAACACTTCGTTGCATGTGCAAAAGAGTACGAACACCGTTATGGTCGTGTTCACATGACCTATGCAAACCTCAAGGGTTTGTTGTGGTACTCACCTAAGAACATCAATCGGTTCGGTGGACTAACAAGATTCGCACAAGCAATGCCTGATCATTGCAAACGTATCGATGCAGTAGATGCATATCGCACCTACTATATTGAAGAGAAATCATACATGGCAAAGTGGACTAACCGTCAAATGCCATGGTGGTACCAACAAGGTGTTGGTGGTTTTTGAAAATAAAGCTTGACATAATAAGGAGAAGGCTATATAATGAACAAAAGACTGAGATATCAAATGATTCGTAGTGCTGCACAACGAGTGAAATCACAACGAAGGATGATGCGTCTTAATGTTGAATTGGAAAAAGAAATCCGTGAAATTGAGGAAAGTAAAGAATGGCATACACTGACAAAGAATTCAAAGAAGCTTTAGATAAAACTAAAGCGGTCTTGAAGGATACTTACGTCAACAACATCATTTACATTCAAGAACGAATGAAAGATGGTGCTGAAGAAAGTGAGTTGAAGAATATCGAAGAGTTGATCATTGCAAATGAACGCATGATCGTCTACTACGATGAAGGTGACCAATGGGTCAAAGAACTGCATGAAGATGCACAAAGAGCGAATGGAGAAGATGATGGAACAAGCGGTGAACGAGAACACTCCGGAGATGATGAGGGCGAAGTCGCTCGAATCGAAGAAGCAAGGAATAGTTGAGGCATTACGAGAGGGAACTGTACACCTTCAATTCAAGAAGGTAAACGGTGATCTGCGTAACATGGTCGCAACTCTGCAACAAGATCTTATACCGGAAGAGGATATTCCTGCAGAAGGTAAAGAACGTAAGGAACACCCAGACATTGTGGTGTTGTACGATCTTGAAGTAAAGGGTTGGAGATCCTTCCGAATTGAGAATCTTGTAGAGTATCGGTGTGAGGCATGGGTTTAAAAAAGACTCCAAGTGTAAAACGCAAACGCAAACCAATGAGTGATGCACAACGTGCTGCGGCAAGTGAGAGACTTGCCAAAGCACGACTCGCACGTGGTCACGATGGTTCAAAATCAGTTCATCCTATTCTTAGAGAGATGGACGAAGATCATCCCCTACACTGGAGGAAAGTGAAGGGATGGATTAAAGAAGTCGGTGAGGAACTTCGAGCTAAGAAAAATCAACGCCTTTCCAAAGATTCGAAGGAGAGGATGGAATATCAGATATTGGATACCTACCTATCTAATATGAAACGTTACCTTGAGAGTAGCATCTGGTTAGATCATCGTTATGGAAGACATCGTGAAGGGAAGATGCGTACCATAGTACATTCGATGGCATACTATGCAGATGGTAGACCTAAGAGAACTATAGGTCACTTCTACTATGACTGTGGCGAATATACACAGGAGATGAAAGATCATGACGATAGAGTTTACGCTTCCGAACCAAGAACCTTCCCCCGAAAAACCGGAGGAGAATTTCATGAATCGGAAGAGGTTCTCGAAGATGGTAGAGACGATGGTGAGACGTAGCGGTCTTAACTATATAGATACTATCTGTCACTTATGTGAAGAGAACAAAATGGAAGTCGAGGATGTCAAGAAGTATTTGACCCCTTCGATTGTGGAGAATCTAGAGAGTGAAGCAATGTCGCTTAATTTTCTAGAAAGAAAGAATTCGCTTGACATATAAGTATAAATACTATATACTGATTATGTTGAAGTGAAAATACGCTGAAAACAATTGTAAATAAACTGCATATATTGCACATACTGGAGAAAAAAATATGTCTTTTGCAAATCTAAAGAGTCGGTCTGCCGACATTTCAAAATTGGTCAACGCTGCACAAGAAGCGTCTGGTCAGAAACAAAACACCAATAAGTACGTTGACGAACGTCAGTGGAAACCATCCGTAGATGAAAACGGTAATGGTTATGCTGTTATTCGTTTCCTTCCTGCAGTGGAAGGTATGGAAACCCCATGGGTACGTTATTGGGATCACGGGTTTAAAGGCCCACAAGGTCAGTGGTACATTGAGAAGTCTCTCACTACTATTGGACAAAAGGATCCTGTATCCGAATTAAACTCACGTCTCTGGAACACGGGACTCGAAGAAGACAAGGAAACTGCTCGTAAGCAGAAGCGTAGATTGCACTACGTGTCAAACATCCTTGTTGTAAACGATCCTGCGAACCCTGCCAATAATGGTAAAGTCTTTTACTATGAGTTTGGTAAGAAAATCTTTGATAAGGTCATGGATCTTATGCAACCACAATTTCCTGGCGAGGAACCCATCAATCCATTTGACTTTTGGAATGGTGCAGACTTCGAACTGAAGATTCGTAATGTTGCCGGTTATCGTAACTATGATAAGTCGGAGTTCAAGTCCACTTCTGCATTGTTTGATGCGGATGAGACTAAACTCGAAGCAACGTACAATCAACAGTACGATCTGAATGAGTTCGTTGATCCTGCTAACTTTAAGTCATATGCTGATCTAGAAGCACGTCTTGGTCTTGTACTAGGTACTGCGGTAGGATCTAATGTGACTGCAAAGAATGAGTCTCTGACTCAGACTGCAGAGTCAAGTGTAGGTAAATCTGCACCTGAACCTGAAATTGTTGCCGCACCTGAACCTTCAGTTGGAGCAGCAGATGATGAAGAAGACACCCTGTCTTACTTCGCTAAAATGGCCCAAGAAGACTAAGGAGACATTATGTTTAATTGGATGAAGAAACTCTTTGCACCTATCGAACCTGAGATAGTTACTGAAGTGGGTACTGAAGAACCAGTACCTACTCATACTTCTGAGAGTCTTGCAAAACTCACCAAGGTTCAACTTGAAGAGTTAGGTAGGACAGTAGGTGTAGAGTTAGATAGACGCAAGAAGAAAGCAACCCTCATTGAAGAGTTGCTTGCTGTACTTTAAGCGTAACTAAAACCCCAAGACCTGTCATTCGTATCCACGGTTGACAGGTTTTGGTCTATCACTGCAGCAGTATTTGAGTTGTTATTGGTAGTATTCGTTGGTGCATTCGCACTCACAACAACATTAGTAGCACCTGCACCTGATTGTGCATTCTCTTTTGACTTCTCTGACAACTCTTGACCACGTTGTGTCTGTACAGTAACGTCTGGTCTTTGAGGATTCGCACCTACTTCTTGTGCAATCTTATCTCTGTACTCTCTTGCAATATCAACGAACATTTTAGCAGACTCTAACTGCAATTCATCAACCTCTTCACCACGATCATATGCAGCTTGGAGTTCCGCAAGGTTCTGTTTCTCTTGTTCGAGATCTGCATTTGCGTCTGATAGATCTGTATCTGTTGCGGTACCCGTACCTACAACTCTTTGTGAAGTAGGTGCCATTGCACCTTCCGCTGCTTCTGCAGTTGCTTCTACTGGTGTGGGTGGTGTGATCTTAACAAAATCCCATAGTACATCCGGAACAAGTTTACCTGCAATACTATCCGGATCTGGTAGAATACCTGCGAGGATACGCTTGAGTTGATTCTTTGCGGCAACTGCAAAGTCACCTGCAACCTCTAGACCAGAAGATAACGCCTGCATTCCTGCATCGATCTTCTCCATCACAAAGTCCATCAACTTGCGAGGCAGTTCTTTTACAAACGAGATTATACGTTCGAACGTATCTACGAAACTGAACCCATCTAATGTCGCTGCAAAGTCTGACGCACCAAGTAGTTCTGCAAGAGACGCAATACCATTCTTGAGTAAGTCTAAGAGTCCAGTGGTAAGTTTATACGGGAGAGTGACAACAAACTCTATTAGAGCACCAAAATCGAAACCGTCTTCGAACGGTCTCATCAATGAGGCACCCAAGTTCTGTATAGTGTATATGAATTTGTCTTTTAGACCAACAATAGTATCCGCTAGTCTATCACCGATCTCCTGAAAGAACTCCGCAAAACTAAACTTGTCTAGCATTGCAGAGAAGTTCTCGAACCCTAGTTTACCTGCAATCCAACTGACCGCACTCTTGAGTAAGTCGAGAGGCATACCGACAAGACCTTTTATCACACCAGTGATTGCACCAATTGCACCACCAATAATCTTATCGAACGTTCCTATTTGACGTTTTGAACCTGCCATCAATCCTTTGAAACCATCGATGATACCCATGATGACAGTAAGAGGGAATGCAACAAATCGTCCTATCAGTTTAAATGCAGAGAAGAATCTACCCAGAACCTTACCGATCTTGGAGGAACTGTCTGCAGCACCTTTCAATCCACTGAAGAAGTTTTTGATAGGATCCGTGATCTTCTTGAAGAGTCCACTCGCAGACTTCATCTCTTTGAATGAAATGAAGTTTACTGTAGATGCCTGTATGGATCTAATCCCTGCGAAGAGGGAGGATAGGGTTGCCTTGATAGACTGAAACGCTTGACCTATCTTTAGTTTGGCAATATCTTTACCGGCTGCAGTTGTGGATTTAGTCCATGAAGTTATTGACTGACCTATACTTTTGATACGTGCAATTGGTTTAGCGAAACGAGTTTCTAAATTCTTAATCCCATCTGCAAAACTACGAAACCTTCCGGTCAATCTACCAAGAGACTTATAGGAGTCACCTTTTAGAATCTGACCAGTACCACGTTTACCAAACACATCTCCGATTGCATCAATGAATCGGGAGAACGGTTTGAATATATTGGATATTCTGGTACGGAACGCCCGAGTTGCGAGTTTTACTATGTTACCAAAACCCTGAACAAGACCCGTTGCAAAACCTGCGACTGCAACACCAATACCTGCGAGGGTTGCGAGAATACCCTTGAGTTGGAAATCTAGTTCGTCATCTTCCTTTTCAGGTTTTTCGGGTGCGCCTGGCGCAGCGGGGGATTCACCTTGTGCGTCTCTACGTGCCTCTTCCGCATCCAGTTTGGCATCTCTACGAGAACCACGAAACTCATCCAGTAAGTCACCAATGTTCTTGGCAACTTCTGCAGTGTTGTCAACAATTTTACCCTGCTTGAGATAGTTTTCGTCATGGTACTGAGCATTCTCGTACCTCAACGCATCTATCGCACCCAGTAGTTGTTCGCTTATCTCTGCCATATTCGTTTATCCGTTTTTCATATTTTCTTGTTTTATGCGATCATTCTCTTCCTTCACCCACTCAACTAACATACTAACGTAAATCTCCCTTTCCCACGGCATCATCATATTCAATTCTGTAAGACTGTAATGATGATGTTGCATCAACGAAAAATTGGTCTTATAATGATTGACCAAATTATCGTGAGAAAGGTTTATGATAAAAAATCGTTGATCCCCTTTAATGTCCTAACGTTCTGTTCACCACAACTGCAGTCAAAGACTACTTCTTTTTGTAGTGACGGTAGATCTTGTAAAAAATCAGAAACGTTCTTGAACTGGTCTGTGGTCATCTGTTCGATGAATGACATAACCTCTTCTTTCTTTACGTCTTTGGTATCGATACGTTCTTCTTCGGTTTGAATTGCCGCAATACAACCAGCTAGCATACTAAAACCTAGTTCAGTTTCATTACCATTGTTCAAGTCCATCTTCATAACTTCATTGTATGAAGGGTACTTCATCTCTACGGAGATGGTAGGTGTAAGTTCGATTACGTTATTCCTCTCAGGGATCTCAACTTCGATGTCAGATAGTTGAACCGAAATCTCATTCTTCTTCTGACACGCAACGCATGGGAGGACAACGTTTGCAACCTCACCAACTGCCTTTGATCGAACCTGAGTAAACAAGTACTCAATATCAAAAGTAGTCAGATCTCCTAGTGCAATGTCTTCACTGATACATGCTTTAAGAGTATCAACAATGGCACCTAGTGCCTGATTCTGATCTCCTGTCTCAAACGCAATCATCAATACCTTTTCTTCTTTGACTAGGTATGGACGGAACGTCACCTTTTCCCCAGTAGACGGAACTGTCGTACTATAGTTGGGGGATTCATTTAACTTTGGTAATGCCATTATATGTTCTCCAATAAATTAATAATTAACCAAGTGCTCTGCCAATCAAACTGCCGACTGCGCCTGCAACGCCTCGACCAAAAGATTCACTTTCGCTAGTGTACTCACCTTTCTCACTTTCCCAATCTGTATAAGATAGTTGTACAGTAAGTTCCATAAATCCTTCTTCACCGTTAGACAACGTTTGTTCTGTCAATGAAGTCGGATAACATTCTAATAGGGTACAAGTATAGGTTGTCTTCATATCAAAAGAAGCACCTAAATCAACTTGACCCGATCCTAAGTCTAGTGGGCCTATGTCTGGAAGTCTGTTCCGAATCACACTAGGAACATTGTCCATAAACCCTATTTGTTTTTTAAACAAGGACATTCTCAATCCTCGTTCTACAGTTTCTATCTTGACTGGATATGTATAGTCTTCAAAATATCCAACTGTCTTTGATGCTATATCATGTGCTTCGTTTTGCCATGCTTCGAAGTATTGACGGATCAAGTGATTATTTGCAACAAGGAAAGTCATCTGCATATCCGTAGTTGCATATCCATTTGCAATCTTCCTTTGCACCGTTCCGATAGGAACATCCTGAGACATGATTTGTCTGCCCGGCAGAGATGTGGTTGTGCACATGACATCCAGTTCTCTGGCATCGATAGGGAATGATTCGATCTGTGGTAAAGTAACCCTAAACTGGTTCTTCATTGCTAAACCACCAGACTGAGATATCTGACCCTTCAATGTTTCTATACTGAATCCTGACATTTCTTTATCCTATCATTTGTCTGGTATCTGAGAATACTTTCGCACTACTACGTTTACGGAACTGTGCGGTTGGTAAGAACACTGCAATCTCCCATTCTGGTGCGGGGACTTCTGCAAACTTTGTTGTTACCTGAGTGTTCAGATAGTGTTTAACACACGGTTTAAAATATCTTAACTTTGATGCCTTCTTTAACATGCGATATGTGAGGGTGAACCTATCACCTTCGCTCAACTTACTACCCTGAATATCCATCAAGTTAGAGAAGAATACTAGACGCAACTTTGGAGGTAGGTAATGTAGGTTCAATCCTAAGAATCCACCTTCTGCAGGGCCAAGTACAATCACTAATGGAAACACATCATAGTATGGTAGTGTATCCTTGTGTTTGGGATCATATCCAAACATGAACATCCCACCAACAATCTGTTTAGATCTGGACTGGAGAGGTTCTTCTTTCATCAACGCTTCACGATTGATGCTTCGCATATTCTGCGCCTTCTTGAGGAACCACTTACGTGAGTCTTCAGTACGTGGAGTGATTCCCGCACGAAACGCTTGAATAGTTAATCTGTTAAAGATGTTAGACATCTAGTATCCCTGTAAACTTCTTCTTTTATTTATATGTCTATTTATAGTGCCCCCAGTCTTTTTTCTTCAGGAAAAAATCTGGTTTCACAAAATCGATAAGTTTGGAGATATCATCGTTATCTAAATCGTAATCTAGAAATTGGTCGTTGTCTTTGAAGTAATGACGCACATTCTGTTCGTGGGTGTTTCTGTCGTTTTCAAACCAAGAGAACATCTCTTGTTCACTGAGTCCATGAAATGCTCTTGAACGAGTAAAGTATGCACCTTCCTTGTGATTGTATTTACTCTGCAACCACGCACTCATATCTCTTGTTTGTAAAATAAAGTATGCGTCCGGAAACTGTTGGTGCAAGTCACGATACATCTTCACTCCGTCTATCCACTCATTCTCTCTGTGCCAGAACATATCACTGTAGACTCGTGCATTACCCATACGATGCATGACAGGATATCCTGCATCCCTGTTGTATTGCATTGCAACCCCAAGTATAATAGACTCTCCAGTCGCTACATCTGCACAACTATAGTGGAAAGACTTATAACCAGATTTGTTGAATAGATGATGAAACGATTTAGTTGCAATACGATTCATACCGATAAAAAATACTTTCTTCACTTTTTCTTAGGTTTCCTATAAGGTTTCATTTTCTTTAATGGCTTGAAGGGTTTCTTACCCATGGGTTTGGGTAGTAGTCCCATCTTGCGTAATTCGTTCTCAGTCCATATTTCAAAATACCAACCACGGTCTTTGCAGTATTCCTTTGCCGCAGTCCATTTAGATACGTTCTTTATATAGGTCAATCCTTCGGCAAGGACTCTCTTACGTGCGATACCTCTACCTGAATCACGGGGTGGTAGAGTCTCTTTTGCAGGTTTCACCTCAACCAATACCGAACGTCCATTCTTATACTTGATAAAAAAATCTACAAAATATCTATGCATTCGCTTGTCTGTACTGCATAAGTATGGTATAATAACCTCTTCACTAGACCATTCTATTACATGAGGAGAAGTATCCGCCCAGATCATTACCTTCTGTTCCCACCCAGAACGGTAGACAACATTATCTGAATCCCCTTGATACTTCTGGGGATTTTTAATTTTGTAGATTCCTTTGTAAGTTTTCATATAAATAGTTTCAGGTAATTTATACTTCTATTTATTGGAACAATAACATGGCTTCTATCGATGTAAACGTAACTCAAGAGGAACTCAACAATGGGTCGAATGGTGGAGCATCGCCCTCCAACAGACTTAGGTATCCATTCGAGAATGAGGATGACTATAAGGCAAGAGTCATCTTCTCTCTGGTTGAAACGGTAACCACCGGAGAACTTGCAGGAGACGCATTTTCTGAAAAGATCAGAGCAGCACAAGATAAGAAAGCAGCTCTACTTGAGGAATATAAAAAAATCCAAGCAGAACTAAACACAGACGAAAGTAGTCAGAATCAATACACAGAACAATTACGGGACATAAGGTCACAGATTGAAGAATTAACTGCATCTATAGAGAAGTGGTCAGGACAAGCGAGTCAATCAACTCAGGCAACAACCATGGCTGTATCTGATAGGTCTATCGAACTATATCTTCCTACGGGTCTTGCATTCCGTGATAACGTGACTTACGAAAACTTTGATCTAGGTGCGACTGGTGCTGCGATGGAAGGTGGTATGGGAATGGCAGAGTCGATGGTTAAAGGTGTGGGTTCTTTTGTAACTGGTCTTACCGGAGGTGGTGGGGCAGACGTTGCTAAACTCGCAGGTATTCAACTTGCATCTAAATTTGGTACGTTTGCGGCAGAAGCACAAGCAGCGCAGAAACTTGCAGGTGGTGTTACTCTAAACCCTAACTCTCGTGTTCTATTCAAACAACCTAACATACGTGAGTTTGCATTTGCATTTAAGTTTGTTGCACGATCCCAACGAGAGGCACAAGAGGTCAAAGACATAATTAAGTTTTTGCGTACAGAACTATATCCATCATCGATTAATGTTTCGGTAGGTGATACAGAAATTTCTTTAGGTTATCGTTTTCCTAACAAGTTTGCAATCACCTTTGAGTATGATGGACAAGAGATGCCTGGCCTCTCACAGATTCAAGACTGTTATCTCAGAGATGTTTCAACAACCTATAATACCTCATCGATGGCAATGCATTCGGATGGTCACTTCTTAGAAGTAGACATGACTCTGAATTTCCAAGAGACCCGTGCATTGACTCGTGAACTAATAGACGAAGGATTCTAATGTCATACTTTAGCAATTTTAACCCAACACTCTATAAGTTCGGTAACAAT
>Ga0213865_10002290_pt1 | contig 12060 bp, 17 predicted proteins | sample PICome_6_FD_160100 | JGI IMG/M metagenome (GOLD analysis project Ga0213865, IMG submission 160100) | Coastal seawater microbial communities near Pivers Island, North Carolina, United States - PICO282 | ecosystem: Environmental > Aquatic > Marine > Coastal | place: USA: North Carolina...
AATTGGATCAGCGCCCAAAACAATTAAATGTCTGTCAATTTCTGAAGTAATAACTTGTAAACCAACCGTAGGCACTAAATTAGCACCAGCCATTCCAGACATGTCAACAGCTCTTGTTGTAACGCCATTGTTTTCAGTCCATTGATAAATGCCGCCACCCCTAACATTCATAATTAAGTTTTCGCCAAAGTTGTCATGAGTCCAAAGTCTTAACTGATTGGTAACAGATAAAGCAGTAACAGAACCAAAAGTTCCTTCGCCCCATCCATTTAGCCCCCACCCAGTTCCAGGAACGTAAACATCAAGACCTACATTTATTTGATAAGTTCCAACTGTAGAGCCTCCTCCATTGCCGCTGTCACTTGCGTTTGCTGTTACAGTATCTCCGCTAGTATCCTTGGCTTCTATTGTATAAGAGTTAGTATTTACGATTGTTGCTATTTGATATTCTTGATTAAGTACCGTAGCAGTAATATTGCCGCCAAGAGAAGCTGCTCCAGAAAAAGTTACAAAGTCATTAGCAACTGCTCCATGGGCTGTATCAGCGACAGTAATTGTCGCATCACCATTGGATGCAGAAAAAGTAACGTCTCCAGCGCTAGTCGTAGATCTTATCGGGGTGATATCATTAAAAGAAGATCCTTCCTCTATATAGTATTTCCAAGTTGTACCTAAACCTAAGTATTTAGTTCCGCCCAAAGCCACCCAAGAATGCAAAGCTCTGCAAGTTCCTAAAAAAGTATTAAAATTTTCTTTTGCCCAACCGCCAAATTTTTCTGGCAAGCCTTTTCTAAATCTTACAAGATTAATATCAAACCAACCGCCTTCGTTACTATAATCAGTTCCTTCTCTGTTTACTCCTGGTTTGAATAATGTTTTTTGTAAACCCATTTTATATGTGTTCCCAGCTTTTACCCTCAAACATCAAAGCTTCAGCCTCTCTTCTTCTTGTAAGACCAGCTAAAACTTTGCCTTTTGCTTTGTTCCACCTTTTCATTTGAGCAGGAACCTCATCATATTTACCTTCATTTAAAACTCTAAGCATGCTAGATCTTTTTAAATTATTTGGTCCTAAGTTGTATGTCCAAGAAACCAAAGAATCGAATTGGGATTGATTCATCGGAACAGTTACTAATGAATTAACATAATGTTCATACTCGTCATCAAGCTCACGCCATAACATAAAGTCTGCTTTTTCTTCAGTCCACTTATCACCTTCTTGTACATCTTTGGTATGGCCATATCCTATAGTCCAAACCCCCGCAGCACATTTATATGCCTCAAGCTCACAGCCTTCAAATTTTTTTATAAGCTCGAAGCCTTCGTCTGAAGTATGCATTAGTTTCCGAATACGATTGTTACAAAAGCGATGAATAAAGTTCCTAAAAAACCAAAAGTTCCAAACATTGCTATTCTTAGGGTTTTGTTTAGATCGTTCATTTCTTGTTTTATTTCTGCTGTTTCTTTGAATATAGTTTTCCATCTTTCCTCACATTTTGCCTCATGCGATTTTAAGTCTGATGCAACAGATTGTACTGTATTTCTATTCGCCATCTTTTTTATCACCCGTATTGGATGCTCCAAAGTAAAACGATATAACTGCTGAAGCCAACCCACCTAAATATCCTAACACTAAATTAATTAAAGCTTCAGAGTTTTGCTCAGGTGGTTGCAAGGTTACTAAAAATATATAACCCATAAACCCACCAACAACAGCAATACCCATAATTCTAGCAGTCCAATCTTTGCTAAAGTTTTTTCTAGCATCTTGTTTTTCTACTGTTTCTAACCTAAATATATCTACATCTAGCTCTTTCATTTGAACTTCAAACTGTTGTTCAGCTTTTTTAAGTTCTAGCATTTGTTCTGGAGTAGCTGCTTGAATGGCTTTGTTAATAGATTTGGGATCTGCTTGACAGCCAAGCACACCAGCAATAACAGATGCTGCTTGACCACCTAACGGACCACCTAATGCGGATCCTAATGTTGGAGCAAGCGCTCCTACTACATTTTTAATTAAACCAAATTTCATAATTACCCCGCTAATGGATTTTTATCATTTATTTTTGCTTCTATCTTATCCACTTCTTTGTTTAAAGATTGAATGTCAGCTTTAATAGTAGCTATATCTGTTTTTATTTCAGTTACATCTGGAACAGAAATGCCGTCTATTTGTTTTTCTAAATACTGTACAGACTTTTCTATACCTGCAAATCTTTCTTCAATAACCTTTTGTTTTTGTTCGGTATCACCTATACCGCCTATTTGAGCTTCTAGGTTATCTAATCTATTAACATACTGAGCGCCTTGATAGCCAAAGCCAGCGAGTGTTGTAACAATACCAACAAGCGCTATAAGTTGCGTTGTTTTGTTTTCAAACCAATTCATTTCAATCTCCTATAATGCTGGCTGTAATTTTTTTAATTCAGTCAAAGTTTCTATACTTTGTCCTGCTAGCTCATAAAAAGCCGCAGTATTATCTGAAAGGTTGCTATTAGTATAAATGCTTTTTGGTTCATACCAAAATTCTTTTTCAGGTATGTTTACTGCTCTGTAACTATTAAAACCTGGCAAAAAGCCCATAACCGCTATAATAGCGTTTTCTGAACCATATTCTCCAGTTTCTTCTTGTTTAGCTGCAACTTGTTCTTGAGCTGTCTGCAAGTTTTGAGCAATAATATTTTCAACGGTAGTTTCTGAGTCAGAATCAACAGATTCAATAGACGTATCCATCTGATCTTGCGTTGTTTCTGTTGTTACGTTAGCAACTGCTACCTCTGTTGTTACCGTTTCTGTTCCCGTTGTTGTTGAACTAAAAGAAGCATCTGATACAGACATACTGCTCATATTAAGAACTTGATTGGTTTGAGCTGTAGATGATGCAAACTGATCTGACATGCTGGGTGAACTACTGGTACTAAAACCAGCGGTAGATGAGTTACTTACGGCATTTCCAGCAGCTACGCTATTGCCTGTAGCATGTATAGAATTGCCAGCGTTAGTACCGCTAACACTCTGATTTGCGGTTCTTATTGTAGATGCAACCACCCTAAGAGCAACCTCTCTACTAATTGAGCTTTCACCTTTTGTATTTTCTCTTTCAGCAACTTGAAACTCTTCTTCAAATACATCTTCTTCTATAGTCTCTTCTCTTTCTATTCTTTCTTCTTCTATTTCAGCTTCAGCCAATCTTTCTTCTATAGCTTCAAAAACTTCCTCAACGGCCTCTTCCTCAAAAATTTCTTCTATAAACTCTTCCTCTGGGTCTTCTAATATTGCAACCTCTTCCTCTCTTCTGGTTTCTTCCTCAAACCATTCTTCTAATTCTTCAATAGTTTCTAACTCAATAAAAGTTTCAGGCTCTCTAAAATCTTCTACTAAAAATGTTTCTTGAAAAATAAACTCTTCAATAATTAAATCTTCTACAGGAATAAATATTTCTTCACGTGGCATTTCAAAGTCTGGTATTAAGGGAAATGGATCTACAAACTCATCTTGACGAAACATTTCTTCAAAGATTATTTCTTCTTCAAACATAAACTCTTGTTCTTCAAAGTGCTGCTCATCAAACTCAAATACAAACTCTTCAAATATAGGCTCTTCTTCATAACCAAACTGCTCTTCTTCTTCATAACCGTAATCAAATTGATCTTCTTGAAAGTAACCTATATCTTCTTGTTGCGTATAACCAGGGCAGAACGGCCCATACTGAGGATCTAAATCGCATTGCTGATCATCGTATGCGTCCCAATAATAGGGGCAAGACTCATCATAAAGAGAATTTATATTACATTGTTGCGTTAATAAAGCATCTGCATAACCGCTACAACTAGAATCATTTAAAGGGTTACTGCAATCAATACCGCTGCCAGATCCCCAACCAAACAAAGACCCACCATTTTCTAAATTAGTATTTTTATCTGAGCTATTCCAATCAATATTTACACAAGTGCTAGAGTTGGTTGAGCCTGTATTACATTCATCATGGTAGTAATAAGTGTATGAGTCTTCTTTTTTAGATCCTACTTCACCTATAAGAACATCATGATTAATAATATCTAGATGGCCATAACGAAGATCAAACGAGTTATTGTTCCAAAGTATTATTTCAAAACTATTGTCTGATGCTCTGTTGTACTCTCTAAGATCGTACCAACCAAAAATCATCTTGCTTGAGTCTCCCCAAGACTTCATACGAGAGCTGCTATCTCTTATTAAGTCGGTCCAAAAAGCGTATATGGTATAGGTGTGTTGTCCGTTAATAGGGTCAGGAGTGTAATCATTACAGTAGCTACCACTAGCGCCAAAATGGAGACATCCATTGGTAGCCATCCTCGCTTGGCTGAATGTAGAGCCATAAAAAGTAAAATTAAAAGAAAGATCAATTGCGGGAGAAATACCATCGTCTACTACCTCGTATGCTAACTCGCCCTCGAAGTTGTTGGCGTTTGTTTGCAAGTGATATAAGTCTTGCCCTGATTCATAAGTGTATTGTCCATATACACTAAATGATAGCAGACTAGCTACTGCGTAGCATAAAATTCTTTTTTGCATTGTTTGCTTGTTTTAGTTTTTCTTGTATATATAACTTTAACTGCGCCAACAACGTCTTTGTTTATTTTTTCTCTGTTGGGATTTGAATCATGTGTGCATTTTTTTATAAATAACTTTTCTTGTTCTTTAGCGTCTGGTCTTTTAGATTTGTTTTCAGCCCAAGCCAAAGTTGCTTCTGCTCCTATTTTGCCTCTGTAAGGACAAGGAGTGCCAGCCATCTCCATAGCCTTAAATACTCTTTCATCTTGGCAAAGTATGCTAACGCTGGCCACTTTCATACCAGTATCGTAAAGATACTTAGATAGTTTTAACCGTTCACAATTCTCATCAGTTACGGTAGCTCCTGTAGAGAAGCCAAATACTTGTCCCTGGAACGCACCAGAGCGGCCTACAGTACAAAGATCTTGCGAATAGGACATAATGCTTGGGGCTATCGCAGAAGCTGGAGGAGCTTTGCTCTTGACGTTTTGATTAATTGTTTGAGTAGAATTAGATTCGTTAATATTTCGGTTTGTATTATCAGATTTAGTATTATTTTCGTTTACGTTTCGATTATCGGTTGTGACATTTGATTCTGAGGTTGACTGATTAATATTGGTATTTTGATTCGTATTAGAGCTGGTCGAAGTCGAATTATTAGTATTTGTAACATTTTGATTAACGGTTGAATTAACCGTTGAATTAGAGGTCGAAGTATTGACGTTGTTATTCGTATTGGTGTTATTCGAGGTCGAAGTATTTACATTTGTATTTGAATTGGTCGAAACATTCGTATTGGAATTTGTATTAGTTGAATTATTCGTATTAGTCGATACGTTGGTATTAGAATTCGTATTGGTGTTCGTATTAGTATTTTGATTAGTGTTGGTATTTGTGTTGGTATTGGTAGTCGTAGTCGTATTGACTGTATCCAAGCTATTGTTTTCGCAATATTGCGTACCGTTGACGCAGGCTGTACCAGACTGTTGAGAAGATTGGGCGCTAACATTTACAGACAAACCAATAACCAAAGTTATTAAAAACCCAATAGCCGACCAGACTATTAAGCTATCATGCTGTTTTTGCTCCTTGTCCATTGTTGCACCAAATCATATTATTTTTTAAATTTAGAAACTACTTGATCCCAAAGTTCAGGTTTGAATTTTTTTACAGACCATCCCATTATTACTGCAATTATTGCTAGTGGTATTAATATTTCCATACTGCGTTACCTCAGTTTTTTTAAAATTATATACTAATTACGCTAGATAAAGCTAAAACAATTCTATCTTTAGGTGTTACTCCATCTTCAGGTTTATGAAATAGGCCTGAGTGCCAAAGATACCATTTGTTTATTTCAGGCTTTATTTTAAATTCTGTAAAATCTGTACCTAGTTTTGTTGGCGTTATATACATTACAGCAGAAAGCTGTAAACCTTTTTGTTTTTTAAACATATGGTTGTGAACAACACTTTGCAATTGTGAGTCTTTAGATGCGTAATAACCCCATACATTTTTTTTAGTAAATATAAAATTATCTGCACCTAAGTAAGTTTTAAAAAGATTGTTGATAGAATCATCAATAACTGAAAAAGCTTGATTTATTTTTAAGTCGCTTTGTATTTTTGGGTGGTTGCAATTTTCTTTTTCACAACACTTAGTTTCTTTAGTGTATTTAATTAAATCTTGTTGAAATTTTTTATTGTTTGCTTTAGATATGTAAGGGCAGTCAAAGACTTCAACCATTTGTTTTGTACCAACCAGGCAATCCAATCATAGGTCTACTGTCAAATTTATTAATTTTTGCATTTTTACCGCTAGCATCGTTGTAATGTAAAAACACTTGTCCGCAATCTTTTCCTTTAAATGGTTCTCTCCAATGCTCTAATTCACAACCACGATACATTAACATATCACCTACTTCTAACTTAACTTCAATACCATCTTTGCCTTCTTCACCCGATGGCTCTAAAAAAATTGACCACTCATCTCCGCCTAAGTGCATGGTAGTAGATATTTCGCATGAGTATCTATCTGTATGTCTTTTTAACTCATCACCTTTTTTATAGATTCTTGCGTATGAATAAGTTTCAGTCAGTTTAACTCCTGATTGTTCTTCCATAACAGGTTTAACTCTTTGCAATAAAGTTTCCATTACTATATCTGCGTAATGTGAATAAGTTTCAGGTATCTGTGCATCATTCCATACTCCAAAATATGTTGTATATGGAGATAAAAACTTATCATCAAACAAATGTCTTGCTACTGCTCTTTTATTTAAAAAGTATTGATAACAAAAATCTGCTAACTCTGTTGATATAGCACCTTTAATTACTTGGTATTTATTTTTCTTAAAGCTCATCTAAATGGGTATCCTAAATTCCAACACACTAAGGAGTGTCGTATTCCTTTGGTAACAGGTTTGACTCTATGCCAAACAAAAGATGGGAAAACAATTACGCTACCCTTTTTTCTAATTTCTTCACATATTCTTGGTTGTGAGCCTTGGTCTGTGTTTCTAAAGTCAAACTCTAAATCACCACCTTCGTATTCTTCAGGGTCAGTTAGCGATACAGTCATGCTGAGTTTTCTTAATTTACCATGTGCATTTAAATTTTCAGGACTGTCGTAAGGTTCTTCACATGAATCACAATGCCAATCATAAAATTGACCTTTTTTGTATTCAGTAAATTGACACTCTTCTGACCAATCCCAATCAAAATTCCAACCTGCGTTGTAATTAGCTTGGTGTATGTAAGGTTGTATTTCGTTGTATATCCATCTTTCTGACATCCATACAACATCAGACTTGCGTTTCTTTTGAATGTTTTTAAGTTCTAGCTTAGTTAGATTGTTTCTATTAGCATGACCCGTAAGAGCTATTTGTTTTTCTTGTTCTTTGCCATAACGAACAATTTCATCACATATTCTCTCAGGGATGACTGATTGAAAATACCAATAATACCATTTTAGATTCATCTTCTCTCTCTTAAGAAATCAGTATAGTTTAGATGTGTTTTAAAAGAAAGGTTGGTTAATTTGTCCAATCACCAGCTTTGACTTGTCTAAAAACTTGTCTTAAATCCCATACACTTGATGCTACTACAAAATCAACCGATGGTTCTTTAATAACGACTATACCTGAACCACCTGCTCCACCCGAGTCAGTCGCACCTGGGTATGCGTAAATACCTCCGCCACCACCGCCTCTGTTCGCTGTTCCTGGTTCGCCTTGGCGTACTGTTACTGGTCCACCACTAGTTGGATGTCCTCCACCACCTCCACCTCCACCAGCACCGCCAAACCCAGGATGGAAAGCTCCTGCACCACCACCGCCAGCGTAAGTTACATCTGAGCCTGTAATTGTTGAGGGTAAGCCATCACCACCATAACCACCTGTATCATTTGCAGGTGTAGGTGAAGGCGGCTCGCCTCTTGAAAAACCAGCCTCACTAGCACCACCACCGCCAGCACTTCCAACATTATCTCCAGGTATATTGCCTGGCAAAGTTCCGCCTGGAAATCCTTGTCCAGGTGTTCCTGCTCCACCTGAGTTGTCTCCTATATAATTACCACCACCGCCACCTGAGCCACCAGCAGCAGCAGGATTAGAATTGTAAGCACCATACCCACCACCTGTTGATGTAATTCCCACTGCTGAGGAATCTGAACCCGATGCAGAACTTCCTGCACTGGCTGCTCCGCCTGCTCCAACAACTATTGGATAAGGTGATCCACCTGTGACTGGTGCTGGACCTGTTCTAAATCCACCAGCACCTCCGCCACCTCCTTGATTAAAACCGCCATCATTGGTACTGCCACCTGCTCCACCGCCTGCAACTATAAGATAGGTAACAGATGTTGTATATGTTTGAGTATTAAGAGTACCAGTAGAATTAAATGTGGTAATTTGCTCTGCTTGAGTTCCTGAAGTTACTGCTTGTGCTGCTCCGATTAATCTAGGCATTTTAACTTGTCCATGTTCCTGCTTTTACATTATCGTAAAGAGCGTTCATATCCCATATTCCTGATACTTTGTATCCTGCGTCAGGTTCTTTAATGATAACTACGCCTGAACCACCGTTACCCCCAGTTCCAGTTCCGTCAGCACCATCTTCTCCACCACCGCCACCGCCAGTATTGGCAGTTCCTGCACCTGCTGTTCCTGAGACTGGTTCGGCTCCATCGCCTCCGCCACCTGCTCCGCCTTGACCAGGATTTCCATTATTTGTAAATCTTCCTGTACTTCCTCCGCCACCTGCTCTTGTTACAGGTGAGCCAGTAATAGATGAGGCTACGCCATCTCCACCAGGATATCCGCTTTGTGGTGGTGATGATCCAGGTCCAAGTGCGCCAGGATTACTTGTTCCTGCTGCACCTGCTCCACCTCCGCCACCACCACCATTGTTGTCACCACCATTATAGTATGATGAACCACCTGGATAGCCTTGACCTGAAGTTCCTGATCCGCCACTTGTTGAATACGAAGCACCTGCTCCTGAACCTCCAGGTTTTTCGGGACCAACAAAACTTCCGCCACCACCACCAGTAGAGACTACACCATTAAAACTTGAAACTGAGCCTCTTGCTCCATCAGATGTTGTTCCTGCTCCACCTGCTCCAACAACAACTGGATAAACTGTATTTCCTGAAACTGGACTTAAAGATTCTGCGGATGCTCCACCACCTGATGCTTCACCAGGGACTGAACTACGATAACCGCCTGCACCTCCGCCACCTGAACCATTTCCGTTTGCACCGCCTGCTCCTCCACCTGCAACAATCACATACTGTACTGATGTTGTATAGGGTGCTGTAGTTAGATTGGCACTTGCATTAAAAGTTGTTATAACTGCTGGTTGTGCAACAGGGGGATTATCTACACCAACTACTCCGCCATTAGAACTAGCCATAACTAGACCTCATTCCAAGCTCTACTGGAAGCATCCCATATATAGTCGGTTTCAGTCCAAGGATTAGTTGTGGTATTAAAAGTTTGTCCTTTCCATCTTAAATTGGATTCATCCCAAAATATAGAAACTGGTAAACTGTTTATTTCTTTGATTGTTGGGTAAGGAACTGGTGCTTGCCAATCATCGTTATCATCTAACGACCAAGAAGAATAAGGTTGAGGAGATACAAATTTATCTTTAGTGGCATCGTAGGTAAAACCTATACCTGCATATTGTTTTCTAAAACTATCGTTATATGAGGTTTGTTTCCATTGATTGCCACCGTTTTGATGTGGCACTAAGGTTGCTACAAAATTTTCTGCTTCGACAGATAAGTCTCCGCCATTAGCATTTACATCTTCATTAGATATTACTATTACTTGTAATACTTCGTTGCTTTTATTAAGTTCTGCAAAATGAGCCATATTTGTACTCCTTATGCGTCATCTAGTTCTTCGTAGTTAATGGTGTAAGTTAAGTCTGAGTTAGCACTTGCACCACCCTCTAAGATATCTCCTTCTTCAAGATAGATGCCTGAGTTCTTATCAATAAGAACCAAAGTAGCATCTGCTGGAACAGAGATAGTTGAAGCAAATAAAACCACTGAACCACCACTTTTAATAATTCCCATTGTTACATTAGCGGCATTTGTACCGTCAATATTTGCAACAATAATGCTATTTATTTTAATTAACTTATCACTTGCACAAGTTAATAAATCAGTTGTAAGAGTAGTTGTTAAAGCTCCATTTATGCTATTTGCATATATCGAAGTTACATTTACTAAATTTGGATTTGCCATAATATTGTCCTAATTTTATCCGAAAACCAAAGCCATTGCTATAGCTTTACCTGTTGTTGCTACACCTGAATTATCTATAGTAAGTGAAGATGCAACATTTAAATCTGTTAAAGCATTTACGACATTCGCTCCTGCTCCACCGCCATCAGAATAAACAACAGCAACAGCACCATTAGTGATTGTTACGCTTGTACCTGAACCTTGTTTAACTGTTATGGATTGACCGCCAGTTGTAGCGTTTTCTATAATCCATATTTTAGAAACATCATTTGGGGCTAAAGTTAAATTCCTAGTCGCTGTTAAAGAAACTCCTGAAGTAACTTTAAAATATAAACTACGAGCAGGATCGGTTGCTCCGTCTGCTATAGTTGTTGTTGCATCTGCATCAGAACCAAAAGATGCTTCTGTTCCATAACTGAAAGCCTCAGCTATAAGTTCTAAATTAGTATTAGTACTTGTACCCCAAGTTCCGCTTTCGTCACCTGTTGCAATTTCTTTTAGTCTTAAATCGTTTGTATAAGCTGCCATCTTTTACCTCTGAGCATTTATTATGCCATCTTTAGTTGGTTATTGTATATTAAATTATGCGGCCACATCTGTCCAATTTGGAGTCTGAGATTCATCAATATCCTCCCATTTAAAGACATGCCCTAATTCTCCTGTAGCTGACAATCCTGTAAGTGTAACTTTTGCTTGTGCGTTTGGTGTTAATGTAAGTGGGCATTCTCCAAAAGCCTGTTGAACTGTTGATATCCTAACAACATTGACAGTTTTAGTTGTTGCTGTTCCTAACGCACTTGTTCCTGCCAAACCTGAGCTAATAATAATTGTGGCTTCTGCATCAATTAGTACAGAAACATTGCCTAAAGTAGCACTTGCTCCAGTTAAAGAAACTTTTGCTTCAGCTTGTGGAGTAACTGTACCTAAAGCAGAAGTTCCAACCTGACTGGCTGGAGTGATGTTTGCTTTACCAGTTACGCTGGCTATTGTTCCTAATGCTGAAGTGCTTGCTAGTCCTGATGGAGTAGCATTAGCATCTGCGTTGATTGTGACTGAAACTGCGCCTAATGTTGCATTTAAACCAGCTACTGATGCGACTGCTTTACCATTAACCCCAGGCGCACCTAAAGCTGATGTAGCGGCTAATCCAGTAAGAGTGATTGGTACAGCGCCTTCGCCCCACCCGAGTTGACCCCAAGTGCCTCTACCCCAACCGTTAATAAAAGCCATTTAAGGCTAGGCGATTCTTATAATCGCTGTAGAAGCTGCTGCTGCTGGGAATACAATAGTAAAGTCTCCAGCGGTAGATGTTTTATCGCCACCAAAGTCAATTGTTGCTACTGATTTGTTACTATCAGAGCTGTTATAAATCATACAACCTCTAGCAGTAATAGTAGCAGTACCAAAAGTTAAATCAGCAAAGTCTGTAAAAGCTGTTGTTCCAGAACTTGTTGGAGTTACATTTGTTAAGTTAGCTCCACCTGAAGTATAGTTAGTACCAGATGCTTGACCTGTAGTAGTGAAAGAAGTTGTGGTAGCTCCTAAAGTAGCTGATGAAGTATATAAAGCAAGTTTAAAAGTATCAGCTCCAGTATCGAAGTCATGATTACCTTTTAAAAGCTCTACTTTAAAACTTGTTGTAAGTGTTGATGCAATTGCCATAATTATAGTTTCCTAATTAAATCAGAGGCTTCTTTTAAACCTGCTTTATCTAATTGATTATTAATTGTAATCCTATCAGATTTTATAGCATTTTGCATATATTGTTCAATA
>Ga0213865_10002292_pt1 | contig 12059 bp, 10 predicted proteins | sample PICome_6_FD_160100 | JGI IMG/M metagenome (GOLD analysis project Ga0213865, IMG submission 160100) | Coastal seawater microbial communities near Pivers Island, North Carolina, United States - PICO282 | ecosystem: Environmental > Aquatic > Marine > Coastal | place: USA: North Carolina...
TGCGCCAAACGGCCATAAATATAAACCTGCTTGTGCTGGTCTGAACCATAAGTGTTGAGACCCGACGCATTGCGGCTCAAGGCGCGTTCCATAGAAGCCAAAAGCGTGTCGGCCATGTCGCCCGCACCGATGGCGTCAAACGCCAAAGTGGCACCGGTTTCAGCCATCGCGTCAACAAGCTGATCTTTGAAATCATCATCATTGGAATTGATGACATATTTGGCGCCCAAATCTTTCAGGATTTTGGCCTGTTCGTCTGAGCGAATAATGCAAATAAGGTCGATGCCTTCTTGCAGGCACAGCTTCAGCACCATTTGACCGAGATTGGAAGCGGCGGCGGTATGCGCCATCGCTTTATGGCCTTCGGCTTTCAGCGTTTCCACAAAACCCAGAGCGGTCAGCGGATTGACGTAAGATGAGGCGGCCTCTTCGGCACTGGTATCGTCTTTATGCGGCAGGCACATAAAGGCCGGTGCTTTAACAAATTGCTGATAGCATTGGCCGGTCACCAGAGAAACAAGCTTGCCCTCAAGATGCTTGGCATTGGCACCGGCAGCGATAACGCGGCCCGATCCCTCATTGCCGACCGGCAAGGTTTGGTCGAGACGCGCGCGCATGGCATCAACAAATTGCGGCGACACGGGGGCGACCATTTTTTGCTCATTGCCGTCCGTCACCAGCTTGCCTTTTGAGTAATCGGCAAAGCCCAAAAGCGGGAACATGTCTGATGGGTTAATCGGCGCTGCCTCCATTTCGACGACAACCTCGTCATCATTCGGGGTCGGCATGTCATTATCAACAATCGACAATATCAGTTCGCCGTCGGCAGTTGCGGTTGATACGATCTGGCGGTTTCCACTCATTTTTCTCTCCTCATGAAAAGCGTTAAGGGCGCATGCCGGTCAAATAAGGACCGGGTGTGGCCGTTTGCATAGCAGCGACGGCAAGGCGTAGCCAGCAAATTAATTTCGGGCGGGTTTCGCGCGGGTCGATAATCTCATGCACCGACAAGCCTTCAGCGCGCGGGAAGGGCGACTGGCTGGCTGCCAGCATATCTTCCAATTCCTTTTGCCGCGCCGCCGGGTCTTCTGCAGCGGCTATTTCGCGGGCAAAAGCCACGGCCACACCACCCTCAACGGGCAGCGCGCCGCTGGCCGCACTTGGCCAAGACAGCACATAGCCGTCAGGGCCGAAATGCGCTTGCGCGGCGACGCCAAAGGCTTTCAACACTTGCACGCTGGCCCAGGGCACACGGCTTTGCAGCACGGCAGATATGGCCGCTGTGCCGTGTCGTATCGTGCCCGCTTTTTCGCTATCGGGGCCAATCATAAAGCCCGGCTCGTCAACAAAGCTGACAATCGGCAAATGGAAGCTGTTGCAAAAATCGACGAAGCGGCGGAGTTTTTGCGCGGCGGCGGCGGTCATGGCACCGGCATAATACATGCAGTCATTGCCAATGACGCCGACGCTTTCGCCATCGAGGCGCGCCAAACCGGTAATCAGGCTGGGGCCATATTTGCGCGACATTTCAAAAAAGCTGGAGCCGCCATCTTGCCGGTCAACCACGGCATCAATGATTTGACGCATTTGAAAAGGCTGGCGGCGATTGGTCGGCACAATATCGGCCAGCATATCCTCGCAGCGATCGGCTTTGTCTTGGCTTGTCAATTTTTCCGGATAGGCCCAAGCATTATCGGGCAGAAAGGACAGGAAGCGGCGAATTTGCGCCAGCGCGTCGTCTTCGTCTTCCGCCAAATTATCAATGGCACCGGAGGCCAAATGCACTTGCGGCCCGCCCAGCTCTTCTTTGGTCATGTCGTGGCCAAGCGCCCGCTTGACGACTTGCGGGCCGGCAATCAACACCGCCGCGTTTTGGGTCATCACGGTAAAATGCGAGGCGACAAGCCGCGCCGCCGGAAGTCCGGCAACCGGGCCAAGCGCGGCCGAGGCAACCGGCACGGCGGACAGGGTTTCGGCCAAAGGCACAAAACGCGACTCGCTAAACACCGGATCGCCTAAAGGCCGACGGTCTTTTTCCTTATTGGTGCCGCCGACGGAACCGCCACCGCCCTCATGCAGGCGAATGAGCGGCAGTTTATATTGTAGCGCCAGACGTTCCGTATAAACGCTTTTGCGTAATCCCGCCGGATTGGGCGAGCCGCCGCGCACGGTAAAATCCTCGCCGCCGACAATCACTTTGCGGCCATTAAGCTGGCCAAAGCCCAGAATGAAATTGGCCGGTTGGAAATCGCTCAGCTTGCCTTTGTCATTATAGTCGGGCACGCCCGCGCCCTCGCCAATCTCGTCAAAACTGTTTTTATCGAGCAGCGTGTCGATGCGCTCGCGAATGGTCAGTCGCCCTTTTTGGTGATGCGCTTTAACCGCGTCCTTGCCGCCTTGCTGTTTGGCAAGTTTGCGGCGCTGCTTAATCTCGTCAATCTCATTGTCCCAACTCATCGCCTACTCCAGAGTTGCGATAAGCTGGCCCTCGGCAATCATATCGCCCTCGGCAATATGTAATTGCGTCAGCTTTCCGGCTTTTGGGGCAACCACCGGAATTTCCATTTTCATGGATTCCAATATGACAATAACATCATCGGCAGCCATATCGGCACCGGTCTCGGCAATGATTTTCCAAACACTGCCGGCAATTTCACTTTTAACCTGCATGAATTCCTCCGCCCAAGAGCCTAGCCAATCGATGGGCTGCAAGGCAAGCCCGCTATGGTTGCAAAAAACAGGCTCATCTATAAGCTGGCAAGCGTTGGAGGTGGCATCATGTCCGAGAATGGGTCTGACCCGAAACCGGTTGATAGCCGGTTGGTTTTTATCGCCGTTGCCCTTATTGCGTTTATTTGGGTATGCGTTTTCATTATTTTGCCCGGCGTTACCGGTAAACCCGGCGTGGCGCAGCAAATGCAGCAGGATTTGCGCCCCGGTTTGCAAAAGGAAAACATGCATGCCCCTTCGGAAAAATAATCTGACAAACAGGCTTTTACAATTTGTGTGGCTGGGTCTTATGGGCGCGCTTTTGCCAATGCCTGTTTTGGCCACGGATAGCGCGCAAGGGTTCAAAGACCCGCTATGGGAGGTCGGTCTGGTGACGGCGGCCTTTAGCGGCCCGGCTTATCCGGCAGCCAATGATGAAACCACGGCGGCCTTTGCCAGCCCTTTTGTGATTTATCGTGGGCCGATTTTTTCGGTTGGCGATGAGGGCGCTTTGCGCGCGCTGGCTTTTGCAAATGATACGGTGGAGCTTGATTTATCGCTGGGCGCATCGCTACCGGCTGACTCAGAAGATGATGCCGACCGCGAGGGTATGCCCGATTTGGATTTTCTGTTTGAGATAGGGCCGCAGCTTATTTGGCATGCGGCGCAACATGATTTTAAGCGATGGCGCGGTGAGTTTGATATTAAGCTACGCGCCCGCTCCGTCATCTCATTGGTCGATTTCGACACGCATGGCTTTTTGTTTGAGCCGACTTTTGTTTATGAATTGAAATCAAAGACGCGGCGGCATTTAAGCTGGCAGGCTGACCTTGAATTGCTATATGGCAATAAGCGGCTCAACCGCTATTTCTACGATGTGGCCGCCCCTTATGTGACGGATAATCGTGCTCTTTATCAGGCCGATAACGGTTATATGGGGGCTGAGATTGGCGTTGGTCTGTCATATCCGGTGAATGACAATTTGCGCTTATTTGTCGGCGGCAATGTTGAGCTTTATGACGGTGCGGCCAATCAGGATAGCCCGCTCTTCAAAGAAGATGTCGCCTATAGCGGCGGCTTGGTGCTGGTCTATAGCTTTTATGAAAGCGAAGCGCGGGCGCCACGTTAAACCCTAATTGCCGATGGTCTTCAGCGTGAAGGTGAAGTTAATCGACGTATCGGGTTCAATCCCGCCCACGCGCGCATAATCGCGGTCAAAGCGAATGGCGATAATGGTGCACTCATCTTCATAGATAAAAGCGGCATCGGCGCGCACGCGCTCTTCGGTTTCAAGGTTTTCACGCAAGCTGGCATCAAGCCGCCAATGGCGGGTCACTTGCCAACCCAGCCTGCCCGTGGCTTCTTTCAGGTCGGCATTTTGATTGTTTGTTGAAGCGGTCTGGCCTTGTTCATAGAAGCTATGCGAGAGGCCGAGATTAAAGGTCGAAAAATCCAATGCCAGATTGGTTTGGCTACGCAATAGCGTGCTGCCATCATCGCTAAAGCGCGCTTTTTGGTTGAGCGAAAGCGGCCCGCTTTTCAGCGCGGCCTCGGTAATCAGAGATGATTTATCATCGCCAAAGCCTGAGCTTTGCGTGAAACTTTCATCGGATAAATTATAGGATTGGCCGATAAAGAATTGCGTTGTCAGTCTGTCGGCATAATTCAACTCATGACCCATGCCCAGATTAACGCGACTGGCTTCGTCTTGTGGGCTAAGCGGCTGAAACAATTGGCTGCGCGTTAAATCGCGGGTCGCCGCATTAATATGAGGCACCGCATCATAGCCATCATCGGCATCGGCCAATACGAGCTGCAATTTTGGTGACACTGTTTGGCGGTCATAAGTGCCGACGCGCTCAAGCGGATAGGAGAGGGTAAAGGCGGTGCTGTTGGCGCTGAGTAGCTCATCGACAGCTTCCGCATCGGCTTTCTTCGGGTCGTCGTCCTCAATGGTGAAATCATAGGCATCAAATGTCAGGCGGTTATCAGCCGCCAGCACAAAACCGCTTTGCGTAATGTGCCGCCACGACCAATCCAGTGTCGAGGATAGCCGTGTTTCATCAACATCTTGCTTACGCAGGCGGTGGCTTAATTTATTATCGATCCGCAAATTGCCACCCAGCATGGGGGTCGCAAAATCATAGCGATGGGTCAAGGTCGGCAAGATTGAATGAACCGTTTCGTCTTTCTCTGCGGCCAGCGTCTCGCGAAATTTATAAGCCTCAAAGCCGAAAAAATGCCGCCCCATTTTGCGGCTGGCTTTGATGTTGCTGCTCAGGCGCGAGGCGCTGTTGATTTTATAGCGGCGAAAAAACAAATCATCAGAGGCTTCTTGCACGGCAAAAGACAGCGCCCAATCACCAAAGGTAAAATCGCCATCACCTGTCAGCCCCATGCGATTATTGCGGCTCGTATCATCGGTCAATTCATTTTGCGGGCGATGCATATAGCCGGTCAGGGCGTAGCGCCCATTGGCGGTTAAGTGCCGCCATTCACCGCTTAAAAACGGGTCCTGCTTCTCGCTCATGCGCGGCGTTATTGTCAGGTCATAATTGGGTGCCAGATTGAAAAAATAGGGCAGGTCAATGGCGGTGCCGAAATCATTGGAACCGGCAAGGCCGGGTGTCAGAAAACCGCTGCGCTTGGTCACTTCGGGGCCAGCATGCGCCATATAGGGCAAATAGAAAACCGGCACGCCATAAACTTCCAGCCGCGGATGGGCATAAGATATGTTTTGCGCGGCGCGGTCATAGTCAATGCGCGCGGCGCGAATTTGCCATAGCGGCGCGCCATCGGGTTTTTCACATTCGGGACATGTCGTGTAAATCGCGTCTTCAAGCGCAAGCTGTGCGCCATCGCGTGTGGCGGATTTGGCCTGCAAGCGGCCACTGCCATCAGTGCTCAGGCGCATATTGTCAAAGCGACCCGTTTCCAGCGCATTATCCAAAACACCGCTGGCGGCGATGATAGTGTCGCCGTTTTCATCAATCAAACGAAGCCCGTCGGCGAGGGTCAATTGCTGGGTGTTTTGATTATAGGTCAGGCTGTCAGCCGTTAAGCGGCTGGTCGCGCCGGAAAATTCAACATCGCCTTTGGCGCTGATAAGCCCGCGCGCATCATCAGTGATTATTTCGCGCGCCTCTAACGCGCCGCCATTTTGCGCCTGCGCGGAAAAGACGGTCGCTGCAAATAGGGAAGTGATTATCGCGGCTTGAGCAAACATGTCTGCAAGATAGAGCTATTTGCCCCATACTGACCAGAAGGCAATCGGGTCATGGCCGGGAAATTTCGGATAGGTGATTGATTTGCGTCAGTGACCGGCGGTTTAATCGTTCAGGGCTTTCAAAAGCGGCGCGATACGAAGACTCGCCCAATAAAAAGCCGGAATGAAAACAAAGAAGGCGATAATGCTGGCAAGCTCGCCCATTTGTGTTGTCAACGCATAGCCAATCCAGAAAGCGCCGACCGAGGTTAAAATCATCACGAGCAAGGTGCGTCGCGCCGAAAAACCGGCCTCCATTATTCTGTGGTGCAAATGGGTGCGGTCAGGCGCCATGGGTGAGCGCCCGTGTGACAGGCGGCGAATGATAATGGTCGTTAAGTCAGTCAGTGGAATGGCGATAAGCCAGAGGCATAAAGAAGCCGGCAAGGTTGGCTCCGCGCGCATTTCGGATTGGCTGGCATCAATCAGCGTGATGGCCACCATCAGCCCAACCAGCATTGACCCGCTATCGCCGAGAAAAATCTTCCGGCCATTAAACACTTGCAGATTGAACAGCAAAAAACCTGCCAAAGCACCGGCGAAAAGCACATTGAACTGCGCATAATCGAGCGGTGTTGATCCATACATTAAATTAAAAGCGAGATTGGCGTGGGTGAGGGCCAAAAGTGCCATACTGGCCGACAGGCCATCAATGCCGTCAATAAAATTAAACGCATTTATGGCAATGGTAATCGCCAAAACGGCAGTCAAAACATGCAGAAAGTGAGCCTCTTCACTGCCAAAAGCCTCGGGGAAAATGCCAATATCGGCAATGACGCTGCCATTCCCTGTCACGACAATCGAGGCGGCTAAGAAATGGAATAATAGCTTGAGGCGCGCGGGCACAGGCCAGCGGTCGTCAACCATTCCCAAAATAACCAGCAATGCGGAGGCCGCGATAATGCTCCTGGGCGGGCTTGAGGTAAGGACAAGAAGGCCGACCGTAAACACCACCCAAATGACCGGGCCACCGATTAACGGGACTTCGCCCTTGTGCGTTTTGCGCCCGGCCGGCTTATCCACCAGCTTCAATCGAATGGCGATAGGCCGCAAAGCGACCACCAATATCGTTACCGTGAGGGTTGCGATAATTGATAAATATATGAGTGCCAGCATTTAGCCTAAATCTCACTAAGATTTTGATTGCGGATATAATGTTGGCCCAAGACAATCAGCGTCGCCAGTAGCCCCGCCAGCAGCGTGACCAGCACCATGATGAGAGGCTTGTTGGTTTTCGGCTCAACAAGGATGTTTTCAAAATCGAAATTGGCCGGTGTGAACACGCCGTTACCGCCGAGGGGTGACGCTGCCAGCGCCGCATCAAGTTGTTGCCTCGACGAGTCGTTCTTTATTTTGCTGCGTTTCTCAGCCAGTCGCTCATAGGCGGGCATAGACATGCGCCAAGCATTATCGTCACGGCTCTCTAACAACTTAATCTCTGCTTCAAGCGCTTTATAGCCATTTTTATACAAATTCTCGGTGCCGTTTTGAGGGCCCCTGTCAATATTTGTTGATATGGCGGTGTTAACTGTCAGGCTTTGCGACGGTTCAGCGAGATTGAGCGCGCGCGCTATTTTTGCTTGCTCGCGCAAAATTAAAATACGCCTTTGCAGTTTTATGAAATAGGTCTGCCGCACATTTTCAATTTCTTTTTCAAGGCTTTGCAGCTCATAATCCAGTCTTGCCGAGATCGATTTTTTCAAACCCGTAATTGTGTTTAAGGATTGATTGCGGATATTGAGAGTCGCCAATTCTAAATAACGGCGCAGTATTTTGCGCGTTAGGTCAATGCGCTTGGTGTCGGCGGCGATTTCATAGGCAATCGGTTCGTCACTATCTTCGTCACTCAGCACAGGCTCCAGCGAAAACGCAGATGCAGCTTTTGAAAGCGCTAAATTCTTTTCACTTTCAGAGCCGATAAAACCCTGAAATTCGGGCACGATCTCTTCAATCGCTTGTTTCAAATCTGCGCCCAAAATTAAGTTTGCTTTAACGGCGCGCATGAGTTTCACAGAAGTTATAATTTCCTCATAACCAACGATATTGCCACCCTCATAGATGGGCTTCGTTGTCGCCTCAATATTGTTGAGCGGCGCGTAATCGTTAATTTCTTGCGCGCCCAATGGCGTGATTTGCAAAGTCACGGAATAGTTTGTCGGCGCGAGTGATAAATACGTAAAGGTCAAGAGTGCAATCAGCAGAGAGGGGATGGTGATGCGCCACTTTCCTCTCCAAATGATAGCGAACAATTCCAACAAGTCTATTTCATCATTATTAGTTTGATTGGTCGCAGACATTCAAAGCCCCCTCATTGACACAATATCGTGGTTTTAACTCAAAATCAGAACACATCAACCGAATTTTCTTGCTTGAATAGTGAGAATGAGGCTGTTAGCTTTCGCGTTCATTGATTGAACAATGGCCGTCAGGCGAAATTCGTTTCACCCGCCTGTGCGGTAGCGTGGAAAAAATACTAAAATGGTAAAAAAATCAGAGAAGAATGAGGGGAATGTAAACAGGGAAATAACCTTGCAGCTGATGGCGCATGTTGAGCAAAACCCCGAAGATACCCAACGCGCCATTGCCCGTGAATTGGGCGTCAGCCTCGGCAGTGTCAATTATTGTATCAAGGCGCTCATAAATAAGGGGTTTTTGAAGGTGGAGAACTTTCGAAAAAGCTCAAATAAGCTGGGCTATGCGTATCTGCTAACGCCTTCCGGCATTGGCGAAAAAGCCAATCTGACGGTCTCATTTTTGAAGCGCAAGCAAGAAGAATATAATCGTTTGGAAGCCGAAATCGCGGACTTACAGGAACAGGTTGCTAAATTGAATAATGAGGAAACCCAATGACCTCAAAAGCCGACAAATCGGAAAGCGAGGCTTGGTATGTGGCGCAACTCAAGCCCAATGGGTTTGACAGGGCGGTCGCCAATCTAAAACGTCAGGGTTTTCAAACCTTTATGCCGATGCAGAGAAAAACCGTGCGCCATGCGCGCCAATTGAAAGAGGTTTTGCGGCCAATTTTCCCCGGCTATATTTTTGTCAATTTCGGGTCGCAGAAAAGCGATTGGCGGAGAATTAATTCCACCTTTGGTGTTGCGCGGCTTGTCAGCTTTCGCGCTCAAAAGCCGGCCGCTGTGCCCGAGGGTCTTATGGATGTGCTCAAAAAGCGCTGCGATGACCAAGCCGTTTTGCGGCCATTGGATGACCTGAAAAACGGCGAGGCGGTAAAAATGATGTCGGGGTCATTTGCTGAATTTGTGGGCGAGATAGAGGCCTTCGTCGCCGCCGACCGCTTGCGTATTCTTTTCGATTTTATGGGGCAGAAAACGCGTCTGGATGTTCCCAGAGGAGATGTGGAACGTGCTTAGGGTTTTATCTATTTTTGAGAATTGTCAAAAATTGACAGTTTCTAAGGCTTACGAACTATGTTTGAAGCGTTCACATTCACTATCGCACCATTCACCGGGGCGTGCGGTAGCGCGGCTATCCCTCAAAACCATGCAACCGACCTTATGAGACGCGAGATAACACTGTGAGTAATCACAAGATAACTGTCGTGGGTACCGGCTATGTCGGCATGTCGATGGCAGCCCTTTTAGGCCAGCATAATCAGGTGATTGCGCTTGATATTGATGGCGCACGGGTTGCGCTCATCAATCAAGGTAAATCGACTGTTGCAGATGCGGATATTCAAGGGTTTCTGGATAATCGAGAGCTCTCCATAACCGCGACGATAGATAAAAAAGAAGCCTATGAAGAGGCAGACTTCATCATCATTGCGACGCCAACAGATTATGATCCTGAAACCAATTACTTTGATACGAGCTCAGTTGAAACCGTCATTGATGAGGCGATGGCTCTCAATGAAACAGCTGCCATTATTATAAAATCAACCGTGCCTGTCGGCTTTACGGGGTCCATGAAAGATAAGTATGGCACGGCGCGTATCATCTTCTCGCCTGAGTTTTTGCGAGAGGGCCAAGCGCTCAAGGATAATTTGTATCCCTCGCGTATTATTATGGGAAGTGATCATGATCACGCCCAGACATTTGCCGATCTTTTGCAACAGGCCGCAGAAAAGCCAGATATTGACACGCTCTTCATGCGCTCAACTGAGGCAGAGGCGGTTAAACTCTTCGCCAATACTTATCTCGCCATGCGGGTCTCATTTTTTAATGAGCTCGACAGTTATGCAATGGGGGAGGGTCTCGATACGCGCTCGATTATTGATGGCGTGTCGCTCGATCCACGCATTGGGGACCATTATAATAATCCAAGCTTCGGCTATGGCGGCTATTGCCTACCAAAGGATACGAAGCAATTGCTCGCCAATTATGACCGCGTGCCGCAAAATTTGATCCAAGCGATTGTAAACTCAAACACCACGCGGAAAGATTTTATTGCTAATCAAATTATTGCCAAGCAACCGCAAACCGTTGGCATTTATCGCCTTGCCATGAAGGCAGGCTCGGATAATTTCCGATCATCTGCCGTTCAGGGTGTAATGAAGCGTATCAAGGCAAAGGGTATTGAGGTCGTCGTCTATGAGCCGTCGCTTGATGAGACCCATTTCTTCAACTCTGAAGTCACCCATGAGCTTGATGGCTTTAAGTCCCGCTGCGATGTGATTATTGCCAATCGCATGGTCAATGAATTAAACGATGTGAGCGAAAAAGTGTTCACGCGAGATTTGTTCGGAAATGACTAAAATCATACCTATTATTCTGTCGGGCGGTGCTGGGACGCGGCTTTGGCCAATCTCACGGCGCATGCACCCGAAACCCTTCATGGAAGTAGCCGGAAAACCGCTTTTGGCGCATGCTTTGGAGCGTGCAGCGCTTATCGCCGATGAAGCTTTGATTGTGACCAATCAAGATCATTACTACCTCACCGAAAACCTGCTCAAAGAGACCCCAAAGGCACCGAAGGTTTCTTATTTGTTGGAGCCAAAGGGGCGCAATACGGCTCCCGCTATCGCATTGGCGGTTCGACATATTCAAAAGGCGCATAGTGACGACGCCGTGTGTCTAGTCCTCGCCGCCGATCATTTGATTTCTAATAACGCGGCCTTTGAAAAAGCCGTCGGGCAAGCAATCGAGCAGGCACAAGCCGGCAATTTGGTGGTGTTTGGTATTCGCCCGACCGCGCCGGAGACAGGCTATGGCTATTTAGAAGTGGCTGAAGCAGGTGACGCGCCGCAAGCGCTTGAGAGCTTTGTCGAAAAACCCGACCGCGCGACAGCGGAGAAATATCTGGCCGCAGGCCGCTATTATTGGAATAGCGGCATGTTTTGTTTCACCGCCGGCGCGATGGCCGAGAATATGGAGGTCCATGCGGGCGGAGTTTGGGCGGCGTCTCAGACTGCTTTCGCCGAGGCACAAGAGAATGCGGGCGTGACCCGGTTTGAGGAAGCCAGTTTCATCGCCCAGCCGGATATTTCCATCGACTATGCAGTGATGGAGAAAGCCGACAAAATAGCCATGGTGCTTGCCAGCTTTGGCTGGTCGGATGTCGGTTCTTGGGATGCGGTGGCGCAGGCGCATGAGGCTGATGCGGATGGCAATAGCGCGGTCGGCGCAGACACAGTACAATTTATTAATACGCGAAACACCCATGTTGAGGGCACCAGCCACACAGAGAAAGCGATTGCGGTCATTGGAACTCAAGACATCGTCATTGTGGATACGCCTGATGCATTGCTAGTGGCTGACCGTTCCAAGTCCCAAGAAGTGAGGTTTGTGGTTGAGGCATTAAAGGCGAGTGCAGACGCTGAATTGACCGAACTGCCAGCGACTGTTCACCGGCCCTGGGGCACATATGCGACGCTGAAACAAGAAGACGGCTATCAGGTCAAACGCATCACTGTCGCGCTCGGGCAGAAACTGAGCCTTCAATATCATCACAAGCGTGCCGAGCACTGGGTAGTGACGCAAGGAAAAGCAATTGTGCAAGTGGGCGATGAAGAATTTGAAACTGGGCCGGGTGAATATCGATACATTCCCTTGGGCGAAAAACACCGTCTGACCAATGTCGGTGATAGTGAATTGGTACTAGTCGAAGTGCAGGCTGGCGATTATCTGGG
>Ga0213865_10002298_pt1 | contig 12045 bp, 7 predicted proteins | sample PICome_6_FD_160100 | JGI IMG/M metagenome (GOLD analysis project Ga0213865, IMG submission 160100) | Coastal seawater microbial communities near Pivers Island, North Carolina, United States - PICO282 | ecosystem: Environmental > Aquatic > Marine > Coastal | place: USA: North Carolina | collected...
ATGTCGAGCGTTTAGTCAGTCACGGTGGTACTGGTTGGGAGACATTGACGTTTGACTTCACTGGTGCCATGCCAGCGGATCAGACTAAGATTGCGTTCTTCAACGACCTAACTCAGCAGGGTGATGGTAGTGCAGACTGGACGATCTACATTGATAATTTAGCCCAGACTAGTGGTGGAGACGCTGGTGCAACTATTGCGCTTCCAGTTGACTTTGAAGAAGCAGCTGATGATTACGAGATTGCTGGCTTTGATGGTGGTACAGCAACTGTAGAAGCAGGTCCAGATGGTGCTGTATCACTTAAGTACGTTAAGGGTGCTGGCGAAAATTGGGCTGGTGTATGGATCAACTTAGATACAGCGGTTGATCCAGCTAACGGTGAAGTCATGACAGCTGCAGTCCACTCAACAGTTGCTAGAGATATTACTCTCAAGTTTGACGCAGCAAATGTCGAGCGTTTAGTCAGTCACGGTGGTACTGGTTGGGAGACATTGACGTTTGACTTCACTGGTGCCATGCCAGCGGATCAGACTAAGATTGCGTTCTTCAACGACCTAACTCAGCAGGGTGATGGCAGTGCAGACTGGACGATCTATATCGATAATTTAGCCCAGACTAGTGGTGACTCAGGTAATTCAAATGACTCATCTATTCCGGATTCACCAACACCTGTACCTAGTGCTAATAATGTTCTATCAATCTTTAGCAGCACATACGGTAATATGGATGGTGCCAACTTTAATCCTAATTGGGAACAAGCAACGGTTGTTACAGTTGGTGATGTGCTTACCTATGCAAACTTAAACTATCAAGGTACAGAATTTGCCTCTTCAGATGTATGGGGCTATGAATATTTGCATGTTGATTTCTATACTGAGGATTCAACGGCACTTGATGTATACCTTATTAGCCCAGGAACTGAAAACGCCTACAGCTTAACTGATCAGATTGTTCAAGATCAGTGGGTAAGTGTTGATATTCCGCTATCTTCCTATAACGCTGATAAAGCGATGGTTAATCAGTTAAAGATCGAAGGTAACGGAACTGTGTTGCTTGATAACATCTTCTTCGGTGGAAGTTCAGGTTTGTCTGCGCCAGTAGCTGCAGCAGCAGATGATTACTGTGAAGCTCCAGTAACCCATTTCTTCATTGCAGCTGAAGTTGCTTCCGAAGTATCACTTACGATCGAGCGCGTTGATGCGAACAATGTTGATGTATCGATTGTGTCAACTAATGCGGATCCGGTTGACGATCTTATTATCGGAGCTGAGGAAATTCCAGCCTCTGCGAAAAGTGCAATGACATTGGATAATGGTACAGCAACTATCAGATTAACCTATGCGAATGGTGCGCCTGACTCGACGAAGTTCGAAGTTTTATGGAGCAAGGTTTCAGCACCGGGTAACTGGATGTTAGGCACCGGGGATTATCCGGCACCTATTAATACCGCAAAGGTTTGTGATTAAACTGTGCCGTAATGTAATTTGTCGCTCCTAGACTCATTAATTTAGGTGTAGGGGCGATCACAATAATTTAATAACTTTTGGGGCTATCTATACATGTTTAACCAAAAACATAAGTTTACTAAAAGCATGCTTGTTGCCGCTGTAGCCATTAGCGTTTCAGCTCAAGGGCAGGATACAGTTGCCGATGACGACTCTCTCGATGAGATTATTGTTACCGCCACTAAACGGGAAACTTCACTGATGGAAACCGCGGTGGCTGTTTCAGCTTTTGGTCAGGAGTCATTGGATAATCAGGGAGTCAAAAACCTATTAGATCTCGACGATATGGTACCTAACCTGCAGATTGGTTTATCACCTACCGACTCCGGTGTTCAGGTGGTGGTTCGCGGTTTAACCTCGAATAACTTCACTGAGATCGGTGACCCCACAGTGGCTATGCACTTTGATGGCCTCTACTCACCGCGTCCCCAAGCCGGCCTTGCATTGATGTACGATGTTGAGCGGGTTGAGATCAGCCGTGGCCCTCAGGGGACACTGTTCGGTCGAAATTCTACCGCAGGTAGCGTCAATGTAATCAGTGCTCGCCCTAACTATGATATTCCCGAAGGCAAGATTGAGGTTGAGATAGGAGAGTACAATCAGCGCGCCATCAAAGGTTGGTACAATTTACCCGTCAATGACAAGGTGGCGCTACGCGCTAGCGTTTTGGTTGACCGTGCGGACACCTGGTACAACCAGACTCAGGATTTTTACGATCTCGAGTTTGACGTTAATGGTGATGGTGTGATCTCGGCTGCTGACGGTGATATTGAGAAAGACGGTATTCCCAATGTTGATCAGCGTCGCAATCGCCCGGTTGGTGCCGATGAAGCCTATGGCTCTATCGACCGTTATGGTGCTCGAATCGGTATGCGATTTGAGCCCAACAGTGAGGTCAGCTGGGATCTGATCGCCGATTATTTCCAGGACAATTCGCCCGGTGGTTTGAGTCTAAAAGATTGTGAAAAAGCCGAGGGTACTTTCTTTGCCTGTGATCATGATCAGTGGGACGTTAAAGTGAATGTTCCCGGTGAAATGGATATGTCTATACTGGGTCTGCGCTCGGTGTTGACATGGGATCTGACCGATGACGTGGTGATGGAACACCGCATTGGCTACTCGCAGCAAGAGCGCTCACAGGTCCATGATGCCTCAACTACCTATGCCCACCCCGACCATCCAGGCTACGGTTTTATTCGCAGTTGGTATGATGATGGCGCTCCGCCAGCTGGGTGCACAGGTGGTAATGGTTCAATGGTTGAATGCCCCGATCTAGTCAAGGATCTTGGCTTGGTTCAATCTGTTGATAATGGTCAATTTGAGTCTATTGTTCTACAGCCATTCAATGATTTAGCCATGAGTACCAACTACTCCGATTACCGCTCATTGGTCACCGAATTGCAGTTTAGTTCCAACAGTGACGCCCCCATTCAGTGGATTGGCGGTTTGTTCTATATGAAAGAGGACAATGAGATTCGCTTTGATATTGAGGATCCTTTTTGCTGTGGAATCGTTTTGCCGTTGGCACAGTCATTTGTGCAACCAGAGCGTATTGTTGAGTCCAAGGCAGCCTTTGTGCAGTTTGATCTCGCAGTCAATGAAAAGCTTAATTTAACCGCTGGATATCGTTATACCAAAGATGAAAAAGAAGATATCGGCGGTCGAAACTACATTACATCGGGTTACCGTCAGCCCAATATCGGTCTTTACGAAACGGAAGGCGCCTTCTGGTATGAACAATGGACCCGACTGGGTATTAATGGTGCAGGTGGTGGCTATCAGTCTGATGTGTTAACCGCTGATATGGGCACCTTGGGAAGTGACTTCCTTAGCCCGTCTCGACAAAATGCCGCTGGTGAATCAAAAGCATTGCAATATTCAGATAATTCCCATTCTGGTGCCTGGAGCAGGGGAACTTGGAAGCTTGGCTTTGATTATCTAGTTAATGATAACCTGTTTGTCTACGGCTCGGTTGCAACCGGCTATAAGTCTGGTGGTTTTGGTGATGCAGTAGATATCTGTGACTGTAATATCACTGATACCTTTGACTATGACCCAGAAGACAATAAGACCTATGAGCTGGGTTTTAAGGCCACTTTATTGGATGGGGACCTAAATCTGCTAGGTAATGTATTCTTGATGGACAATACCAATCTGCAGGATACCTTCTACGCAACCATTACTTACACCGGGCAAGAGATCCGTGTGACCGAGGATTATAATGATACTGAAGGGCGTACTTCGGCTTGTACCAATGGTGAAGGTGACTGTGTAACCCTAACTCGCGATATTGGTACATTAATTACCAGCAATATCGGTGAGACCCAAAGTGTGGGTGTGGAACTTGAGTTTGACTGGTACCCCTATGACGGCGGTCGTATTAATGGCTGGCTGGCTTACCTAGACTCGGATATTAAAGAGTTTGATGGTGCTCAGGATGACTGGTATTGCTTTGAACGTGCCCTTTTGGGTATGACGCCTTGTACTGCTGAGGTCACCAATGATGATGGATCTGAAGCACGTCCAACTAGCTTTGTTGGCAATGCGATGCCCTGGTCCCCAGAGTACTCGTTGACAGTTAACTATGAGCACAACTGGTACTTAGATAACGGTTTGCGTTTAAGCCCCTATGTCTCTGTTCACTGGCAGGATGAAATGTACTTCGATAAGTCCAACTTTGATGAGGGTGCGTTTCACTCAGGTCAAGAGGCCTATGCCTCTGCTAGTTTTGCCCTGCGTCTGATTAATGAACAGAAACGCTGGGGTGTAGAAGCCTACGTGCGCAACGTGACTGATGAATTGATTCGCAACTGGGCTGATCGAGGTCCCGGTTATATGCGTGGTTCATTCGGCAAGCCGCGGCACTACGGTATTAAGTTTAATATGGCTTTCTAATGCCAGCTTAGTTGTTCGCAAACTAAAAAACCGCGTTGCCAGCAACGCGGTTTTTTTATGTCTTTAAATAACTAAAATGTATTTTTCAGTTCGCCAGGGCGCTTCAAGTCTTCGCGTTACTACGTCGCTTTTAAACTTTCTGGCACAGAGATCAACTAATTCCCAAAAGGGCGGTCGCCCCGGATCGGCAATCAGTATGGTATTTACCCCAGCTTTGCGTGCCCGAGTGATTAAATTTAATAGAGGTTGGGTCATTTCATCCCAAAAGCAGATATCGGCGCCAATCAGGCAGTCGTAGTGGTTTAGTTCCACGGTTTTAAAGGATTCAAAACTGCGGTTTTGAAACTGGATATCACAGTTATTGACCTCGGCTTGAAGAGAGAGATAGGGGGCTACAGAATCATCAATATCAATCCCAGTTACCTGCGCTTGAAATCTCTTGGCCATAAAAATAGCACTGAGCCCCCAACCACAGCCTATATCCAGCACTTGGCAAGCTGATTTGGGTGGATAGGTGCTCAGATAATCCATCAGCACAAAACTGGATCGCCAGTTCTTATTGCCATGGGCGGTGTGTCCCTGTTGCTTGCGCTTTATTTTTCTGATTTCGGGATGGGTTGATTTCAGTGCCTGGACGCCCAGATACTCAATGTAATGATGAGCATTGATAGTTGCTTGCATTTAAAGCATCTCAAAGTTGTTATTTGTGGCTATTTCGGTAGTTGTATTAAATAGGATTTTGCTGTGGCATTATGTCATAAATTAATGCTCTGTTAGAGCAGGACAATCGCTGTGAATATTAACTGCAACCCAATCAGCATAGTTTATGGTTGAATCCAAGTTCCATCCTTACTTATCGCTGTTTTACCGCAATACCAACCTACAGTTTTGGGTGCTGCAGTTGGTGGGTTGGTTTGGCCTTTCTCTAATCAGCTTCCTCAGTCTCACCCTCTGGTACAACCAACAGAGTCCCGCTTATATTGCTCATACATTGTTACAGTCGGCGATGGGAATTATTGTGTCGTGGCCTCTGCGATCACTGTTTAATTTTTTCTGGAATGATAAGTTAATTTTTCGGTTGTCAGCCGCAATGGCGGGAATTATTGGCTGTTCCCTAGTTTGGACCATTCTGCGAATCATTACGTTTATGTCAATGACCCAGGAGGAGGGTGTCTGGTCTGATTTTGGTGGTTGGTTATTTGGATCCCTGTTGATTTTTTTATGCTGGGTGGCGTTCTATCATGGGATTAAGTACTACCAGCTGTTGCAGGATGAGCATAGGAATCTGTTACAGATAGCCTCAGACAACCAGTTGGAGCAGTTAAAGCGCTCCCAGGCAGAGACGGTGGCGCATGAGACACAGTTGAAGATGTTGCGCTATCAGTTAAATCCCCATTTTTTGTTTAATACCCTCAACGCTATCTTAGCCCTAGTGCAAATGAATCAAAACGACAAAGCCAATACCATGATTGTGCAGTTGAGTCATTTCTTGCGCTATTCACTGGATAATGATCCTATTCAGAAGGTGCCGCTGCGGAAAGAAATTGAAACATTAAAACTCTACTTAAATATACAGCAGACTAGATTTGGTGACCGACTGCAACTAGAATTTAATATAAGCCAGCTCTGTGAGGATATAGGGGTTCCCAGCTTGATTCTCCAGCCACTGGCGGAAAATGCGGTAAAGTATGCAATCTCACCCTGTGAAGCTGGGGGTAAGCTTACGGTGAATGCTTGTCTTGCGGATAACTACTTGGTTATCGATATGATTGATACGGGTCCAGGAATCGGACATGAAGAAGCTCGAATAAAATCCTCTGGAGTGGGGCTGAGTAATACGGTGGATCGTTTGCAGGCATTTTATGGCGATAATCACGAGTTCAGCCTAGATAATCTAGATATGGGTGGCTTTAAGGTGAGCATGAAGCTGCCCTTAGCTGAGGATATTGCTTAACTACTAAAAGAGATCTATGGAAAAACTAAAAACTATTATTGTTGATGACGAGCCGCTTGCTCTGGATCTAATGCGCACATTACTCGCAGAGTTCAGTGATATTGAGATAGTCGCCGAGTGCAGTAACGGTAAGCAAGCTGTGCAAGCTGCTGTAGAACTTCAGCCCCAGCTATTATTCTTAGATATCCAAATGCCAGGTATGAATGGATTTGATGTGATCAAGTCTCTGCAGACAGATATTATGCCCATGGTAGTGTTTGTAACTGCTTATGACCAGTACGCAGTAGATGCCTTTGATCTTCATGCTGTGGACTATGTGCTAAAGCCTCTGGACGCGGAGAGACTTACTAGGTCGGTGAATCGTGCACTGGATCGACTGAAGAATGATGCGGATCGAAGCTTCAAAAGTCCGCTTATTGGCGCCATTGAGGATATCACCATTAGGGCCGCTCAGCTCGAGGTCAATGAAGTAGCCAATGATAATCTACCGGATGGAATGAAAAGAAAGCTACTAGTTCGCGACTCTGGCATTCTCAAGGCAATTCCCTTCGATGATATTAATTGGGTCGACGCTGCCGGTGACTATATGTGTGTTCATGCAGCAGGGGAAACCCACGTTATCCGGTCTACCCTGACCGATCTATTGGCTAAGTTAGACAGCGAATTATTTATCCGTATTCACCGGTCGACTATAGTCAACATTGAGCGAGTCGTCAGTGTCAGTCCAGTGAAAAAAGGCGGCAGCATACTGCTGCTGTCAGGTGGAGAGAAGCTTAAGGTGAGCAGAAATTATCGTGAGGCTATTCGCAACCTGTTCCAATAGTTCAACCTAGTCTAGTTAAATTTATATGACCCCTAATAGACACTATTAGTCGCAAATATAGGGTCGCATAACGCTTTTCTTCTTCCCAAATTATTACCCGCGTGTCAATCTTAAATCCAGGTATACACTCCCATATATAAACTACAAGTTTGAATCTTTACAGTGGTTCAAGCTGGGGTAATTTAATTCTACAAATAGAAAAATCATGATCATTTTCCACACATTTCGTAATCTTCGTCGTGCCCTATTTGCCCCTTTATTGGCCTCAATAATTGTCCCTGCCTATGCAGATAATGATATTGAAGCGCGAGTAAACAGCCTTTTAAAAAGTCTGTCTCTCGAGCAAAAAGTTGGGCAAATGATCCAGGGGGAGATTCAGTCAGTTTCTCCATCCGATGTATCTAAATACCATTTGGGCTCGGTTCTCAATGGCGGTGGCTCGTTTCCTGATAGTAAAAAGTCTTCATCCATCGATGATTGGTTGAAGTTGGCCGATCGTTACTATGAGGCATCAATTAATAGTAAATCTGGTATTCCCCTGTTGTGGGGTACGGATGCTGTGCATGGACACAACAATGTTATGGGAGCCACTCTGTTTCCCCATAATATTGGCTTGGGCGCTGCCAATGATCCAGCCCTGATACGAAAGATCGGTAAAATCACGGCAGCCGAAGTGGCTGTTACCGGTATAGATTGGGTTTTTGCGCCTACAGTTGCCGTGGCTAAGGATTTTCGTTGGGGAAGAACCTATGAAGCCTATAGCAATGATTCAAAAATTGTCCGCTCCTACGCGGGTGAAATTGTCACTGGGCTCCAGGGTGAAGTCGGACAGTTATACAATGATAGTCAGCGAGTGATTGCAACAGCCAAGCACTTTATCGGCGACGGTGGTACCTATCGCGGTGTTGATCAGGGAAATACGGTTATGTCCCTCGAACAGCTGTTAGAGGAGCATGGTCAGGGGTATACAGCCGCCATAGCCGCTGGCGTGCAGACGGTAATGGTGTCGTTCAATAGTTGGAATGGTGAAAAGTTGCACGGCCATAAGCAGCTATTGACCGATGTGCTCAAAGGCCAGATGGGTTTTGATGGGTTGGTTGTCAGTGACTGGAACGGTGTTGGTCAAGTCAGCGGCTGTACCAATCAGAGCTGTCCACAGGCTATCAATGCTGGTGTGGATATGATTATGGTCCCCCACGACTGGAAGAAGTTCTACCGCAATACCCTCAGACAGGTTCGCGATGGCATGATACCCATAGAGCGGATTGACGATGCGGTTACTCGTATTTTACGTGTCAAGATGCGCGCAGGCCTTTTTGAAAAAGGCAAGCCCTCTAGTCGGGAGGTCGCTGGTCGCGTCGCACTTTTGGGTGCTGCTGATCACAGGCTGGTAGCGCGTGAAGCAGTTAGAAAGTCCCTGGTATTGTTAAAGAATGACAAACAGCTTCTGCCTCTTAATCCCAAGCAGCACCTTTTGGTAGCTGGCGATGGAGCAGATAACATTGGCAAACAAACCGGTGGATGGACGCTCACTTGGCAGGGCACTGAGAATAGTAATGAGGAATTTCCAGGCGCCACCTCTATATATGCTGGACTTAAGGATGTGATTGAGACCTCTGGTGGTTCAATTGAGCTCAGTACTGATGGCAGTTGGAAGAAAAAGCCTGATACCGCAGTGGTGGTGTTTGGTGAGGACCCCTATGCTGAGGGCGTAGGTGACCGTGAATCGCTTCACTTCCAAGAAGGCTATATGGGCAATTTGGAATTGTTGAAAGATTTAAAAGCCAAGGGTATTCCTGTTGTGTCGGTATTCCTCACCGGTCGCCCGCTGTGGATGAACGCAGAAATCAATAGCTCTGATGCCTTTGTGGTGGCCTGGTTGCCCGGTTCTGAGGGCGGTGGCGTCGCCGACGTAATTGTTGCTGATGCCAATGGCAAGCCGCGTTATGACTTTGTGGGTAAACTGTCCCTGGACTGGCCGGCAGAGGCGATCAATACATTGGACGAGGGTTATCCTGTAGGTCAAAACTTATTAGCCCGCGGTCAAGGTTTATCCTATGGCCAGCCGCCTATTATCGCCGCTAACCTCAATGAAGATGGCATGGTTACTGAAGTATCGAACGAGCTTGTAGTTTTTAGTGGAACCACCAGACCACCGTGGAAATCCTATGTTGGAGATTCCGGAAACTGGCGCAAATTGGCCAATGGCAAGTCAACCCTTACCACCCATGGTAGTTTAAAGGTCTCAAAAGTTGATGGCGCAGTGCAGGAAGATTCGCGGCATGTTGAATGGACCGCTGGCGAAGAGAGTCAGTTTTATTGGCAGACAGATCAGCCGGTCGATCTGCAGTCTATCAATGGAGAAAATCCGGCCCTAATGATGATTTTTTCAGTCGACAAACATCCTAAAGGCAGAGTGACCATGCGAATGGATTGTGTGTGGCCCTGTCGAGGTGAATTAAATTTCACGCGAATTTTTCGCGCCCAACCTGAGGGCAAGTTAATAAAACTCGGCGTGGGTTTGGACTGTTTTAGAAAAGCTGGGGTGGACCTAAGAAAGGTAAGTTCACCGCTGGTGATAGCCACTGCAGATGAATTCTCCGTTACTTACAGAGACGTTAGGATTGTCAGTGATGCCTCCTCAAAACATACTCTCAACTGTAGTTAGAGGACAATGCCTGATCGAAACTTGTAGTATCTGATTGTTTTGGATCGAAAAAAATTATCAGTTGTGGCGAATAGCCGACTATTTTGATACCTTAACTTTTTCGAAAGTGAGAGGGTAATATTTATGAAGGCATCATTTAGCAAAATGTCGGAGTGCACGGCGGAAGACTGGCAGATCATTATTCCTCAGCAGCTAGAGTACTTTCAAAAACTACCTGATCGCATTTTAGAACACTTGCAGTTGCTGTCCGGTGATTTTGGCGGTTTTGCTATTGATCGGCTCCAGCACTGTCTGCAAACTGCCCATCGCGCCGCTGAAGCTGGTGAAGATGACGAATATGTGGTCTGTGCACTACTTCATGATATGGGGGATACACTGGGAAGCACCAATCATGCGGATGTAGCTGCTAGCATTCTCGAGCCCTTTGTGTCGCCTGAAAATCACTGGATGGTCAAGCACCACGCGATTTTTCAGGGATACAATTTCTTTCATTTTCTGGGCATGGATCGCAATATGCGAGATCAATTTAAAGATTCTGATAATTATAAGCGCACTGCCAGATTCGTCGCCAAGTATGATGACCCCTCGTTTGATCCCAAAATGCCCAAGTTAGAGGTAAATCTATTTGAGCCCATGGTGCGCTCGGTATTTAAGCAGCCCAAGCGCAGTCTTTATGCTGGCCAGATGCAAGGTTAGCCTATTCTAGGTGGTGTAGGGGCTTGTCAGCAAAGTCAGCTGTAATTGTCCCGCGTTGATTAATATTGCGTTGGCGCTAGGTTAATAAGGGTAATATTCAAGTCATGATTTGGTTGTTAATAATCCTTACTCTAGCTGTTGTCGTATCTCCGCTCATGATGATGAAGAGCTCGCCACGGCAACAGCAAATTAGTGACTGCCGTCAAGCGGCACGCAGTCTATCTATCAATGTAAACCTGCAACCGCGCCCCGACGCTCGAGAATCGGAAAACAGTTTGCTGGCCACCCTATACTGGCTGCCCTGGCAAAGTGACCGCAGACCCGAACCCTGGGTGCTCCACTGCTGCAGTAATAGGGGCTTGGAATCCCCTTGGCCCAAATGGTATTGGCTTCCCAGTCGCGCTGGATCGGAGTGGCACGATGTTCTCGATGAAACTCTGCCTCTATTGCCCTCGGGAGCCAGTGCTGTGGTGTTAAACAGTGCGGGCGTGGGGATCACCTGGGACGAGCGCAATGACGCCTCGACAGTGAGTGCATTGCACAGTTGCATTGAACGTTTGCGAAAAAAAGGTGAAGAAATTTCGCTTTGAGGGTTGACCAGAGGGCGGGGAAACCAGTATATATGCGCACCTTTGATCACATTTAGATTGAAAAGCTTTTAAAAAATTATGTTAAAAAGGGTTTGTTGTGCGCGTTTTTGGCGTTACAAGGAGCCTCAATCAAGCAGGGTAAACAGCCTTTATGGGTAAATCACTTGTTATTGTAGAATCGCCAGCAAAGGCTAAAACAATTAACCGCTATCTCGGCGATAACTATATTGTTAAGTCCAGTGTCGGCCATATCAGAGATTTGCCCACAGGTTCTAGCAGAGCCCCTACGGATCCTAAGCAGCGTGCCAAGCAGGCGGCGCTAACCCGCAAGATGTCTCCCGAAGAAAAAGCCGAATACCGCGAGAAAAAAGCTAAAACGCAGCTAATAAAGAGCATGGGAATAGACCCGGAAAATGGCTGGAAGGCCGAATACGCGGTATTGCCCGGCAAGGAAAAGGTTGTCAGCGAGTTAAAAAAACTGGCTGCAAATGCCGATCATATCTATCTGGCCACTGATATGGATCGCGAGGGAGAGGCCATCGCTTGGCATCTGACTCAAGTTATCGGTGGCGATGACAGCAGATACCGGCGAGTGGTGTTCAATGAAATCACCAAGAAGGCTATCCGCTCGGCATTTGATGAGCCGGGAACAGTTGATAGTCACAGGGTGGATGCCCAGCAAGCGCGGCGCTTTTTGGATCGCGTGGTGGGCTTTATGGTATCGCCTTTGTTGTGGGAGAAGGTCGGCCGAGGCCTCTCTGCGGGTCGGGTGCAGTCAGTAGCACTGCGAATGATTGTCGAGCGCGAGCGCGAGATCCGCGCCTTTATTCCCGAGGAATACTGGACCGTTCAAGCCGATCTCGAGCCCGAGTTACTGGCAGATCAGCCTGAAGATGCGGCCAATCCAGCGGTTC
>Ga0213865_10002299_pt1 | contig 12044 bp, 10 predicted proteins | sample PICome_6_FD_160100 | JGI IMG/M metagenome (GOLD analysis project Ga0213865, IMG submission 160100) | Coastal seawater microbial communities near Pivers Island, North Carolina, United States - PICO282 | ecosystem: Environmental > Aquatic > Marine > Coastal | place: USA: North Carolina...
CTTTCTTTTCGCTAAGCGGGTCCGATTTCGTAGAAATGTTCGTAGGTGTAGGTGCCTCTCGTGTTCGCGACTTGTTTAAGCAAGCGAAAGAGAAATCGCCTTGTATCATCTTCATTGACGAAATTGATGCGATTGGACGTGCACGCGGTAAAAACAATTTTACTGGAGGAAACGATGAGCGTGAGAATACATTGAACCAACTCTTAACCGAGATGGACGGATTTGGTACCAATGAGCATGTGATCGTAATGGCCGCTACTAACCGCGCAGATATCTTGGATAGAGCCTTGATGCGTGCCGGTCGTTTTGATAGAATCATTTATGTAGATCTTCCGGAGCTCAACGAGCGTGAAGATATCTTTAAGGTTCACCTAAAAGGCATCAAAACCGATGATACCGTAGATGTAAAACTGCTCAGCAAGCAAACCCCTGGCTTCTCAGGTGCGGATATTGCAAACGTTTGTAATGAAGCTGCTCTAATCGCTGCCCGTAAAGGAAATAAGCAGGTTGGAAAGCAAGATTTCCTTGATGCAGTTGACCGTATCGTTGGGGGCTTAGAGAAGAAAACTAAAATCATCACTCCAGAGGAGAAGAAAGTCATTGCTTACCACGAGGCGGGACATGCTGCTGTGAGCTGGCTACTGCAATATGCCGCTCCTCTCGTCAAAGTAACCATCGTTCCACGAGGCCGATCGCTAGGGGCAGCATGGTACTTACCGGACGAACGCCAAATCACAACAACAGAGCAAATGTTGGATGAAATGGCAGCGACCATGGGAGGACGAGCCGCAGAACACGTGGTATTCAACAAAATATCAACGGGCGCATTGAGTGATCTCGAAAAGGTGACTAAGCAAGCACGTGCAATGGTTACCATCTATGGTCTAAATGACGAGTTAGGAAACATTACCTACTACGATAGCCAAGGTCAAAGTGAATACATGCAAAAGCCGTATTCTGAAAATACCGCGGAAATAATCGACAAGGAAATCTCTAAAATCATTGAAGGTCAGTACCAACGTGCCATAGAACTGCTCGAGAACAATAGAGAAAAATTAGACCAATTGGCTCAATTACTGTTGGACAAGGAAGTCATCTTCAAGGACAATGTTAAAGAGATTTTTGGTGCACGTCCTTGGGATAAAGACGACGAGATTGAAGTGGCAGCCGTTGAAGTGGCAGCCGCTGAAGAGGCTCCGAAAGAAGAAAGCACACCTGAAGCAACAACTGCTGAAGTAAATGCTGAGGCAAATGAAACCGAAGTAACAGCCGAAGATTCGACTGAAAAATCGGAGGAATAAGCCTTTTTGAATTGAACTAAAGAAAACCGCGCCCTTGGGCGCGGTTTTTTTGTTGATAGCTATGCCGCGCGCGCATGATTATTTGGATTGCCGTGCGTACTTTTGAAGTAGCACTCGTTTATATGGCCAATCAAAAAGGTTTTTTCTCAAAGCTGAAAAGCAGCCTCTTGGGTTCTTCAAAATCAGAAATTGAGGAACGCGGAAAATTTGCTCCAAAGGAAGAACTTCCTTTGGACGAAAAATTCGTAGCCCAGTTTACAGAGGGAGGAGGCGCCTTTATTTATTGCCCTTCGAAGGAAGACGCCATAGCGCACATTCATCAATATTTGCAGGACCAGGCGTGGAAGGGAGTTTTCATTTCGACACCTGCTTTGGCGGGATTTGAAAACGACCTCAAAGTTGGCACCACATTTGAAAATGACGGTCAGTACCCAGTTGTATTAAGCGGCTGTGAAGCATTGATTGCATTTAATGGTGGAATCATGATCCACTCACATCATACGGGCGGTAGAAAATTGGGCGATCTTCCCAAAAACCATATACTCATTGCCTATACCTCGCAAATTGTTGCCAATCTACGCGATGGGATGACCGCCATAAATCAGAAATACCGCGAAGAACGCCCGACCAATATTTCAGTCATTCGTGCACCCCATGATCAAGCGGTTGAATTGGCTGCTGCAGATCCTAACAAGGGTAGAACGGTATTTTTAGTACTCATTGAAGACGAAGCTTAATGGGTAAGCGTGCGCTTTTTGGCGGCTTATATGCCGCGTCACTAATCGGCCTATTGGGCTTCACTTCGTTCGGAACGGTTTTACTCGTTGTTTTTAATTTCTTGCTGCTAAATGAAGGAATACGACTTCTAAAAATGAAGCCTAATCCTTTGAAAATACTTACCGGCCCTGCAATGCTGTTTTTAGTGTATGTAGATTTTGGCGGTACAAAAGAGTTGGTTTTAACTACTGTCTTGATCAGCGTACTGCATGCATTTAGTGCCTTACGTACAGAACGGCCGGCAGTAGAAATGCAAAAAGGATTATTCCTCGTTGCCTACATCTGGTTGCCAATGGTCTTGGTCATTCAACAAAGTTGGTCTTTCCCTGAACTTATTTTATTCATTTTCACGATGATCTGGGCCTCAGATACTTTTGCGTACTTGGCTGGACGATCGTTTGGAAAACGGCCCTTTGCTCCCAAGTTAAGCCCCAAGAAGACCATTGAGGGTTTTGCCGGGGGTGTCTTAGGCACCATCGCGACTGGTTTTGGCGTGAACTACTATTGGGGCTTGCTCGATATGGATGTAGCATTGGTATTGGCAGCGGCAGTTGCTATAGTTGCTCCTTTTGGAGATTTAGTTGCTTCGTCCTTAAAACGCGAAGCTGATGTGAAGGATTCCGGTGTATTTTTGCCCGGTCACGGAGGCGCGCTGGATCGATTGGACAGCTTCCTCACTGCGGCACCCATAGCGATACTCATTTATCAATACATGATATGAAACTACATAGAGAAGGTAAAGGCACCCTAGCAGTTGTTTTTCTTGCATTACTCATTATAAATAGCCTAGCGCAATGGGCGACTGACTTGGCTTGGGTTGAGTTAACTGTGCTTGGATTGAGTGTTATAGTATACGCTATTGTGGTCCAATTCTTTCGCAATCCAAAGCGTACCATTACTGTTAATCCCAAAGGCATGCTGTGTCCAGCGGATGGAAAGGTCGTTGTCATTCAGGAAGTTTTCGAGGATGAAATCTTGAAAGACAAGTGTATTCAAATGTCCATTTTCATGTCACCTTTCAACGTGCATGTGAACCGCTATCCATTAGGCGGTATCGTAAAAGAAGCCATTTATCACCCAGGGAAATTCTTAGTTGCATGGCACCCGAAGAGCTCCACATTGAACGAGCGCACAACGGTTGCGGTAGAGAATGAAAACTGGGGAACGGTTGTCTTCCGTCAAATTGCAGGTGCCTTAGCGCGTCGCATTGTGATGTACGCCAAGCAAGGTGATTTGGCAGCGCAAGGGTCCGAGTTTGGATTCATCAAATTTGGTTCTCGCGTTGATTTGTTCTTGCCGCTAGATAGCGACATCAAAGTAAAAGAGGGCGATGTTGTTAAGGGAGGTATTACCGTTCTCGCAACACGCAACGCCTAATTCATTCACCGCTTAAGAGCGAAGTTCGCTGACCCACTCGAGAACGAGCTCGAACTGGGTTTCTCTGCTGAGATTACTATTGTCTAGGGTGCGAGCATCCGCCGCTGCAACAAGTGGAGAATCTGATCGCTCCATATCCGCTTTATCTCTAGATTGAAGATTTTCTAGTACCTCAGCTACGCTAAAAATTTGGCCTTTAGCCGCTAACTCTTGCTGGCGACGCTGTGCACGTACCTGATCTGAGGCGGTCATAAAGATTTTTAATTCGGCTTCTGGGAATACAACGGTGCCAATATCTCGGCCATCCATCACAACACCGCCATTACGACCCATTACTTGTTGTAGCGCGACCAAATGTCTACGAACAGGAACAAGCTTAGCCACGTGGCTTACCACATTGCTTACTTCCATAGTACGAATTTCTTCTTCAACACGCTCGCCGTTCAAATGTGTAGCGTTCACACCGTTTGAATCGAGTTCAAAAGAGATGCGTACCTCATCCAATGAATTATTGATTTCTGCTTCTTGGCAACCCGCTGAAGCACTAACCCAATGATTTCGCATGGCATACAATGCAACTGCTCGGTACATTGCTCCAGAATCAACATAAATGTAACCCAGAGCCTTAGCCAATTCCTTCGCTAAAGTACTTTTTCCTGTGGAGCTGTGACCGTCGATTGCAATGGTAAGCGGCTTTGACATGAGGCTATAGGTTTAGCCCCAAAGATAGGGTATTCATGCGCCCTGCAACGCTACGCAGTTCATTTGCAAAATGCAATTGGAACTTGTTGAAATACAGACCCGCACCTAGCGTGAATCCTCCAGAAGTGCGTCGATCCGGCAAACTCATCTCGAACTGTCTCCTAAAATTATAGCCCAGCATGAGATGAAGACGCTGTGTTGGCGTAAACTCAAGCGAACCGCTTACGTGGCGCATCGCTAGATTAAGAAGTGACATGTCCAATTGAGTTGTAGCACCCGTAACAGGGTCAACAGTAACAAGATTGGGATCGTCGTAGCCCAAATTAGGACGTTGGAGTTGATCGAATACAAAGGTCCATCGGAATGGAGCATGTGCCAATTTATCTCCAACGGCAATAAGTACATTGGTAGGCAACGGTTCGTAGGTCCCGCCGAAAGTAGTGAGTTGAGTACCCAAGTTCTTCACCATCAACGCAACCTTTGGACCGGAAGCCCCCTCATACATGGCTACCGCATCTGTTGCAACAGCCCAACTTTGGTAGCTTTCATAGGTGCCATTGACCAATTTTGCCGAGGCTCCAATCCGAACAGGTCCAAAGCGCACTACTTCAGCACCTATTGAAAATGCAATATCTCCAGCGTAGAATGTCCCTTGCGAATTGCCCCATTGATCAGTCCCGCCAAAGGCGCCGTATTGGATTGTTTGCGCGCCAACAATTACGTGACGTCCTTTGAGATCAAAACTGTAACTGCCCTGCAAAAGCTGTATGCCTTGCCCCAGCGCACCTGAACTCATTTCGAGCTGGTGACGCGAAGAATCGGTCAATAACAGTGGATTTTGAACGGCGAATGCCGCTACTTTTCCTTGATGCAGGTACGCCGCATTTCCCAGAGCGGATGCTCCAGCAAACACAGATCTGTCTAAGAAAGTGAATACGCTATTCCCTCCACTTTGCGCAAGCAACGCAGTGGACCAGAACAATGCTATGAATAGGGCTCTAATCAACGTTTCACCGGTGCAGGAAACTCCCATTTTTTAGGAGATTTCACCTTTTGGTCTAAGATAGCCAAATCCAACACTTCTTTCATCTCGTTGACGTAATGGAAAGTCATGCCTTTCAAGTAATGCCCCTCAATCTCCTCAATGTCTTTTCGGTTCTTCTCACATAGGATGATGGTGCCAATTTTTGCACGCTTTGCTGCTAGGATTTTTTCCTTGATTCCACCAACAGGAAGAACCTTACCGCGTAGCGTAATCTCACCTGTCATTGCCAGTTTTGGAGCAACCTTTTTCTGCGTCAACAAACTGACCAAGGCCGTCAACAGAGTAATACCCGCGGATGGCCCATCTTTAGGAATAGCTCCTTGAGGTACGTGAATATTAATGTCATAGTTAGAAAACAAGCGTGCATCCACTCCAAGAGCATCTGAATTACTTTTGATGTACGCCATCGCAATTGTTGCGCTTTCCTTCATCACATCACCAAGGTTACCCGTAATGATCACCTTGCCGTTTCCTTTGCTCGCAGAAGTTTCAATAAATAAAATATCCCCTCCTACAGGTGTCCAAGCAAGTCCGGTTACAACTCCAGCGTGTACATTCCCCTCATAGGAATCGCGTTCGCGAGAGGGGCCCAATATGGCACCCAAGTCTTCAGGACCAATGGTCGCCTGCTGAACGGTCTCCATGGCAATATCCTTGGCTGTATGACGCACCAATTTAGCAACCTTCTTATCTAGATTTCGAACACCACTTTCACGAGTGTACCCTTCTACCAATGATTTCAATACGGGTTTGGCAATAGCAAATTGGTCCTTACTTAAACCGTGATTCTCTAATTGCTTTGGCACAAGATGACGCTTAGCGATTTCCACCTTTTCTTCCGTGGTATAACCCGTTACATCAATAATCTCCATACGGTCCAACAATGCCGGTTGAATGGCTCCGAGGTTATTCGCTGTTGCAATGAAGAAGACATTACTCAAATCATAGCCCATTTCAAGATAGTTGTCATAAAAGCTATCATTTTGCTCGGGATCTAATACTTCAAGCATTGACGAGGATGGATCTCCTCCAACCCCATAACTCAACTTATCAATCTCATCTAGAATAAAAACAGGATCATTTGTTCCCGCCTTCTTCATATTCTGAAGCACACGACCCGGCATGGCTCCAATGTAAGTTTTTCTATGTCCTCGTATTTCGGCTTCATCTCGAAGTCCTCCCAACGACATTCGTACATATGGACGTCCTAAGGCCTCTGCCACAGATTTACCCAATGAGGTTTTACCTACTCCCGGAGGGCCTGCCAGACACAGGATTGGGCTCTTCATGTCCCCCTTTAACTTCAGCACAGCAAGGTGCTCTAAGATTCTTTCTTTGACCTTCTCCAGCCCATAATGATCACGATCAAGAACCTTCTGTGCCTTTTTCAAGTCTATGGTATCGTTTCCTGAACCTGCGAAAGGCAACTCAAGCATGAATTCTAGATAATTTCGTTGAATGGAAAACTCAGGCATCTGAGGATTCAAGCGCTGCAACTTTCGCAACTCTTTATCGAAATGCTCTGCAGACTCTTTGCTCCATTTTTTCGACTTTGCCTTGGAGCGCATCTCTTCAACTTCTGTTTCCGAGCTGTTGCCACCCAATTCCTCTTGAATGGTTCGCATTTGTTGATGCAAGAAATATTCACGTTGCTGCTGATCAAACTCATGCTTAACCTTATCGTGTATCTCATTTTTCACCTCGAGCATTTTCAGCTCTAGATTCAACCCTTCAAGGACTTTTACGGCGCGGTCTTTTAACGACTCGAGCTCCAATACTTCTTGCTTCTTGGGCAACTTCATGCTACTGTTTGAGGCAATGAAGTTCAACAAAAACGTGTTACTTCGGATATTATCTAAGGCTGCTTGTGCTTCACTTGGGATGTGTGGACTCTCTTGAATCAGGCGGGCTGCAATTTCTTTAATTGAATCGACGAGAATTGGAAACTCAACATCATCATCTCCGGGAACGAACTCCGGTAAAAACTCAACTTTGGCAATATTAAAAGGTTCCGTCTGAACCCATTCCTTGATTCTGAATCGCTTCTTCCCTTGAATAATGATGGTCGTATTGCCATCTGGCATTTTGAAGCTCTTCACAATTTGCGCCAATGTACCTATTTGGTATACTTCGCTTTGGCTTGGGTCTTCGGTATCACCTTCCATTTGGGCAACCATACCTACAAACTTATCCTTCTCCGATACGCTTTTAATTAATCGCAAACTTTTGTCGCGCCCGGCAGTAATCGGCGCTACGACACCAGGAAATATCACCGTATTTCTGAGTGGGAGGATAGGAAGTAGTTCCGGAAGTTGATCATCATTAATCTCAACTTCTTCATCGGAAGTCATCAATGGAATAAACTCGGTATTCTCATCCATTATATCGCTAAGTGACAATCTGTCCATAAGTCTTTATCAAAACGTGGTTAGGGGCCAATTTGTACGACATGCTGTCATTATTGGCTAAAAAAAGGCCGCTCCAAAGGAGGGCCTTATATAGAGTTCAAAGGCTGTGCCGAAATTATTGCTCGAAGAATCCGAAGCTCATTCCGAACTTAACCACTAGGCTACCATCATTAAAGTTGCTCAAAGCGGGATTTGCATCCAAATAATCCGCCTCGTAGTTGAATCCTTCAATATTAGACGCACCAAATCCATTGTAGTAAACCCCGATGTTGTAGAACGATTTCAACTTATTTCTAATTCTCCATCCAAACCCAACCGAATAGGCATAGGTGTGACCCGTGCCTGGATAAAGAGCGATACCGTCTGGATATTGCGCGTTTGTGTTGAGATGAGGCTGGTACGTCAATGCTCCGATTCCTGCATGGATGAATGGGGTATGGTGATTGCGTTGGTTGTACTTTCCAAATGGAATGAAATGAACATTCGTAAACAGGCTAATATTGAGTAAATCCGTATCAACTTGGTAATCACGATCGGCATTTCCATGCAAATTATCGTGGCTATATACACTCCCGTAATTCACATCCGCCCCCACGCTAAGCAGGCTACTGAAGTTGTACTTAAGCTGTGTGCCTAATCCAAATCGGGCTTCTTGCGTCAATGCACCTAAGCTTCCTCCATTGACATCTCCAAGATAATTTTGGGTCATACCATAGCCTCCCAATTCTAGAAAGGCGGTCACCCTTTGGGCATACGCATCACTTCCAAATACCATTAGAAAAGCGATAAGCGCGATGTGTTTTATATTCTTCATAATCATTGTGAATCCCTCAAAAATACCAATTTATTGTCGTTGTTGCTATGCAATTCATACCCCAATTGATTAAACGCATACAAATCAGAAATTGTATGAACACCTTCCTCTAGAATCCATCGTGCAAAGGCACCTCTTGCCTGCTTTGAAAACGCAGATACAGATTTTAATTGACCGTTCTTTCTTTGTTTGAAATCGACCTGAACTACTGTTTTATCAATGGAATCCCACTCTACGGCCTTACTGTATTCTCCACTACAGGCATCAACTATAATCTTTGCAGGGTGGTCGTTCAGCCATTGTGTAATTATAGGTTTCCAAAGCGCATACAAAGATTTAGCACTTGCCACTTCAAGCTTCATTTGCATCTCCAATCGATACGGTCGAATCCAAGCATCTGCTTCCACAACACCATATAGGGCACTTAGGACCGCAAGTTGATGGACCGCTTTTTTCGCGGCCTCAGCACTCAATGTGGACGCATCCAAAAACTTAAACGCCTCACCTACATAAGCGTATAGTCCCTGAACTCCTTCCGATGGGTTTTCAAATTCCGAAGCCGATTCTTTCCAGAGTTTGGCTACCTCTGGCCAGAGTTTTTCACTGACTTTAAAGCGTTTTTTGGCTTCTACCTCGGTTAAACAATGAATAGCATGAACAACTTCGTGGGTTGCAGAAGGAAAAAGTATAGACGCTCCTGCCTCATTTGCGGGTTGCAAAATGGTATTCATGCCCTTCGACGGCGATAAAAGAATCAAGAGGTCATTCATAGGATAAAAATACGTCGTACCCTACCTTTAAGCCCAAAGGCACGGCTTTTGTTTTAGGATAATTATGAGATTGATCGGAAAAATTTGTTTGCTTGTTGGGCTTGCCCTTTTCTTCACCAACTGTCATGGTGCCAAATACCATTATAAAAATGGCAAGCGCTATGCTGAGGCAAGAATGCTCAAAGAGAGTGTGACCTCTTATAAAAAAGCCATTGATCGCCGACCCAGTAAAACGAAGTTTCGAATCGCAATGGATCAAGCGGGTACTGCATTGCTTGAAGAACTGTATACCAATTATAGATTTGCTGATGGTGATGATAGTGTGTCTGTATATAAGTTTTTAGAAGCTGAAAAATGGCGAACTTATTTGAAGCCTTATATCAATACCTCAACATTTGAAGGATTTTATGAACGGGACTACCAAGAGCAATTATCGCGTTTCTTAGAAGCTAAATACAATAGGTCCCAAAAATGGATCCGTACCCGCGAATTTGAACGTGCGCAAAAAAACTTGGAAGAAATAAAATCACTTTCTCCCGATTATAAGGACGTACAAGCACTGTTGGAATTTAGTGAGGTGGAACCTATTTACGTCAGTGCATTGGAATTATTCGAAAAGAATGAATTCCGAGAGGTGCATGAGATGCTACAGCCCACTTTAAAAAAGTATCCAAATCAGGAAATGCTCCTTAAACTTGAAGAACAGGCCATCGAGCGGGGTAAATACCGCCTAGGGATTATATCCGACCCCAATATTACGGGCAGCGAAGCGACCATGTCCGCTGCATTACAAAGCGCTACAATCTCACTTATTCAACGCAATCGGGATCCTTTCCTAGAACTCTTGGACCGAACCAATTTTGACATGCTGCGTCAAGAACAGGAAGCGATTATTCAAGGAACTACAAATGAAGCTGCCGTAACCCAGGAGATTTTAGCCGCTGATGCCTACTTAAAGGTGATTATCACGCATGTATACGAGCATGAAGGCACCTTGAATAGGTCCACAAAAAGAGGGTGGGAACAATACTTTGTCACGGTGAAAAACGACGAGGGAGAAGAGGAGAAAAAGGCCGCTTATAAAAAAATCACTTACACCGAATTTGACAAACAAAATGAAGCGAGTTACGACATGCAACTCGCTCTTGTAGAGCGCGCAACTTCGAAAATCTTATGGTCCGAAAGCTTCCATCACGAGGATAAAGACGAGATACACTACATCGAGTTTTCAGGAACCGGAAATCTATATTCGGGTGACTGGAAATACCAAAGTAAGCAACACCCTAGTGACCGTCGAAGAAACGATAGTGGTACGATGAATAGATTGAAAAAATCAAGTAAACGTATCAAAAGTACCTCTGCCATGCGTAAAGATGCGGTCAGTGCATTGGCTCATAAGGCAGCCGATTACGTGAATAAACAGAATTTGTCAAAGTAATGAGATACCTCCTCGCCCTTTCTACCGCATTGTTGTTTTTCGCTTGTGGCACAAAGAAAAATGCAGCACCAAGCTGGATAAGCGGAAAACCAATAGACGAGACGGGCACCTATGTTTATGGTATGGGAAATGCCTACATCAACCCCAATACGGCATACCAACAGGCAGCTCGATCTAATGCATTAGCTGATCTTGCTCAAGAAGTTCAAAGTGAAATTTTTGATGAGACAAGGCTCTTACAAAAAGAGGATGTAAATGGATTCAACAGTTCTTTTGAATCCAATACCACTTCAACTTCTACACTACGACTTGAAGATTATGAATTGGTCGAAACCTACGCCGACGATTATCGTTTCTACACCCTTTACCGATTAGACTTGCAGGCATTTCTACAAAAAAAGGCTTTACAAGATGCAGAGGCGATGCATTGGATCAACGAGAAATTCCGAGAGGCTAAGGACGTACAACTTTCGGCACCCATTCGATTAAGTGCTTTAGTAGACGCCCTAGATAAGGCTCATGATTTCCAGCTTTTCGGCGATATCAAGTTCAAGACTAAACTTAACGCGGACGCAACCGAAGCACTGCGAAATCTTGAACAATCCATGGCCGTGGCCTTGATCATACCAGAAGAATTAGCCTACCTGGGATTGCCAGCAACCTTTCAAGCACATTGGCAATACATAGGTCGCGATCAAATCCCCTTATCCATAGAATCAAGCTCCGGTCAGTTCATTTTTAAAGAACAACAGATACAATGCCTTCATACCGGTAAAGAACCCGTGGTTCAACTCACCATAACTTGGGATTGGGATAAAATTCAAAGCAGCCATCAAGCCACCAAAAGTTGGTTAAAAAGCAAAAGCCAATGGAACCAAGGGGCGGTGCTTAACTTCCAAAAGCCTACCCTGCTATTAGATCATGCAGAAGAATTGAATGCTGTATTGGCACAAAGTCTGTCTCAAGAGTTTTCAGTATCGACCACGGCTACTGTTAAAGGGGCCATGCTAGGACTGGATTGTAATATTGATGTCTTTACTGAAACTTCACCGCAAGGCACCTATAAAGTCATTATTGAAGGTTCATTTGCCCTTACTCAGATAGGGGAACACGTCGACTTATTATGGAAGAGTGCAAACATCATTGACGGCACTGCAATTTCAAGTTCAAAAGAACGTGCCATGCAAAGTGCGACCAACTCATTCATGGAAGACTTCAATTACTTCGTTCTTCCCCAGATCCTGAGGAGTTTAGATTACTAACTTATTTGCTATGCGTGCATAGTATTTTTTTCTATATTAGGGCCTCGAGAACAGGATTAAATGAGGCCAGAAGAAACCTTTGACTTTCGAATTCGTCGCAGCTGGATATCCATGTCCAAGATGTACAATGACCTTGTGAGCAGCAGTGGC
>Ga0213865_10002300_pt1 | contig 12043 bp, 10 predicted proteins | sample PICome_6_FD_160100 | JGI IMG/M metagenome (GOLD analysis project Ga0213865, IMG submission 160100) | Coastal seawater microbial communities near Pivers Island, North Carolina, United States - PICO282 | ecosystem: Environmental > Aquatic > Marine > Coastal | place: USA: North Carolina...
AAAAATCCTGGCAGAAAAATAGCGATCAGTGCGGTCGATGCCATACTGAGTGCACAGGATTCGCTGATACCAACTTGATAGCCGTAGTAGGCAGAAACCGAAAAAAGCGGACCAGGCAATGCTTGTGCAATTCCGTAGCCCGAGAGGAAGGTCGCTGGGCTCATTAATCCTGGATCGACTAGACTTGTTTGCAGCAGTGGTAAGACAACGTGCCCACCACCAAAAACGAGCGCCCCCGCTCGATAAAATAGTTCGGCAATAGTCGCATGATGATTTTGTGGGATCGATAACCCGGCAAATAGGGCCGCAAATAAACCAATGCAGAGCAGTCCTATGCGTTTTCCGTAAGGTATTTGAATGCTGGCGGCTAGTTGATTTTGAGGCGTGGATTTAAGCCAGAAGAAACCTAAAAATGCACCTAAAACCAAGCATGCGATCTGCTGATTCGCACCACTGTATGTTAGTAGCAACAGCATCGATAGAAGCGCAATTAGCTTACTGGAAACTTGGTCACAGAGCTTTAGAAACATGCTGATGACAGCTTGGGCCACCACGATGCCAGCAATCAGTTTTAAGCCATCAATACAACTTTGGTGCAGATGTTCGGGCAGTTGCTTTATGCCGAGAGCACAGAGTAACAAAAGCAGAACAGACGGAAGTGTGAAGCCAATGAAGGCAGCCAAAGCGCCGAAGCCACCAGCTCGTATTAAACCAATACTAAAACCCAGTTGACTACTGCTGGGGCCTGGCAGGAACTGGCAGATGGCAATCATTTGGCTAAACTGCTGGTCCGACAGCCATCGTCGCTTTTCCACAAATGTGTTTCTAAAATGCGCAATATGCGCTACTGGGCCACCAAATGCGTATAGGCCTAATTTTAAAAAAGCGATGAAGACCTCATGAGTCCGTGAGAAAGTCGTGGGGCGCATGATCATTGAATCTATCAGTTTTCATCATGGTGCTGCGTGCTCAATAAATTTCATGGATCTAGCTTGCTGCTCCGCTTACATTCTCCATAAGCAATGAGTATGCACCAATGTGAAGACAAGAATAATCAACTCGTCCTGGCAGATTATGAGCGCTACTTTGCCCAATTTCAGAAGGTTGGTCAGGGACAAGTTTTTCAGTTTTGGGAGCAGTTAGATTCCGCTCAGCGACTCGATCTATTGCAGCAGGCAAGCGCGGTTGACTTGCTCGAGTTGCATGAATTGGTTCAGGCGCACGTACTGAATCAGGGGCGCTGCAGCTCAGCTGACTTTGCAGAGCTCCGGCCAGCAGCCTATTGCGCGCACCCTAAGAATGGGGGCGATCCTAGCCGCTGGCAGTCTGCTTGGGACCAAGGAGTTCAAGCTCTGGCAGATGGGCGAGTGGCGGCATTTACCGTTGCGGGTGGTCAAGGCACACGATTAGGCTTTGAGGGGCCCAAGGGTACTTTCCCAATCAGTCCGCTGAGTCAAAAAACTTTATTTCAAATTTTTGCGGAGAAATTATTGCGCAGTTCTCAGCGTTTTAGTGCTCAAATTCCTTGGTATATTTTAACCAGTGAAATTAATCATCAGGCGACCGTTGAGGCCTTCGAGCAGGCAGCTTATTTCGGCTTGTCGCCTGATTCGGTGCATTTTATCGTTCAGGGCTTGGTGCCTGCAGTTGATTATAGCGGTAAGATTTTACTTGAGGCACCTGATAAAATTGCGAAAACCCCCGACGGACATGGGGGCGCCTTGCGAGCACTGGTTCGTAGCGGTGCGCTGAATACATTGAAAACGCTGGGTGTGGACGTGATTAGCTATTTTCAGGTCGATAATCCCATGGTGTCTTGTATTGATCCTTATTTCATCGGCTTTCACCTATTGGAGCAATCACAGCTGAGTAGTAAGATGGTGCAAAAAGCGCATGCGGCTGAAAAGGTTGGTGTCTTCTGTGAGCACTCTGGCAAGCAGATGGTGGTCGAATATAGTGATTTGCCTCCGTCCTTGCAATCAGCCCAGACGAGCGAGGGTGGGCTCTTATTTCAGGGCGGCAGTATTGCGATCCACTTGTTTGATCGCGATTTTGTCGAGCAGGTTGCGGGTAGTGGGAATCAGTTGCCCTTTCATCGCGCAGATAAAAAAATTCCGTACCTCAATTCTGCTGGTCAGCACATCCAGCCCACTGAGGCTAATGGAGTGAAATTTGAGTTATTCGTATTTGATGCCTTGCCGCTGGCTCACCGAACGCTAATTATCGAAACTATACGCCGAGATGAATTTAGCCCGGTCAAAAATGCGGAGGGTGCGGATTCGCCCATAAGCAGTCGCCAAGATCAACTGCGCCAGTTTGCACGTTGGGTACAAGCTGCTGGTGTAAAACTACCCGTCGATAGCACTGGCCTACCAGTGTTTGAGTTTGAAATCAGTCCTTGTTTTGCGGTGGATGAGCTGGATTTTGTTGCACGTTGGCAGTCCTTGCCGCAGCAGCCGAGCATTGCTGCTGGGACGATTTTGAGTGCTGCATTATTTGAATCTATAGCCTGATTTTGCTGCCATCACAATCTATCTGTGAATCAAGTTAGTTACAGTCTTGAGTCTAGCCTTGAAAAGGGAATTGATTTCACTGCAGCATGCCTTTATTACGCATGCCAGCGTGTACCCATTAATCATGGCTACCTGCGATACTTTTAACCTATAAAACTATGAGTTTAGTCGAAATTATTGAAGCGGCCCACCAAGATGGTCATCTGCGACCATCCACGGTCGATAATCTAAAATTATGGCTGGCAGCCGACTATTTGCCGGCCTGGACTGGTCAGAGTATTGCCGAGTTGGTCGAGCAGGCACAATGGGAGGAGTTGAATGATCGCTTTTACCAAGACTTAGCCTTCGGTACGGGCGGGATCCGTGGCCGAACCATTGGGCGGGTGATGACTCAGGTGGAAAAAGGCCAAATGAGTCCGCTGGGGGCGCCTGAATATGCTGCGGTGGGATCCAATGTCTTGAATGATTTCAATCTAGTGCGGGCCACCATTGGTTTATTTCGTTATGTCCATGCTTATTTGAATGAGAATAAGATCTTGGAACGCCCCAAATTTGTAATTGCACATGATGTACGTCATTTCTCGCGCCATTTTTGTGAGCTAGCTGCTTCCACTTGGACGCGCTTAGGCGGCGATGCTTTTATTTTTGAAGGGCCTCGTTCGACGCCCCAATTGAGTTTTTCGGTACGCGAGTTGAAGGCGCATTGTGGCGCCGTCATTACCGCCAGTCACAATCCACCGCATGATAATGGCTTTAAAGTCTATTTTGAGGATGGTGCACAAGTCGTTTCGCCACATGCCGAAAAAATTGTCGAACAGGTTAATGCAGTCAGCCTGCAGGAATTACCAGAATTTCTAAGCATTGATTTGCAGCAGGTCCGGACATTAGATGCCAGCTGGGATGTAACTTATCAAGAATTGCTGGAGGACCTCGTTTTAGATTCGGCAGTTATTCAGGAGCAAGCCCCTAAAGTGGTCTTTTCCTCTATCCATGGGACCGGGGCCATTAGTTCAGTTCCGGCGCTAAAAGCACTGGGCGTTCATGTTATTGAAGTGGCCGAGCAAAGCGATTTTCATGGTGGCTTCCCTACCGTCAAGTCACCGAATCCAGAAAATGCGGAGGCCTTGTCGCTTGCGGTGGCTAAAGCGGATGCCGTAGGCGCGGATCTCGTACTCGCTACAGATCCGGATGCGGATCGGATGGGCGTTGCCGTCAGAGGCCCAGACGGTGAAATGGTCCTCTTGACCGGCAATCAGATTGGGACCTTATTAGCAGAGTATCGGATGAGCACTCTGAAAGAGGCCAATGTCTTACCTGAAGAGGGGACGCAGCGGGCGGCTTTGATCAAAACTTTTGTGACGAGTCCGATGCAAGAAGCAGTGGCCAGCTCGCATGGCATCAAGACGATTAACACTTTGACAGGCTTTAAGTGGATCGGTGCGAAGCTAAAGCAGTATGAAGACCTCATGAGAGCGCAACTTGCAGAAAAAGAGGGGCTGGCGCTAGATTATGATCATTGTGATGCTTGGACTAAAGCGGAACTGTTGCTCGAGTATTCCACTTATTTTGTTTTTGGGGGTGAAGAAAGTTATGGCTATCTGGCGACAGATCGCGTGCGCGATAAGGATGCCAATGCCGCAGCGATTTTATTTTGTGAGTTGGCGGCTTATTTGAAATCCCAAGAAATGAGCTTTATCGAGTACTTGGATGCCTTGTACTTAGAACATGGTTATTACCAAGAACGGACCCTTAACTTATATTACGAAGGGGCCGCTGGTAGCGAGAAGATCCAATCGATCTTAAAGTCCTATCGTTTCGCGACACCTTCGGTGATTGGCGATATTAAGGTCAAAAAATTTACTGATTTTGGACAAGCGCTGATCCAAGACGCTGATGGCGACAACATTCCACCGCAGGACTTTTATTTCTTGGAGCTGGAAAATGGCTATAGCTACGCCGTACGCGGCTCCGGGACGGAGCCAAAAATTAAGTTTTACGTATTTGGCCGTACGGATGTTGCAGACGCATCGGCCCTGCCGAGTGTTAAAACTCAGGCGGCTCAAACCATGCAGTCTGTTCTCGACTTAATTGAAGCTGATGCGCGCTTACGCGCAGAGCCCTGATCGATCAGACTTGCCATTTTGCATGCTTTGTGTGAACTGCGCAGGTGAGTATGGTGCTCCTTCGTTACTGAAAACGCTATTTTTATCCATCAACTATCATGTCGAAACCTTATTTAGTGATCATGGCTGGTGGGCGCGGAGAGCGCTTTTGGCCAGAGAGTCGTGCCCAGCGACCCAAGCAATTGTTACCGATCGTTGGCGAAGTGCCAATGTTGCAGCAAACCGTAGAGCGTCTAGAGGGTTTGGTGGATGCGGATCACATTTTTGTGATCACCAATTTAGAACAAAGGGCTGCCACCTTGGAGGTGTGTCCACAATTAGATCCGGCTAAAGTCATTGGCGAACCGATGGGGCGTGATACGGCGGCTGCGGTTGGCTTGGCGACTTTGTTGGTGCGCCGCGAAGATCCCGACGCAGTGTTTGCCATGTTGCCGGCCGACGCGGTCATTCACAATGCGGCTGCGCTGCGAGCAACTTTGCAGGCGGCATTTCAGGCTGCCGCCCAATCACCAGCATTGGTGACAATCGGGATTCAGGCCCAGCATCCTGCTACTGGTTACGGCTACATTCAGCAGGGACCGGTCGTGGACAAGTTTGCGGGTTATCCGCTATATCAGGTCGAACGCTTTGTGGAAAAGCCTGATCTGGAGACGGCAGAAGCCTATCTCAATTCTGGAGACTATTTTTGGAATGCGGGGATGTTTATCTGGTCGGTGGAGGCGATTGCTGCGGAACTGGCTACCCGGACGCCTGATTTGTGGCAGTCATTGCAGGCGATTGAAATTGAACTCGCGCAGGGTGGTGTTTTGGACAAGTTGATGGCTAAATATTATCCCAAATTAGAGAAGATCTCAATCGATTATGCGGTCATTGAAAAGGCGCAGTCGGTTGTGATGTTGCAAGCTGATTTCGACTGGGACGATGTTGGGGAGTGGCCGGCAATCGCGCGACACTATCCCGCAGACGCAGACCAAAATGTGCTTCGGGGCAGTGTGGCTCTGCAAGCGGCTAAGGGAAATATCGTGTATACACGCAATCAAGATCACCTAGTGGCGCTTGTCGGGGTTGACGATTTGATTGTGGTACAAACCGAGGATGCCACGCTCGTTTGTCACCAAGAGCATGCGCAGTCGATCAAAGCATTGGTACAAAAAATCGGAGCTGAAGCGGCTCTAAAAAAGTTTACATAGAGCAACTCGTTGAGCTTGCTAGGTGGCCAGCGATTCAGGATGGCTCTTCTGTATTGGCATGAATTTACTGGGGATTGATTGGGGTGAAAAGCGGATTGGCTTGGCGTATGCCGACGAGCTGGGGATCGCATATCCTTTGCCTGCAGCCGTTGCGCGTAGTCAAAAAATGCGCTTGCAACAAATCGCACAGTTTATTGGGGAGCGAAATATCGATGCTCTGGTCGTTGGATACCCCATCAATATGAATGGAACTGTAGGCTTTAAGGCACAGCAAGTTGATGCATTTATCAAATTGCTTGAAGGGCGCTTTCGACTGCCGGTGTTTCGCATCGATGAACGCTTGTCGAGTCATGCTGTTGAGCAGGGCTTGAGGGCGCAAAAACGACAAGTTGATCGACGTAGTGGAGAGGTGGATTCTTTGGCCGCCAGTTTAATTTTACAAGACTACGTTGAAGCGAATCAGACAGAATTCATCGATCCGCTCGAATTTGAGCTAGAAGACTGATCGCTTACTTGAGACCGATCAGCCTAAGGCCTGAGTGCTAAAAGGCCTTAGGCTTACAAGGCTACGCTTTGGCAGGATTCGGGAGATTTACTCGGCCATCGCCAATTCGCGGTGGGCATGGTGATAGATGAAACCAATCCCATGGACTGTCTGAAAGGCATCCAAATTAAGTCCATTACGTTTGTATAGATCGCGCATTTTTACAATGTACTGATCCAGTGAGCGGCTGGTCACGTCCGCATGCACACCCCAGACGGCATGGATTAAGTTCTTGCGGGTGAGAATGGCATCGGGATGCTCAGCCAAGTAGCTGAAAATGCCGAGCTCTTTGCGCCCGATTGATTCCACCACCCCATTTGGAAAATGTACTTTTAATAAATGGGGGTCGATTTCTGCACCACAAAATTGATACTTGGAGTCCAGTACGCCAGCATTCGCGGTCACATTGTTATCGTTCGCCGTGCCTGCACGTCTGAGTACTGCGTGAATCCGCGCCACTAATTCGGGAAAGCCAAAGGGCTTGGTGATGTAGTCATCTCCGCCCATTTCCAGTGCACTGACTTTTTTGCTTTCGGAGTTTTCGCCCGTTAAAAAGATGACAGGTGTCTGGATGCCTTTAGCGCGTAATTGCTCAAACAGCCGAAGTCCTGAACCGTCGGGTAAATTGATGTCCAGTAACAGTAGGTTCGAGAAGTTGGACTTCACAAAGCGCTCGACATGTACGCCATCATGACAAATTTGCGTCAGCATCCCTGAATTCTCTAAGTATTTGGAAATGAGTTCTGCCAAGTCTTTGTCATCTTCAATGATGACGATCAGTGGTTTTTTTTCAGATTGTGTTTTCATCATATAAACTTTTTAAATCCTGAAGTACTTGTGCCGCGTGTTCGGCTGGTTTCACTTTTTCGTAAGTCTTTAGAATGTGGCCGTCAGCAGAGATCAAAAAAGACATGCGGTGCACGCCGTCATAGATGCGTCCCATGAACTTTTTTTCTCCAAATACTCCATAAGCTTGAGCCAGTTGTAGTTCGCTGTCTGCAATCAGGGGAAAGGGGAGTGAGTACTTCGCTTGGAATTTGGCATGAGAGGCTTCTGAGTCTTTGCTGACACCAATCACGGCTAGTCCGGCATCCTGTAGTTCTTGCCACAGGTCGCGTAGGCCACAAGCCTGTTTGGTACAGCCAGGCGTATCATCTTTGGGGTAGAAGTAGAGCAGTGCTGGGCCGTTTAAGTCCGTACTGTCAATGCGTTTGCCGCTGTCGCTGGTAAAGGTGAATTTCGGGGCAGATGCGCCAGCTTGGAGTGGTTGTGGACTTGGCATAAATAACGATTAGCAGTTCTGGGAAATAAATAAATACTTTTTACATTAAATTATCAATATTGGCAAATTAAAGCGAGGGAAAATCTGCGATGATGCATGACTCGCTAGCTTAGATTCCTCGGTAGTGACTTGCGCACTAGGAATGGTTGCTTAGGATGCTGCGATTGCGATTTGGGTACAGAATTGTCTTGTGCCCAATGCTCAGCCGTACAAGTTGCGTAATATGGAAGCAAAACCTACTCTGATGCTTGGTTTGCCCAAGGGCAGCCTTGAAGACTCAACGATTAAGCTTTTTGCCAAAGCTGGATTTACGATCACAAAAAGTTCACGTTCTTATCGACCCTCTTTCGATGATGCGGAACTTGACGGGCGCTTTGTGCGCGCCCAAGAGGTGAGTCGTTACGTGGAGCATGGTTATTTCGATTGTGGGCTGACTGGCCAGGATTGGGTGCTGGAAAATCGTTCCGATGTGGTCGAGGTGTGCAGTCTGGTGTACAGTCGTGCCTCCAATCGCCGCTCTAAGTGGATCATTGCCGTGCCCGAAAATTCACCGGTGCAATCGGTTCAGGACTTGGCAGGTAAGCGGATTGCCACCGAGGTGGTCAATATTACGCAAGACTATTTGAAAAAAGAGGGCGTCGAGGCGGAGGTCGAATTTTCTTGGGGTGCGACTGAAGTGAAAGTTCCGGATCTGGTGGATGCAATTGTCGATCTAACAGAAACGGGCAACTCCATTCGGGCCAACAAACTCCGAATCGTCGATACTTTGATTTACACCAATACCGTCTTGATTGCCAATAAAGCGGCTTGGGAAGATCCTATCAAACGTAAAAAGATTGAAAGTATCGCACTTCTATTGCAGGCAGCCTTGGAGGCCAAAACTAAGGTCGGCTTAAAGTTGAATATCCAAAAGAGCAACTTAGACGCCGTACTGGAAACTTTGCCGGCCATGCGGAAACCTACCGTTAATCGTCTAGCAGACGAGGCTTGGGTTGCGATTGATACCATTCTCGACGAGAAGGTGGTGCGGGAGATCATTCCTCAGCTAAAGGCTTTGGGGGCCGAGGGGATTGTTGAGTATCCGCTCAACAAAGTGGTCTACTAATTTCAGAACGTATGTCGCGTGCATCAACTCAGGCTGAGGGGGTCCGCATTGCCGTGATTCAAGCGCGCTCTCGTGGCGGGGCAGCGGACAACTGGCAGTCTACCTGCAACCAGATTCGGGCTGCTGCTGGCGATGGTGCGCAGATTATTTGTACCCAAGAGCTCTTCAAAACCGACTATTTTTGCCAAACGCAGGGGCTGGAAGCTTTTCAACATGCGGAAGCGATTCCGGGAGAAACAACTCAAGATTTGCAGGCATTAGCTGGCGAATTGGGTGTCGTCTTGATCGCTTCGCTTTTTGAGCGTGTGACCGCCGGGCTTTATTACAATACCGCGGTCGTCATCGACGCCGATGGCCGCTATTTGGGAAAGTATCGCAAGCAACACATCCCGCAGGATCCCTATTTTGAGGAGAAGTTTTACTTTACCCCCGGGGATCTAGGCTACCCGGTGTGGCAGACTCGTTTTGGGACGATTGGCGTCTTGATTTGCTGGGACCAGTGGTACCCAGAGGCCGCGCGCTTGATGGCGCTCGCAGGCGCCGAAATTATTTTTTATCCGACGGCAATTGGTTGGTTGGCCGATGAAAAGGCCGACGAGGGGGCAGCGCAACATAGCGCTTGGGAAACCGTGCAGCGGGGCCACGCTGTTGCCAATGGCTGCTATATTGCCACCGCCAATCGCGTCGGCGTTGAAGGAGCCATTGAATTTTGGGGGCAGTCTTTTATTGCTGACCCCTATGGCCAAGTGTTACAGCGCGCTTCGGTGGCCGAGGAGACTATCCTGTATGCCGATTGCGACTTGCGTGCGCTGGAAAGTACGCGGCAGACCTGGCCTTTTTTGCGCGATCGCCGGATCGATAGCTATGCCAATCTACAGCATCGCTCCTTGGACCCTATTGCTCTTCGTTCGCAATCGTCCACAGATTGACCCGCGCTTTTGTGTCAATGAGTACTTTGATCGAACCGGGATCCGCAGACGATTATCGCTGGCCAGCGGAGTGGGAACCGCAAGCCGCTATCTGGTTTGCATGGCCTTGTCGTGATGATTTGTGGTCGGGCGCGATCCAGCAAGTGCGCGAACATCTGGTGCAGCTCTACCAATTAGCCGCGCAATTTCAAGCGGTGCATGTACTGTGTCCCAAGGCCTTGCAGGCCGATTGTCGCGCGCGCCTGCAGTCATCGGAAGTTGCCGATAATATTCATTTTTTTGATTATCAGACGGATGATGTTTGGTGTCGGGATTTTATTCCCATTTTTTTGCAGCATCGCACTCAGCCGAAGCTGCGACTTTGTGATTGGCGCTTTAATGCTTGGGGCGAAAAGTTCGAGGCTTACCAGCGCGACGACGCTTGCGGTCAATGGCTGGCACAGCAGCTTAAGCTGGAGCGCTCGGCTTCCAGTTTTATCCTAGAGGGCGGGGCCGTCGAGAGCAATGGGGCGGGTGTCGTACTGAGCACGGAGCCCGTGCTGTATAATCCGAACCGTAACGTGGGATGGAGTCGTGAAGCCATCGATCAAGGCCTGCTACAAAGTCTGTCGGCTCAAAAATTGTACTCATTGCCTAAGGGGTTGTACAACGACGATACCGATGGTCATGTGGACAATGTGGCTCGCTTTTGTGCTGAAGACCGACTCTTACTCGCGCAAGATTGCAGCCAGTTGGGGCGCAATCGGCAAGGCTTGCAGAAGAATTTTGAGCGGGCTGCAGACTTCAAAACCCTCGATGGACGCGAGATTGAGCGCTTATCGCTACCGCTGCCAGATCCGATCTTTCATCAAGGCGAACAATTGCCAGCAAGTTATTTAAATTTCATTTTTTTGAATGGAGCGGTGATCGTGCCCACCTTTTCCCAGCCCGACAATGATCAGGCAGTCTTAGAGCGATTCCGAGCGTATTTTCCGGATCGAGCCGTCCACGGCTTTGACTGCAGCCTGCTGCTGCGCGAGGGCGGGGCTTTGCATTGCTTAAGTCAGCATCAACCTGCATGTTTTGTTGAGCAGTTAGATACATAATATGAGCCTTGTATCAGGGCGACTTCAATCGCCCGTGTGGATACTGACCTTGTCGCTCGGTGAGTTTTGGGATCAGCCCATTCGAATACGATGCACTTCGTTTGTATCGTTCGGGCTCAAAGTCGGTCCAGCGGGCTCACGATTCCGAACGGCTGCTTCATTCCCTAATTATGCAATAGGCTGAGCACGGTGCTCGGCAACTGAAGGCAAAGGGAACTTACAATCATAACTCTAATGCTCAAAAAATCCGTTTGCATAGTTTGGGTTAAAACTCTCACGAATCTCACTCGATAAATTCGAAGCATCGAGCACCACTAGCCAGCGTGGGAAATGGATGATCTTAGCCATGACTACCATCAATAGTGAACTTAAGTTCACTATTTTCAATAATAATACCTTAGTCGCGGACTTCTCATTTTGATATCCCTCATTGTTTGCACATTAAAATCCCTCATGTCGTTGTTTTAAAATAGCTTATATGCGTATGTCGAGCCTCTCAAAGACAGTAGTATTACCCGTAAATTCCGCGACTCAGTGGTTAAGAATAAATCGTTGACTACACAAGCATCTTTGAATCATGTATTTGCAGGCATTCAAGATCCATAAAAGTACAAGAAGTGACCAAACTAAATTGCCTTCATAAGTCTGATATTCAACCACTTAAAATTTCAATAGCGCTGAAAAATACAAGCAAAATAGAAAATCAACTCCCTTGATATCCGCGACTCAGTCGCGGATACAACACTGATCTACAATAGAATGAAGGCCCGTCTCATCGCTTGTGCCCTTATGATGACTTTCAGTCTTAGCGGATATGAAGTCGACATCCAGAAAGGTCCAGCCCTCGACGCTGGACCAAATTCCTATTTGAAAGCCTTTAAAAAGCTCGAAGATGGAATACCCTTACTTGAATTCTTAGGAGGCGAAAAAGAAATCAAGAGAATCTTGATCGGCACTCCTACTATGAACGCAAATCAGGTCAAGTTGAGCGAAGCACTCGTCAGGACAAGAATAAACGGATCTGTCAGCGTAGACTCAAAAAAAGACAAGTGGCACTATGCTCCTTACACCATGGGGACGATTTATTGGATCGACGGAAAGAAACAAAACTTCACGATGTATTTGTCAGGCTTCTCAATTGGAGGACACCTTTTCGCACTCCACAATCAACCGACCAAATGAAACGTAGATCAAGACGCAGCTATCAACTCCTTTCGCGCTCCGCGCTCCAGTCGCGATAGTGCTCCACGTTCTGCGAAAGAAATGAAAACG
>Ga0213865_10002301_pt1 | contig 12043 bp, 10 predicted proteins | sample PICome_6_FD_160100 | JGI IMG/M metagenome (GOLD analysis project Ga0213865, IMG submission 160100) | Coastal seawater microbial communities near Pivers Island, North Carolina, United States - PICO282 | ecosystem: Environmental > Aquatic > Marine > Coastal | place: USA: North Carolina...
TTAAATTCAATTCCGTGGTTGTCACCAGAAGTACCGATTTGACTAGTATTATCAGACCAACCAACTAGATCAAAATTCTGCGGGATCGCTACTGCACTACCACCAATATTACCATCAAGAGTAACAAAACGCAAATCCCACTTATTCGTCTGAGCAAAGTCATATGCATTAGTCGAACCCAGTGCAATACTCTCAGAATCAAAATGATCGTAAGCCGAATCACCAAGAGTGCTAAGAATACCAATAGTTGGTGGGACATTACCGGAAGTGAAAGAGTATGTCATTTCTTCACCAGGAGAAATCGTGGTATCATACTTCATTGCAAAGTCATGAGACATAAATGCACGGTTAGGCTGAAAAAAGTTACCAGCCAATTCGCTGAAGTCTGCCAGATCACCAAGAGAAGCATTGTCCGTAATATTAATAACAAATGTGCCAATCGAAGAACCGAATGTATTACTGCGGGTTACAGTAATAGTATAGGATTCATTTGTTGGAACTGGATCAATCGTACCGGTAAGATATCCAGTAACAGTTGAGTATGTCAAGCACGGAGGTAGACCAGATACAGTTGTTGTGAAACTAGCGTCAGACGGATGAATCTGAATATTTACAGAATCATTTTCATTAAATGTAAAGTCGCTTCCACTAAATGCCGTAGGAACATAGTTAGCATCATCTTCAGTTGCAATGCTACTGTAAGTAATACCGTTAGAATCTACTGGAGCAGACGACTGATCAGTAAATGCATATTCAACTGGCATATACCAAGTTGAGCTAGTAGGTTCATCAACATAAATTTGAGTAGTTGAATAGAAACCATTAGAATCTGCCGTTACATCATCTACATATGGCGAACCAAAAATAGCATTAGCATTTTGAGAAACATAATCAGCTTCTGCACGTGTGCCAAACAATGGATAATGGAAATTACCATCTGGAGATTCAATGTAACGGTAGTTAAGTGTTACAGAGGAAGAAAGCGAGTAAGTGCGAACAGAGGATACATCAACTGTTGCATTTTCTTTATTCAGATGACATACCAGCTGGTACGAGCTACCTGTTGCACGTGGGAAAGCCGAACGAATAATTGTCTGCCACTCACCATCTTTCAGATGCTCAATAATCAGACGTTCATCAGAGCGAATACCTGCACGGAAAATCTGTGAGTTACCTGGACGCTCATAAAAGCCGTTTTCAATAACCACACCAGTATCAGCGTTTTCGTAAGAAGTGTTAGGCTTAAAACGAACAGCCAAATCAAGTACGGTACCAGATGTAGTAATAGACTCAAGCGTTGTTGGTACATCACCAAACCGGCTGGTTTCGAGAAGACCAATGATGAACTTACGATCAAAGTCTTCGCCGTTATTATTGAAATAGAAGTATTCACCCGCTGCATCAATATGTGTATCAGCAGTAAAGAAACCATCGTTAAACTGGCTATTAGAGTTAGAACCCTTAGTTGCAACACCAGCAGCAATAGTTACATCACCAAATGCTGTAACACTTGGAGTCTGAATTGCATAAGAGAAAGTATCGAAAATATCATCAGCACCTGCACCTACAGGAGTAACAGTAAAGAATGCGTTCAATGCATTAACTACTACAGAAGCAGAAGAACTACCAGCTGATTGACCATTAATAGTTGTCAGATTATGACGAAGACCAACGTAAATAGTGGAACCGCCAGACGTATTTTCAGAAATGGTAATAGTACCATCATCAGCAACCGCTGCTTTGATGCCGTTTACCGCAAAGGAATCACCCAAGCTTGTAAGAATCGAAGTAAGTGTATTATCACGGGTAAAGTCAACTGTTGTATTTGCATCAAGAGTGATTGCGCCACCAAGAACGTTTGCTTTTTCTGTGATGTATTCTGCAGCTTCTGTTGCACTTGCAAACGAGTTACCGTCTTCATCTTGGAATTCAGTATAAGGTACCGCATAGAATTCATAAAGCGGATCATCTGGGTCAGTAGTTCGTACATCGTTAATTACATCAATACGGTTAGCATCACCGTCATTTACTTGCGCAGAAAGACACGCATTCCAATATGCTGGCTGGGATGAACCAACAAACGTAATACAGTTACCATTATTATTGCGTACAATACGAATAGCCATTTGTTTATCGTCCTACTGTAAAGAGAGTTGTAAGAGGCTGAACAAACACAGGTTGGTCAGCACGAATAGCAGGCAAAGCCCTAGCATTTACATCTTCGGCCGAAGCAAGGTAAGCTGTAATAATTGGCCGGTTCAAGAATGTTTTACCCGTTGTACCTGCGCCATAAAAGAGTGGTTCACCAGTCAAAGCAAACGTAAATGTTGGATTGTCATCAGCATCACGGGTTTGCCAAATAAGACCAACTTCAACTGTTGTATTAGCAAACTCAGGAGTCAAGTTAAAGTCAAAGCGGAATTGACAAAAATCGCCAGTATTCAGCTGAGACATATCGTAAGAACCGGAAGCTGCGTTATAAAGAAGACTACCGGATGTTTGTGCTTGGTTATATGAAGAGGTGCTAGAATCTTCGCTGAAGTTAAACATCGATGTCACACCAGCTGGCATGTAAGCTCCAGAAAATACACCTTTGCCGATATAATCAGTTGTACCAGCATGCGGCGCTTCGTTCGAATCAGAACTGTTGCCCCAATAAGGTGCATCATTTGCTACGTTTTGGTCAGAGTCCATACCAAACCGCAACCATGATCGGTCACTTACCATTGCAGCGGTATATTCAACATCGGTACCTACATCAGATACACCTGCCGAACCCGTTGTACGATCAGTGAATCCACCTGTAAATTCATAACCACCTTCTGATACTTCCGTGATGTCGTTAGTCACTGTTTGAGTCAGATTTACAGTATCAACCGTACGATCTAAATTGAGCGTAATCGGATTAATAGAATATTTAGCCATTTTATTAATCCTTTATTGAATACGTTCAGCGGTGATTACATTATCATTTACATCATATGTATATTGAACGTGACCAACAAGCTTACCGGAAGCTTGCTTACCACCACGATAATATTTGATATCGGTCAGGTTAGTAGCAGAAGTACCACCGCCTGTTCCGTATGTATACGTTACATAATCATGTGGTCCTACACCCATCCCGGTATGTAGAGCATTTTCACGACGATCTTTATCGTTGTTAAAAGCCATTACTTTTATTCCCTATAATGAGACTTATTTATTAATGTTAATATTTATATTATTTGTCATCATCTTTGGTTTTAGACACATCAATCTCAGGTTCTGCCGGTTTTTCAGCCGGAGCTTCTTTTTCAGCCGGAGCTTCATCATCAACATCGGTATCGATATTAACAATACCAGAATCCAATTCGGCTTTCATTTGCTTATTCATCGCGGTGATTTCATCATCAGACATCATCAACAATTCTTTCATTACCCATTCACGCGAGAAATATTCGCCAACATAAGAAGAAACTCGATCAAGTCTTTCAACTCGTTCACCAATAATTTCAGCATTCTTCAGTTCAGTAAAGTATGAATCAGAAAGGAATTCTAGATAGATCTTGTTTTTCCAACCATTCCATTCGTCTTCAGTACAAATCTTTTTAAGAACAAGTTGTTTACCAAGTGTTTCAATGATAAGTTTTGAAAAACGTCTGGTTACATTATCAACAAACTTTTTAAAGTATTGTTCATCACGGGTCAATTCAGAAGTACGACCCAAAGTAAACTGAGCTTCCTGTTCAAGACGAGACAAAGGAACATTGCCGGCTTTGTACAATTTCTTTTGCATATAAACTACATCATCGAGCTCGCCAAGATTCTGACCACCGGCCAAAGTAGTAACCTCGGTACCTTTACCGCCTTCTTGTCTTGGAAGCCAGAAATCTTCAAGCATTGACATTGAGCGCGAGTTATTAGTCAGTGTACCTGTATTAGCATCATATGTCATCTTATTACGATACTTGTTCATCAGGTCATTAATGTATTCTTTGGCTCTGTTATTACCCATCTTGCCAACATCTACATAAAAGATTCTACGCTCAGGAGCACGTGCAAGACGGTAGATAACCATTGCATCTTCCATCATACGTAGGTTGTTAAGAGGCTTCAGAACCTTGTCGAGATGACCAACAACTCTCGTCCTTGTAGTATCTAGCAAACCAGAAGTAATGTATGAAACTGACTCAACTGGCAATGTGGTGATAGATCGAGCACCAGGTGTAATAGTCTTTGAGTTATTAGAAATCTTTGGATCGAATACAAAGTATTCTTTTACATTTTTAATAATCTCAACACCGGTTCTTTCATCGGTTTCTTTTTCAATTTCTTTGTGCTTACGAATAGCCAATGAATCAATATAGCGCATTTCTTGAATGCCGAGCTGTGGCTTCTTTGGATCAATTACCAAATGATGGTGGAGACGTCCATCAATATAAAAGCGCTGGAACATTTCAGAAGCATTATTATTAAAATCAAGCATTTCTACAATGCCGTCATACTCTTCTTTAATTTTCTTTTTAATATTGTTGGAAACTTCAAGAGTATCAAGATCAATCTGAGCAACTTCACGATCACCAGAAATAGCCTCATTGGTAATATGAGAAATCATTTGATCTACTTCAGGGTGCATTGCACATTCACGATATTTTTTAATAAGAGAAATATCATCTTTGATAGTAGTAGAATTATTATCCAACATCAATGCAGTTGAATGAGCACCACCAGTTCCAGTAGTTATATAACCGGCACCATCATTGTCGGTTGGCGGCACAATAGAAGGAAGTAGTTCTTTCTGTTCTTTCTTATTGCCTTTTCGGTTAATATTAAAACCAAAAATGTTGAAGCCGTTATTATCTTGCTCAGCCATCTAAATCTCCAAATGAAAAAAGGGGAGGGGAGTTTTTATTTTCCCCTCCCCTACATAGGTATATTTATATGATCTATTAACGTTAGTTTGTTACGCCGGTGTCTTCCCAGTACTGGTAAGAGAACTCGACAGTAAATTCTTCGATTGCATCATTTGCATCATATGCAAGATCAATTGGAGAAACGTTAATAGGGAATGCACCACGGAAATCGTAACGCTTCAGAGTGGAACCGTCTTTGTCAAGCTGTTCAATAATCATATCAACCTGATAGTCCGTAGGATTAACCAGACCTTCATTGGTTGCATGACCATTAACGCCAGCCATCCAACGTTCCATTGCATTACGTACGGAAAAATCCGTATCATTAAAGATAGTAACCGTCCAGTTTTCAAAAGTACGATCACCTGCAATCTTCATTTGACGACCACGAAACGGAACAATAATTTCCGCATATGTATCACCAGGAAGCTGTGCAGCCTTACACATAAAGGATGTTAATTCAACATCGCCCTGTGCATAACCCGGAAAGTTCAAGGTAGCCTTGAAGAGGTTAGGGCGAGCACCGCCGCCCTTAAGTTTAGCTTTAAAATCGTTGATACCGAGATTAGCCATTTTAGTTTATCTCCTTATATTAAAACTGGCGACCAACGACTTCTTCGAAGTCAACGCCGGTTCTAGTAGCTACGAAATTCAGAGTTACGTAGTTAATAGAGCGAGCTGGCTTGATGAAGATGGAAGCAACAAATTCGTTACGGTCGATCACGTCCGGAGTGTTGTTTGTTTCGTCACAAACTACACGGAAGTCTGTAATACCACGACGACCCTGTACATCACGCAGAACAGGCTCAACGATATTAACAAATTCAGCGCGTGTAAATTCATCGTTCAACTGGAACAGAACGTCACGAGCAGCACGACCAATAGCACGTTCCAGTGTGGTAAACAAACGACGTACGTTAATACGATCGAATGCAGAAGGACGACGAAGACCGGTCTTATCACCGAACAGTGTAATACCTTGACCTGGCAGATTAACAATGGAGTTAACATTAGCCTTGTAAAGAGTATCGCGATCAGCCTTGCTTGGGTTATATGCCAAATCGATTACATTAAAGTAAACACCGCGACGAGTACCTGCAGGAGAGAACCAAGGAGCTGTGTTGTAATCAGACAAAGCCATCAGACCAGCAGTAGCACCAGAAGCAGGAATCCAAATAAATTCATCATTGAACTTATCAAAGATTTTAAAGTGTTGGTTTACCGGGAAGTAGTACGAAGAAGATGCCAGCGCATTAAAGAACTCAACTGTATCGCCGACAGGATCAATTGTATCGATCACGTCATCGCGAGGTGGAGCAATAACGGCAACACAATCTTTACGTGTCACTGCAGCAAGAGTAATCATGCTTTCAGCAATTGCATCAGCCTCAGAAGCAGAAGCCGGAAGAGCTGGACCAATGAGGAAATCTACCTGGTAGGTTTCTGTATCTTGGATAAGATTAAAGCCATTGATGTATTCTGCAGCACCGAGTGCACCAGAATTAACACCATTGACAAGACTAATCGACTTGGTAGCTGCAGTAGCCAGCTTAAAGTTTTTGCCAGAAGTTGCGGTTGTACCAGCATTAGCAGTTGTGTAATTAGAATCAAAACCAACAGCCCAAACAAACTTAGAACGCTTGTTCAATACGTCGATCATGTAATTGGTTGAACCATCAGCATTCTTTGCATTAGATGCCAAAGACAAAAATGGGAAACGCTCAAGAATTTCACCAGGAGTACCAGTGATTTCGCCATCTTGGTCAACAACAACTACGTGTACCTCGTCATTGGATGCGCCACGAGCAGAAGCAAAATCAGATGTGGTTGGTGCCTGATCAAATTCGCTGGAGTAAGCCCATGCATCAAAGATGGTATCAGCAGAATCGAATGGACACATTTCGATTTTAATAGAGTTGCCAAGCTCACCAGCGTATTTAGCAACAAATGTGTGGCCATCAGAATCAAGTGAAGAATAGTTGTTATCAAAATGGTCACGGTTTTTAATAATCGGTGCAGTGGAAGCAGCATCAGAATCAAATGCGTTAGCCGCATCGGAATCAACACCACGCATCACATACATGCGATTGGAATAAGTAAGAAAAGAATTAGCTGTGTGGAAATCCACAGCATTATTTTTGTCGGGTGCAGCAAAAATAGAAACCAGAGTGCTTTCGTTATCAACGATGGTTGGCACTTCGATTGGACCCCAATTAAAGTCGCCAACATAAGCGGCGGTAGTGGTCTGTACATTAGGTACGCCACCAGTAAGGTCAACTTCTTTAATAATAACTGCAGGCGACTCAGAAGGTGTAAACAAACCCATGAGAATAGTCCTCTTTTTATTTAATGATATGTAGCCATGATACGGAATTCAATAGTCTATTATATTTATATAGACTCTGATTTAGAAGTCATCTCTGCCGTCTAGACTCCAAACATCACCACCGAAGACTTCAACTGTTGGTTCATTGTGTATACCATCATCAATAAAACCGAATGGTACTACGGACTCTTCAATCTCACGTCGTTTATTTTCAAACAAAAGCTTATTAACATCAACACCAAAGTCTCTAAAGCTTTCTTGTGTAGTGTAATATGCAAAGTTAACGAGTGACATAACACAATCATCATGATTACCTTTGGTCGCCTGAAATGATCCACCAGAGGTTCCTTCAAAAGTACTTAATTCTGCAATAGTAGTTTCATCATACAGTTCAAGACCGTTTTCTTCAATCAAATCTTTAAGTGTTGAGCAACCGATCTTTTTAGTTTTCTTGGTCATACGCAAACCAAGATCGCCTTTGGTCGCATCATGATAAATCATTTCATATTCATTTTCATACTGAAGAGTATTAACAACCAATGCACCAATAGAATTACTCTCACAAACAACATGTGCCATATTATATAACTTTGCCCATTTCTCAATAAGTGCAGGATAAAGAATAGGCGAAATGGTATTATTTCTATATATTGCAACCTGCTGGAATGGACGTACACTTACATCAATAATACTGAATACTGATGAATCCTGTCCTTTACCCTCGGCAGTATCAACGCCCATAATATAATGATGATCTTTAATTGGTTCTTTATAGATTTTAAGCGCGCCATCATGTTTAGTATATAATGGTTCTTTCTTTTGTAGTTTCAAAAGTGTTTCACCATTGATCAAAGTATCACCAGAACCCAAGAAGTCATTACCGAATTCTTGTTTAAACTGAAGTGGTGAAGTATTGGCAATTGTTTCTTCTTTCCACTTTTCATCTCGACCAGGCACGTCATACCAATCAATTCTGAATGGAGTATATGAATTTACTCCTTGTACTGCACCAGTCCATAGTTTATGGAAAGTGTTACCAATACCATTTGCTGTTGATGTAATAATAATCTGGGTTTCTTTACCAGATGAAATAACAGGATAAGTGGAGGTATAGAAAGTTGCATCATTTTCAATAAATGCAAACTCATCCAGGAACAGCAGGTTAATCGACATACCACGAATGGAAGACGATGATGTAGCTCTAGCAACAATAGTTGTATTATTACTAAACTTCATTGAGCCTTTATTCAATTCACGACAACCTGGCTGCAAAAAGAAAGGCAGGTTCTCAAGGGCCAGAAGGATACGACCAAGCATCTCTCGTGCCGTATCGCCCTTGTTAGCAAGAATCGCAATTGTTTTATTGGAATGAAAAATTGCATACCAAAGAATATACATACATGACGAAATAGATTTACCTGATTGACGACAGGCCAATACAATAGACATTCGATTACTATTAAAGTGTTCGAACATCTTCTTTTGATATGGATACAATTTAAATGGAACAAGTCCGTGGTCTAGACTAATTACTTTGCCATAAGTTTCTGCAAAATAAACTGGGTCTTTATAACACTTAATATATTCAGCTTGTTGTTCAGGTGTATATTGTTGTTGTACACCATCTTTCTTGACTTGTGAATTACCTAAATAGCCTAATGATTCTGTCATAATTATTCATCGACAATATCCCCGTCAATTACGGGTTTCTTATCATGCTCTTCTAATTGTTTAAGGAAATCGCTAGTATCTGAAATATACAGATTATTCTGAGTGACACTCGGCCGGTCACTTTCTTTGCTAGCTTCATTCTTATTTATATCTTTATGAGTTTTGTGCATATCCAATAGTCTACCAGCATTCTCTGCTTGTAATTTAATTAGATTACCCAATACCTCAATGGCTCTGGGATGCTCAGATTCATCGGCAACTCGATTGGCCAGTTCAATACCTTCTTCACCTGCCATCAATGCAGTTCTTAAAGTTTTACGAACTAGGTCAAGGTCCTCATCATAATCATCATGAGTATGTGTCGGAATATCTTTCTTTGGTACAATATCAGTCATATCTTATGCACTATCGCCTTCGCCTGGAATAATGTATGTAGTTATATATGAGCCGGTGTCAGAATCAGCATCAATAGGATCAGGTGTAACCGTGATACGTTCAATCAATGTACCATCTGAATCCATATCTTTGAAATCGATAATAGCTTTCTTAATAATCTTGGAATCACTAATTGGACCATAGAAGTCAACATCAATATCAAAATCAAGATAGTAATAAAATGTCTGACGATCTTCCAAGCCACCTTCGTAATTATCTTCCTGACTAACAGAAGAAAGGGTAACAGGAATATCCTCTTTAATATCAGGATAATCTTCAAATGGCTTGATTGTCATTGTATAGGTAGGCGAGAAATAAGGAATAATCTGCTCAAGAATCTGATGCATATCATCTTCGGTCTTGGTAGCAATAATCGCCTGGAAGTTCATTAAGTATGGTTGTGCAGTATAAAACTTCTTTGTATAACCATTGACATCAGACTGACGTAGAAATGTATTGGTCTTAACCTTTGCTTTATCTTCACGTCTATTCATACTGACCAATTCAATGGCAATACGTGGCAGCTTCATTGCTACTTTGGTTTCATCAACACCGCCAGTTGCAATACGATCAAGAAACTTCTTTTTGGATGCCCATGTCACTGGTACCTTTTGACGATTAATCTCAGTGCCATCACTCTTTTCACGTACAACATGAATATTAGAGAGAAGTGCCTGCATAATCATTTTGGTAATACGCATCTTCTTATGGTAGAAATATGTAAACATTAGCTAATATTACCAAATGGGTTATTAATAGAAGTATCAAAGATACCGGAGATATCATCAGAATAATCTGAGTTAAAGGAATCTTCAACAGAAAGATCATCGTTCACTATAGAAATGGTTCTAGTATCATTAGACTCAGTACTGGTAATGGTATCACCTGAACGGAATTCGCGGAATACACCGTCACTTGAACGAATCTGAGAAATCGTAAGGACGTTTGTTGAACCATCCCAATCAGTGATTTCACCTGTAAGTGTCGGACCATTCTCAGAATCTTGTGCATAGTAAACAACTTCTTCACCAACATCCCAGTCAGGGGCACCAGAATCCTGTAGAGTAAGCTTCTGATTATAACCAAAGAGTTCAACATCATCAATCGTATCAATACCAGTATCAAAGTCCTCACCAGAATATTCGTACATTTCAACTCTTAGTTTATATACATTCAAATCTCTGAGTTGATAGAAAGGTTGATCATCCTGTACTTTACTAATCTCGAATATGTTATTGGAGAACGGGAAGTAAAGCAGGTCACCTTCACGTGGATGATCAATGTCATCTTCGTATGTGGCAACAGCCTGTTCGAATCTACGACGAGCAACCACCAAGGTTGCCGCATCTCTAATCTCTACTCCAAACTTAGCATAAAGATCATCTTCACCATCGAACCCATCAATATTCTCTACATACATTTCGATGGTATATGCTTCATCAAAACGTGAGATAATATCTTCACCGGTAACCATATCCTTTTCCACAACTTCGCGTGGAAGATACTGGAAATCAAGACCATGAATCTGAATAGACTCAAGGATCAAATCTTCATATAGGTTTTGTTCTGAACGAGAACCCTGTTTAAAATATCTATTCAGTGCCATTTGGTCTTATCCAATCATAAAGCCAATAGGTTCTTCCCAAACTTCTCTAGCTTCTTCTTCAAGACGGAGAATATCGTCATTTGCCTCTGCAAAGATTTCACGTCCATTAATAGTAACACCGCCAGGAAGTTGCATACCCTCGAACTTAATAAGGTTCGCGCCCCATTGACGTTTGATCAGGGCAACAACATATCTTTTAAGGAACATGTCATTATAAACATCATTTTGTGTTTCTGGATCAATAATCTTGATTGCCTCAATAACTACATATTCGCCTTCAGAGATAGAGTTATCGGAAAACTCTCCTTCGATATAAAGACGGTTCAAATGACGATTAAAAGTAATATGAGGGAAACCTGCAGTCTTCAAATCAATAAGATTTAGGTATGCCTTCATCTGCTCACGATAAGCAAAGTCAGAAGTAAATCCAAGGGATGACTGGGCATCTTGCAATCTAAACTGGTATTCAAAATCAAAAAGAGATTCAACTGAACGACCAGATGAACCATGAACAGGCATCATACGATTAATTTGAATAATAGAATCGTCAATATCAATATAACCATTAGATACATCTGTCGATGTAATCTGATGCTTCAGATAGGTTCTGAATGTAGCATCATCATGGTACTCACGGTAGAATTGAAGAGCTTCATCAATACGATCTTCGAGTTGCTCTTCATCCACATTGATTTCAATTACAGGTGCGCCCAATGCACGCAATGCATAATCAATCAGACCTTGACGTGAACTAGGATTTGACATGTTCTTTTCCGTTTATTTGGAGTTATTACTATTTATGCTTTTATCTAAACACTACCGAAATCATCACAGCGTCGGCTCGGCTGTCAGCAGGCAGCGTGTGAGTGACGCTAGTTCCAGTTGCAGTCTCTGAGACAACAGAGACTTGGTTTCCGTTGGTGGAACCTGTACGCGCACGCGTGTCGAAGTCTGACGACATGTTGGCACTACCAGTGATAAGGGCCGCTGGGTCGATGCCCTCACATGATCCGGTAATTACGAAGTCGCCCGGCTGCGTGGCCACTGTTGTTGACCCTGCTGTAAGCTCGAATTCTCCAAAAGTTGAATCGGTGGCAACTGGCGTGGTCG
>Ga0213865_10002303_pt1 | contig 12038 bp, 18 predicted proteins | sample PICome_6_FD_160100 | JGI IMG/M metagenome (GOLD analysis project Ga0213865, IMG submission 160100) | Coastal seawater microbial communities near Pivers Island, North Carolina, United States - PICO282 | ecosystem: Environmental > Aquatic > Marine > Coastal | place: USA: North Carolina...
GATCTTCTGGTACATCTATTTTATACGTAAGACAAAATGCTTCCCTTTCATCTGGCGGTTTAGCACAATTAACGTATAGAATTGGTGATAGTCAGGACGTTTCTAACGGTGTTGCTATAACTGATAGTTTTAGGGTATACACCAAACAATTTAATTCTATCGGTGATTTTGTTACTAGTACTTGGACTGGAGTTGGATTCTCTAACTACACTGAGTATACTTTGCCCGCTTTTGCTGCTGCTGAATTTTATTTGACCCTTGTCGGTGCTGGTGGCGGCGATGGTGGTGGTGATGTACCTAATAGTACAGGCGGTCCTGGCGGTGCTGGTAATGTTTTTAGAGCACTAGTTCAAATTCCCCTATCTGCTTGGCCACTTAATGCTGGCGGAGAACCAGATTATAAACTAAGAGTTTATCCTGGTGACGCTGGTGAAGATGGATCCAGTTTTGTATCAGGAACTGGCGGCGGCGCTGGTGGATTTGGTTATGCTTATGGTGGCGCTGGTGGTAATGCTGGTCCTGGAGATTCTTCTGGTGCTGGCGGTGGCGGTGGCGGTGCTTCTGCCATCACATTTACAAATAATGTTCTAATTGCCATGGCTGGCGGCGGTGGTGGTGGAGCAGGTGCTGGTAACGATACAACCATTCCTGCTGCTAATGCTTATGGAAACCACTCTACAAACGGTACAGTACAAACAACCACAATCAACTTAAATCTTCCTGGTGATGATGGTCCTAGTCCCACCAGTCAAGGTGGTGGCGCAGGTGGCGGTGGTGGTGGATATGATGGATCTGCTGGCACTCTTGTATCATCAAAAACTGATTCTGGTGGTACATTACAAACTAATGATCTTGATGCCACTGGTGGTAATGGTGGTGGAGCATATTATAATACTTTATACGCTACTCCATTATCTGCTGCTCAAGTAAGTGGTCAAGGAGCTCCTCCTGGAGCTGAAGGTGGTGTTTTTATTGAATATAGTCAACAAGATGTGACTCCAGATCCATTTAGTATTTCTACATATGATGGTGCCACTGTTCAGGAAACGGTTCTTTCTGACATCATTCAAATTACTGGTATTACTGGCACAGTTCCTGTTAATCTTAGTTCACCTGGATTTACTTCCTCCGTGAGAGTTTGCTCTGGTTCTATAGCAAGTACTTGTGGCGCTTGGCAAAATAGTGTACAAGTTGGAAATAATGAATATATTCAAATTAGAGCAGTAACAGGTAATTTATATAATACGACATATTCTGTTGGTGTATCTGTTGGTACAGTTACAAACTACTGGGATATTAATACTGGTCCCCCACCAGATTCTGAACCAAACTCATTCTCTTTTACCGATGTCGATGACGTTACTATTAGTACTGTCACAACTAGTGAAGAAGTAACAATTTCTGGCATTACAGTTCCAGTTAATGTTACTGCTACTAATGGTGCTGAAATTCGTGTTAATGGTGGCACTTGGGTTAATGGTGCTACTGGAACTACCATTGAAAATGGCGATACATTAGAAGTAAGAATTACTTCGTCTTCATCATATAATGCCAATGTAAGCACACAGGTAACCGTTGGTAGTGGCGATGCTGTTGAGTGGAATGTTCAAACTGCTGAAGAATTAGATTCAGAACCCGATTCTTTCTCTTGGATTTATAAAGTTGGTGCTGAGTTACTAACTGAATATGAAAGCAATACAGTTCTAATTCAAGGATTGGGAACAACAGCAGATTTTATTGTTGAAAGTGGTTCTGGAGATGCTGATTCGTCTGGTCTTCTTCCAAGAATTAAGAAAAACGGTACTCTATTAGCAGCAAATGTGACACAAACGACGGTGGATAATTTTGATACAATATCCCTTGTCTACACAACTACTGATGTTATCGGTCAAAGCAGAGTATTCAATACTAAAACAGGTATTGCTTCTGCTACCACTGGGTATTTTGAAACTTTATGGAGTGTAGTTACTGCTGGACAGTTTGGAACAACACCAAACAGTTTTAGTTTTTCTTCGGCACTTGCTAGTGGTACTGAAGTATATACTGAAGCACAAGATGGTGGGAGTGCTCAAGTAGTTACTATCAGCGGTTTATCTACTGGAATTTCTGTTGGACTTTATGGTACAAATGGAGTACAGTTTAATATCAACAGTGCTGGATATAATACGTATACAGTTTCAAGTCCTGCCAGTGTAAGCAATGGAGATACATTTACAGTAAGATTACTATCTTCTGGTATTCCTGGATTTAGTAGAACGGCGTTTATATTTGCTGGATCATATAGCACTGGATTCACCGTCCAAACACCAGCTGGCACCCAAGATCCGATTAACAGTCAATGGTATAGTTCTATTACACCATGTAAGTATATTGGCAACACATTTAGTGGCACGCAAATTAGAATTAACACTAAGTTCGATGGTTTACCAGTTGGATCTATGATGCCTGTATTCCAAGATGCTACTGAGGATGATTTCTGGGGCAGCCTCACAGGAACTGCTGCTTCTAGATTCCCAAGTTGGGTATATTGTGATGGTGGATATTATTCTCCCGAAGATTACCCACTATTATTCGAAGTTCTTGGATATGACTATGGTGCTAAAGCAGTTGGATCTGTTAATTACTTTAGAGTTCCTGATCTGAGAAATAGATTTGTAAAAGGAACTGGTGTTATTGATGGAAACTCTGCTTCTTCTCCTGGATTAACTCCATCTTATAACAGAACTAAGCAAAGTGGCGCTCCTGGAAATGATCAACCTGGGTCATTTGGTGGTATGTGGTATGTTGAAAACATTGGTGCTACAAATGATGATGAACTTGAACAAGTTGTAACTCCTGCTACAGGACAACCAGCACAGGATTCTGAATATTTTGGTATTGCTCAGGTTTCTACTGCTGGATATTCTGATGTCACTGGATTAATTGAATTTGAAACTAAAGGAAAAGTGACATGTCCAGTTTCTTTGGATCCAGAACCAATCTATGATATTCCACTACATTTCCATGATTTAGTTTCTGGTGTTCCTGATCCTGGTAGATTTAAGGGAAGAGTAAACTGGGGCGGAACTGGTGGATATGGGGCAAAAGTTACTTCCCCCGCAGCGGGCGGCGCTGGAGGAACAAGTTTAATTGGCACAGTTGCTACAGCAGATGACTTTACATCTACAGGAACTGTTACATTTAACCTGTGGGGATATGCCGTTGATGATTATTTCTTAGATTCTGATGATGTTCCAGAGACTACATCATGTAACACTTCTCCAGACTGGTGGGACGGAACAAAACAAATTTTCCCTAATGACATTAGTGACGGTTTTGAGGGTGTTAGTAGTGCTGGATCTGCTGGAAATGTCAAGATTCTTCAAAGTGACATTAAATCTGGCAGCGCAAACTATAATGAAATCAATCAATATATTAGTCTTAGTACACAACCGTTCCCAGGAACATCAAGTGCTTTTGGATCTGACGAAACTTTAAAATTTATTGGCACTGTTGATATTCCTGAGAAAGAAGTGACAATTTCTGGATTTAAACCATTAAATAAACTGAAACATACTCACTATGTTTCCTTGATTTCTGTTACAGATGCCGCTGTTTATGGATATGGTAATAATGAGACTGGTGGTACTGCCACATCGGCATTGAATAGTTTTTCTGGTGGAGTTAACTCTTCAGTCGATGTTGTATTTACTGCTGATAACATCGGCATTCAAGTTCTCCCTGGTACTTTTACGTTACTACAAACCAAACAGTTAATTCCAGTTCCAGAATTTGATCCTCAAGATAACGTTCCTCTGGTCACTCCATATGTTTGGACAAAGTGGTTAATCAAGGCATACTAAATAGTAAAAAGAATTCTGATAGAAATGGCGTTCAATCCAGACGATTTTCAATTTGAGAGAATCTTACCACCAGAAGAGAGAAAACCCATTCTGGAGTGGGATGCTTTACATCGTATAATGGTTGTTAGAGTTAAAGTTAATGGTGAGTGGACTTATCACGCTACTTTACTGAACAAGCAAGTGAATGACAATTTACATGAGTACTTGCCTGACGAGTGGTCTAACGCCAATGATAGAATTGTAAGTTTTTCTATTTTTGAAGATGGCGACCACATTTTTGAAAAAGAAAAATTGAAGTTTGATTTTACTAATAAAACCTCGAAGTGGATGAGGTATCAAAAAAATGATCTAACAGAGGGACAAGTTAGAGAATTGTTTGATATTTTAAAGGCTGCTCTTGCTGTACAGCAAACTGACGAGACAGTATTGAAGTCCAAAGCTCTTGTTGATCTTGCCACTACCGAAGAATATATTTCTAGGTCTCAAGAAGAAAACGAAGAAAAATTAACTAAATTGCTTCGTGCTTCTGATTGGACTCAATTAGCAGATGCTGCCGACACATTCCCCGACGAAATTGAATTGTGGGGTATGTATAGAACATTTCTTAGAAACAATGTTAAGACCCCATCTGATTTTGACGATCTTCTAGATTATCTAATTTGGGAAGAAGAATATAGTTGGCCGATTGATCCTTTCACATATCACACTAGAGATCCAGAGCATACGGTTGAATACTTGTCAGTTCCTGCTCACTTTACTTACATGGCAGAAACTAGTGGAGAGTATGCTTTGAAAACTCTTGTTGGTAGTGTCAGTAAAGCAGCGATTATTGCTAAGAAAAACCAAGATGAAGGTGGAATTCCAATCCACAAACAAATTTGGGATAAAGTTAATCAATATAAACTTAATGAAGGATTAACTGGTGCTGTTATCGAAAACTTGAATATAACGGAGGAGTGACATGTTTGTATCTTGTAAAAACTTTATGCAGTGGATTCAGCATTACAGCGAAGCACTACAAACTACTGTTGTGCTGTTAAGAACTGTTGGTCCTGATAGTGTAGATGATGCTACCAAGGCAACTGCTATCTACTCTGCTTATTATATGAATATGCAGTCTGAAAACCCTGCTATCTTTGATAAACTATTGTACAACGAGTTTACATTTGTAGAGTTTACTAGTGAAGAATCAGCGTGGGCATTCTGTAGAGATAACTTCCCAGGAGTTAAACCAGACGATACTGATTATTTCATTCAATACGTTATTTTTAGTAATGGAATGTATGTCAGGGGAAATGATGGTATGAATGGTCTGAGAGAACCAGAACCACAACCACTTTAAGAACTGATCTAGACCGCCCACCAGAGGCGGTCTTCTGCTATAATTACAGGGTAGTCAGCAAGGTACTTGATGCTCACCCTTCGCCCTCACCAGCAGCGTGCTCTCGCTGCTCTTGAGAACAACACTCACGGTCAGGTTATCGTTCCTACGGGCGGCGGCAAGACTCTTGTGATGATTAAGGATACTGAGCGCCGTCTGCTCGCTGCTGAGACCCCCCAGACCATCGTTGTGGTTGCCCCACGTATTCTGCTGGCAAACCAACTGTGTGATGAGTTCTGGACTGCTCTCAACGGCACTGTCAATGCTGAGGTCTTCCACGTTCACAGTGGCGAGACTTCCTTTGCTAGCAGCACCAAAGTTCAGCAAATCCAATGTCATCACGCTGTCTGTAAAGCTGCTGGTGTTCATGAAATTATCTTCACCACCTACAATTCTCTTCGTCGTATCGTAGAGGCAGAGATCAACATCGATGTCATCTATTATGACGAGGCACACAATGCTGTTCAACGTCACTTCTTTGAGTCTGTGCTCAACGTTGACGCTACCAACTATTATTTCTTTACTGCTACTCCTAAGCACACCCGTTCTACTGGTCGTGGCATGAACAACCGTGTTGTTTATGGTCCTGTGCTTGAGTCTGTCCCTGCTCCCGAACTTGTCAGCAACGGCAACATCTTGTCTCCCGAAGTGATCTCTTACGAGGTTGACTTCGAACGTGTCAAGGGTAAGTTCTCCTACGAATCTGACAAGGATACGCTCACCAATCTCATCAATGATATTGATGCTAATGGTAACAAGATCCTGGTTGCTGCTCCTAGCAGCAAAGTCATGTTCAACCTGCTGTCTAAGACTGGCATCCTTCAGTTCTTCCATGACAAAGGTTATGATGTGCTTCACATCACCAGCAAGTATGGTGCTTATGTGAACAAGACCAAGGTCAACCGTGAGCAGTTCTTTGACACCTTCAATGCTTGGGGCAAAGATCCTAACCGTAAGTTCGTGATCTTCCACTACAGCATCCTGTCTGAAGGCATCAACGTCCACGGTCTAACACACTGTGTGTTCCTTCGTCAACTGGATGTTATCCAAATGGCACAGACTGTCGGTCGTGTTATCCGTCTTAACAAAGACGACGCTGCTGACATTGCTTGTGGTAAGATTACCCCAGGCAAGTTCGAGATGTACCGTAAGTCCACTGGCAAGGTTATTGTCCCTGTCTTCAAGAACTACGGTGCTCCTACCATCAAACGTCTTCAAAACCTTGTCGATACTATCTTCGTCAAGGGTCTCCCCGCTGTTTCTGTCACTGTCTGATCATGGAATCCACTCGTATCACTGGTCACCAAATTCTCACCTGGGAACAGGTACAGGGTCTCCTGGCAAATGAGGAGACTCTGTTGGGGGGTGGTGCTGCTATTCGTGAGAAAGCATACACTGTAGACACTACCTGGGCAGCAGCAGAGGAGTATTACTACGCTCACAGCACTGCTGACCGTGCCCTGATTCGTAAGACGGGACAGCAGAATCAGATCGGTTGGTGGGATCCTGCTACCCAGACCCACACAGACAATCCTACCCATGCTCGTGGCATCTTGGTCTGTCAAATGTACCTGAACCAGGATCGTAAGTGTGCTTACACTGGCACTGGTCCCTACAGCATTCTTGACTACCAAGTAGAGCACATTGAGCCCAATGGTGGTGATCATCCTGACAACATGCTGCTGGTAGTTTACAACGTCAATGAAAACCGTAAGCAGTCCACCATGGAGGGGTTCATTGCCCGCTGGCGCAAACGTGCTTCCAAGGGAATGGAAGAATATAACAAATGGTACGATGATACCATGAAAGCATCTGCTAAGGGGCAGAAAGAGAAGGTTAAGATTCTCAGTATGGACGAAGAAGAACTGAGGACCTTTGCTCCTATCTGTGCCAAGAAGTACCACAAATATATGTGGAGAAACATTGGTATGTCATCCCTCCAACCCTTCCGTTTGACTAAGAAGGGCGTGGCACGTGCTGGTGGCAGTCAGGGCAACTATAAAGAGGTTCTTAACACTGTCCTACAAGAGTATTTGTATGGAGACAAGAATCTGGCAGCACAGATCTTCCACACTGTTCGCTCTGGTGCTGACCGCTATGTTCGTGGATTCATCAACAACAAGGATTATGTTGAGATGATGTGTGCTGCCATTGAGTTGTCAAATCACGTGGCAGTAGAGTATAATAAGGAAAAGTTCACCGCCAAAGTCCTCCGTAACACCTATTCATGGCCCCATCTAAAGTGACTAACTCTTCCCTCTATCGTTATGCTGGAGGGAAGAACCGTATGAAGAAAGATCTCATTGAGATCATTCGTGATGTCAACCCTGGCATCGAATATATTGTGTCGCCCTTCTGGGGTGGTGGTAGCACTGAAATGCTGATGGCATCACAGGGCATCAAGGTCCAAGGTTATGACGTGTTTCGCCCTCTGGCAGACTTCTGGGAGATCCTGATGGAGTATGGCGGTCTCTGCCTAGCAGACGCTGCTGAGCAGCACTATCCCTTAATTGATAGCGATCACTACAAATCCTTCCTCCCAGGGTTGGATAGTGACGATAAGTTTATCCGAGCACTGTCATTTTACATTGCAATCAAGGGTTCGTACTCAGGTAAGATCGGATGTTCTACCGTTCGTAGTAGAGCAGAGTTCAGACTTGTTGGAATTGATAAACTTAGGAATTTTCATGCTCCGAACGTGTCGTTTGCCTATGGCAGTTGCTTCGACACGATCCCGAAGCACCAAAATGACTTTATGTACCTGGACCCACCATATTATGAGACTGTGAGTCACTACTATGGCAAAGATGGTGCTCTCCACAAATCATTTGACCACGAGAAGTTCTGTGATACCTTGAAGCAACATAAAGGTGGGTTTGTGATGTCTTATGACAACAGTGACTCTGTTCGTGCTCTCTATGAAGGGTGGACTGAGTTCAGGTATCTCACATTCCCATACCAGATGTCTGGCACCAAGCGTTACGAGAAGACAGAACTTGTAATTGTTAAATACCCTGAGAAGGTGAAACCTAAAGTTGGTGCTCTGGAGGCATTTATGTCATGAATGTAATTAAGCATACAAAGTATATCTGGGAACTGGAAAATTTTATTCCAGAAGATGAGATTGATTATTTTCTAGGAGCATTTGAATTTCACAATCCAGTTCTTGACGAGAGTTTTAGAAATGATGTACGAAGAAATGATACTTATAACATTGGTGCATACCCAGAGATAGACGAAATAGCATGGCGTTGGATTAACTCTGCTAGATCATATTATACAAATAATAATGATTGGATGTATTATGGTTGGCCCAATGGTATGATTGACACATATGAATGGTCTGGAAAGAACGTAGTTCGGATCTACAATAAAAACGATACATATAATTGGCACACAGATCATTCGCCAGAAAATGTAGCTGAGATATCACTTATAGCGTATCTTAATGATGATTTTACTGGAGGCAGAACATTGTTTTTGAATGATAAACTAGCAGTAGAACCAAAAAAGGGGACAGTGCTATGTTTTCCTGTTGATCATTTCCATGTACACAAGGGAACTAAATTGATGTCTGGAACTAAAAAAATTATTTGGAATTGTTTGTATCGTCAGAAAATATCAAATGCTTCTGACGGCAGACCATGGACAGTTGCTCCTAGATCTAAGAGGTGTATATGGTGAGTACATATTATCTTTCGTTGTTGACAGTATTTGCTATCATCGTAGTGATGATTGCTGTTGATCCTAATGTCGGTGTGTACATAGATTTACAGTTACGTAATTTGATAGTACAGATTAAGCGTCTTTATTACCTATTGACTATTGGTGCTCAAGTCAAATATACTAATTGGAAACTCGGTAGGGAAATAAAAAAGATTACCAAGGATTATAATTTACCAGATGAATGACCTATTTGATTATGTGCTAGTCGGCAATCTTTTCACACATGAGGAATGTCAACAGTATATCAAACAACTTGGTATCAGGCGTTGGAACTCTCACAAGTGGTATGACAATGCCGAGTCTAAAGTCTCTAATCACAAAGACTTTAGTGTGACATATGATATTACATTACAGAATGAAATGTTTAAACGTGTCGTTAAACTCAATGAGGAATACGTTACTAAGCATCGAGAAGCATTCACCACACAATATTCTGGTATAAGATTCAATCGATATCAGATTGGTGAAAGTATTGTGAATCATACAGATCATATCAATGCTTTGTTTGATGGCACAAAGAAAGGTATTCCTGTTTTGAGTTATGTTGGTGTCCTAAACGATGACTACGATGGAGGAGAGTTTATGCTATGTGGAGAACAAATTCCACTGAAAACTGGCGATTGTGTTGTATTTCCATCAATATTCTTGTATCCACATGAGGTTAAACCAATTGTAAATGGTACGAGATACTCTTGGGTGACCTGGAGTTGGTAATATGTGGAGACTATGGGCAAAAGCATTAGGACAAAAGGAAGGACGTGATGAACGAGAAGCAGATTACATTGCTTGTATACGGACTATTATACTTCTCTCTTATCTTATCACTAACTGTTTCATTGTTGCGGGCGTGATCCGACACTGGAATGATGTTGACAACAACAGTAAAATGACCTACAATTCAACCAAACCTGGAGTTTAACTATGACTGGACATGAAGGAGTGATCGAAGGACGCCCTAACATTACTGTAGATTGGAAAGCAGAATATGCCAAGCAACGTAAGAGTCGCCTGGCAGATAGTATCCATGAGTATCTGGAAGATGATGATGTTAGTGTCCTTGAGTTCTACAATGACTTGAAGGATGAGATTCAAGAGATTATTACATATCATAACGATAAAAAAGAAAAGGCAGTTGGTGCTTTAGAATTGATTTTGGGACACCGCCACGTCTCCTTTGATCCAGAACTTGCTGCTAAATGGCAAGTAGACAAACTACCAGAAAGATACTGACATGCTCAACCTTGATTTTCTTTCAGATGCTGAGAAAGAAGCACTAGCAGAAGACTGTGAAGATTATTTAATCCACCGTCACATTCCACTTCGCTCACATTCTTACGATAATATCATTCGCCATGCTATCAGTGAAGGGTATCAACTCAATCGGTTTGACCGACCAGTCCGATAAGTGGCACACGGGTGCCCTCACGGCACTCCAGACACCCTATACTACTAAGGTAATCAACGGAACACCCGATGCAACTCCAAACCTCTGCCACTCAGATCGATTTCTTCCCTGTTGGCACTGGCAAACGTTACGTTAAGCGAGTGATCTGGCATCCCACTGAAGAGATCTCTCAGCAGATGACTTCCTTCAGCACCCGTACCAAATCTGACATGGTGTATGATGTGAACAACTACATTGCTAACGGTGCTACTGTGTCTGACTTCAACCTCGAAGCATACACTGGCAAAGATTATTCCCCTGTTTATTGCTAATTAATGTTAGAATTCCCACACATTCCACCTAAAGGTTTCTCCTATGAATTTGAGACTTTCAAGCGTGGTGTTATTCGTATTTGGTGTGTTAATCATTACCAATTTAGCTACACAACCAAGCAGGTCAAGTCTGTATGGGGATTCTACAAACCGAGCAAAAGAGCATATCATGCTCCTATCAACTCCATGAAAGTTGGTGATGTGGTTGACATTAACAAGACTACACCCTATAGTGCTATGCCTATTCTCAAACCAATGAGACCATCTATTCTGGATTTCATATGAACCACATTGAACTTACTCTAACACAAAATGAACTTAAGTTTCTTGTTGATCTTATCTGGGGAGCACCAATAAGCATTGTCAAAGAGACTGCTAAGAGACATAATCTAGATGATTCTGAAGTAGAAGGTCATTTAGTCAAGTGTTTGGGTTACAGTGTGTTACAAAATGAATAAAATGTAAACCACCATAAGTAATATCAACTGTAGTTCCAACATACTAATGACTGATTCAGAAAAAGCAATGGTTGATGAGATGAAATCTCTCATCAAGGATCAAAATGAAAAAATAGTCAATCTAGATTTATACATCAAAGAATTACAACGAGAACTGTCTGACATTCAAAACCGAGAGTATGATTGCTGAAATGTTTCCAGTCGGCACAGAAGTAACTTACAAAGAGCATCACGGTTGGGTCAAATTTTGTGACCCAGAGTCAGGTACATGTAGTGTCTGTATTAGAGTGTTTGAGCGTGATCCAGCACGTAATGTCTGTATTATTGTCTACAAACGAGATTTAGAACACATCATCCCTGTAATTGGCAACCACAACCGATCAGAATATGACTAAGTACGCTGTTGTATATTTGCAACCCAAAAAGAAAGGGTCTGCCAAACAACAAGCAGTCTTCTATAATTTGGAAGACGCTTCTCGCTGGGAACAACACATCAACATGACCCAGCACGTTAAAACTGAAATTATTCCAATGTTCAACTGATAGATTACAACATGTATTACGAAACTAATGATGACATCTTCAACGATTATGAACTCCGTGAGAGTATTATTCGTGAGATGAGTGAACAAGAATTGTGGGAGACGCCTGAGACCCTACCAGAGGACCTGCTAGCAGGATTCTGAGGCAACCACCTTAATAAGTGTCACAGCACCCCTGGGAGCGCCGCTCCTGGGGGTTATACTATATGAGTAGTCAAGGGAACGACCCATGATCACTGACGACACCCAAACCGCTCAACTCCGTCGTACTATCATCAACAGTGTTGATAACTATGATCTTCAACTCCTGAAGCGTATTGCTTACGAGTGCCGTTGTGAAGAGATGGGTATCCACCCTGATAGTAAGTTCCTC
>Ga0213865_10002308_pt1 | contig 12024 bp, 10 predicted proteins | sample PICome_6_FD_160100 | JGI IMG/M metagenome (GOLD analysis project Ga0213865, IMG submission 160100) | Coastal seawater microbial communities near Pivers Island, North Carolina, United States - PICO282 | ecosystem: Environmental > Aquatic > Marine > Coastal | place: USA: North Carolina...
AACATTTTCGTTGAACTTTGTTGATTGTATTGCTGACACCATCAATAATGTAGATTTAGGCCCTCTCTCTACTTTGATTAGTCCAATTGACCGTCGGAAACTTACGGACACATCATGGGGAGTCACGGTAGGATTGGGAGCAAGTGTTGATTTCTCATCCCCATCATTTTCCATAAAGAACTTGTAAGTCAGATCTACTCAACCATATGACAATGATGAAATCGCATCCTAACTTTAGTTGCTTTATCTTTACTCTCACTTTCTTGCTACCTATAGTGAATTTAAAGGTTCAAGCACACTTGGCGGTGTAACTGTTGAGGCTGGCTATGACAGTTCTCCAGACGCAGACTTAAGGAACATACCTAATTCAGGAAAGACCGCGTTTGTATTGTTTTATTGCATGATTTCATGTGTAAATGTGATTTGACTACTTCATTTGACTTGGTTTGTCTTGTTTGATTTCCTTGTAACCCACATGTACCAACAGAAGTTGATATTATCATCTCTCTTCATCTACATAAATGTAAAACACGGATCTTCCAGGGTTCGGGTTTGCCTTCGCTGCACCATTGACAAGTTACTCGCTTAGTGCAACAATCACAACCACCACCTGTGATCTTGATCCTGTCTCTAATAAGTATAGTGTCGAACCAGGATATTATTGTGAAGTAAACTCTCTTATCCCTACTGTGAAGACAATATGTCCCGCTGGTAAATACTGTTTGGGGGGGAAAAAAGAACCGGATGGTAATTGTGAGCCTGGATATTATTGTCCAGAAGGCAGCACATCACCTCTTGGTAAGCCGGATGATAGTTTTGAATTCACTGATGAGAATGGAAAATACAAAGCATGTGCTGTTGATCGCGTTTGCCGCTGTGAAGCAGGTTATTGGTGTCCAAAAGGATCTACAACACCAAGAGGAGAGCCCATAATTGATTATCCAGAGACGACAGAGGGTCCTACATCTTCACCGTCCAAAAGTCCTTCGACTAGCCCTTCCAAAAGTCCTTCTACATCTCCATCAAAGAGCCCAAGCAAAGCACCTTCGACATCTCCAACCACATCCCCTTCTAAATCTCCAACCACATCTCCGTCGAAATCGGTAAGCAGATTTTGTTGTATTATTTTATTGGATGAACATTTCTCAAACACAAGACTACAAACCTTTCTCATTTATATCATATTTCATTAGCCCACATCCAGTCCAACATCTTCTCCTTCTAAGAGTCCGTCACAATCACCTGTGATTAGCGTAAGTTGGTGCTCTTTCGCTCTCTATTACTAATACTATGCACATATACTGACACATATCCTTTAATTATCATCATTCTCTAGTCACGTCTACTTATTACAGATGAAGCCTCCAAGCATCGGCGGCTACCTGTTGTTCCCTTCACATGTAACCATGGTACAATTTGCAAATGCCCAGTGGGGTATTATTGCCCGGCAAACTCTGATCTTCCCAAGGCGTGTGATGCCCCAGCTACTTGTTCCTCACAAGGATGTGTTGATAAAACAAGTTGTAATGTACCTGATGACCCTGACCGTGGAAACAAGACCTTCCTAACAAAACTAACAGACTTTCTTGGAGGTTCATTAGAAGCTGAATTCAGTGTTGGTCTTTCTATCCAGATCTATACTGATGTTGGTGCTGCACCATTCAATGGTAGTAATGGATTTGGGCTTGATATTGATCTTCCTTTCAACTGGCTTCCTACTATCAGTCTTCTTTATAATTCAGTGCCTCCATTTCATTGCTTATTTGAAGGCGAAGATAACGACGGCAACAAGTTATACAAGTTTGCTGGAATTGGCCTAAGTACTCCCCTTACCACATCAGTACCAATACGCAATAACGCAGCCACAAAAGAAGAGGCTCTTAGAGATGCAGCTGCTATTGCTAAAGCCGGTATCGTCGCGGAGTCAACAAGGTTTAAAGACAGGTTGAAGAAGTTTATCCAAGACGTTAAAGAGGATAAAAGTTCCTTTCGAGTTTCAGGAGAGTCATTTGGAGTTGGATTTGGTTACTCTTATGATGCCAGTTTCAATGAAGTGGAAGATAGATATGATTGGTCCAAAGTTTGTGGTGATGCTGTCAGCAACCCAAATCCTACCACCTCACCTAGTAAATCGCCTTCAAAAGCTCCGACGGTGAGACCTGCCTGTTTTGTTAGTTTGTTACCACCATGTCATATGCTAACACTCGTCTTTTGTTTCTTATGATTACTCATCCACTTTCTGCACTCAGACGAACCCAACAGCCAATGTAAGTTTCTTCTTTTTTCACTTTTCTTTACATCTTAATACCAACACCACATGATATGCTGATAAATTTATACGCTTGCAACAACAACTTGATCAGCCAACAAAAGCACCAAGCTCTAGTCCTACCTCAAACCCTACTATGAGCCCTACCACATCACCTTCCTCAGACCCTACCTCATCTGTGCGTCGAAGAATTCAGGACAACTCTCTTTCGCTTGTTGAGCTACCGAAACAGTCAAGGGCACTACAAAAGCCGGCAACTGAGCAAGTCACCGAAGTCATATCCATACTTGTAAGTGCCTTTGGTAGTGGCGACCTTCCGTTCTGTGTGGGCAAGTGTGATGATACCCCTCGGGATTCCTCAAAGGTCATCCAAGGAGTCTTTACTTCCAGATTTACTTCAGAATGTGATGGAGTACGCCTTTCTGCATTGGTATCTGATGCAATCACAGTGAATACAGTACTTTATCTTACACTGAATCAAATTAGTGAAGATGTTGCAGATGAGACTGTCGACTTTTTGACTACCATCAAGCTAGGTGACTTTGGCATTGAAAATGTTGAGCTAGTGCTTGAAGTTGACGCTGATCCTAGCATTGAATTATCTCTTTCTGGAGATCCAGCTCTTCCAGCCATTGACAGAGACAACACCGATACTACCTCTTTGTTCTTCTATGACTTGTTTGGTGGACTTAACTTCCAAATTGCGAGCAGGATCAGTCCGGGCGGTGCCAGCCTAGAGCTTTCAGCGAGCACTGTTCCACAAATTGACCCTGACGACAATGGCTTTGCCATAGTGGATGTCGATGGCAATGGCTTTTCCATATTCTTCAATTATGAAGTTCTTCCACTACGACCAGAGAGTGGTGTATCAAGAACACAAATTGTTCAGTTTGGCCTACGACTTCCCATGCGGATTTGTGTTCAAGATTGTGATGGTTCGGACCCAGAGATCTTTTATTTGGAAGGAGAGGTATCTGTATCACAGGTTGTTGGGAGTACTACACCACCAGCCACTCTTCTTGGTGGCAAATTAGAACTGGTTGGGGAGTGGAACAATGCATTTGGATTGCCGTTTTTGAATGTTTTCAATGTTGTTGCTGGTGCGGAATTCGACTTGAGTAAGGCTGTTGGTACAGGCATCCCTCCTCCAAGTAGTCTCCTCCTTGGTGCTACGGCGTGTCTTGGATCAAGTAAAGCCTGTGAACTACTAGATCCCGCCGCAAAGAACTATATATTTGGAGCTGCTTACATTGGTATCAACACAGTAGTTCGGGAAAAGAACTTTTTCTTCGGTCTAATCTCAAGCTTTACTATTGAAGAGTTGCTTAACGTTGCAAATGAAGTTGATGGTGCGAATTTAGACAGCCTGATTGCTGGCTTGCCGACAAGTGTGCTCGAATCTGGTATCACTCCCGTCAATGCTGATGATCCTACAATATCATGTGGGCCTGTTAACACCACTGCACTAGCAACTGGCGAAGAGGAACTCAATCTTGACTGTTATGCCTGGGTTGCTATATCACCCTTTGGTGAGAATGAGATTGAGTCTATCAATCTTAATATACCTAAGGGTATTGGATTTTCTGGAAGGCTTAAACTCTTTGACTTTTTCGAAGTTGAAGCTGAAGCACAGGTAAGAGACTAGATACTGGAAGGGGTGTCTTCTTCTTTTGATTCATTTCTGACATATCCTTTCTGCTTCATGTTTCAGATTGATGTCATTGATACAGTTCTTCCAAGTTTCTTCCTTGATGCAAAGTTAGAACTTTCTCTTCCTCAAGACGACCCTTTCCTCTCTATTGGAGAGAACTTAACTGCTGATAATAGTGGAGTTGAGGGAGGTAAGTTGCTCATTTGGGCGTGTTCTGTATTCTTTCTTGTTTCTGATACACCGTTGTAGGATCGTCTCATATTCATTTCTCACATCTTGATTTCAATTTCAGCCGCTAGAGTGCTCATAGACTACAAAACTGGTCAATCAGTACTTGTGGATATTCAAGCTGCTTTTGCAATTCCGATCCTTCGATCGTATGGAGAAGTCACCATTGTAGTCAATGACGAAGGGGCTTTATTAGAAGGAGAAATCCAATTTCTAGAGCTGTTGAATCCAACAGTTAAGATTGAATGGGATGTAAGTACAGTAATCTTCTACAATATAATCTACTTGAACTTTGTCTCTTACCCTTCACTATATTACTGGCTGATACTAAAGTGGGCGTTTAACAACTTCTATGCCGAGTTTGGAAACATTGTATTCGTCCCTGCTGTTCTTGAACTGAACCGGCTAATCTTGGACGTTGAAACAAAGCCAACATTTATACTCTCTTTTGATATTAAAATTACAGTCTTGAGCTTTGCAGAACTTGGTGCATCTCTACTCATTGTAAGTTTGAATGTTAACAATTTCTTTTTTGCTTACCGTCAACTTACCAGTTGTTTCTACTTCTCATATCTGTAGGAAGAGAGAAACAACGGCCAAGATTTGTTTGTTGACTTTACACTTGTGGTAGACGTTGAGCTAGTTGAAACTACAGTGAAAGGTGATGCCACCTTGGACCTTATGATGATTGAGGATACCGAGTTTGGCTCGTTTGATGTTTCAGTAGCGTGGGGAGGAGCTGCTAAAGCAGTCGCTGAATTTGTTGAGGGTGCCGTCACAGCAATAGCAGACGGAATTACAAATACTGTAAATGCAGTAGGAGACGCTATTGTAGAAATCGGAGAAGCCATTTTAGGTTTTATTGATGAGGCACCTTTCATAGGGGCCGCATTTGATGCAGTGGCGACGGGTGTTGAAAACTTTGGGGCCGGTTTACAGGATCTAGTCACAACTGGTGACCCCACTGCATTAGCAGAAGCCGCTGTAACTTTCGCCACAGATTTTGCCAATGCCTTTAATGAAGTGGATTGGGAGGATGTTGGAAATACAATCGTTGACGGTTTAGAAGATGCAGGCTTCTTCATCACTAATGGTCTTGGATTATCTTCTCAGTCCGATTCTAGAAACACCATCACTTTATCTGAGAAAGATCAGTGGGGTTGTAACCTACTTCGCACAGATGTTACCACAAGAACATGCTGGAAGGCCTGCCTATTTGGATGTGAAATATGCACTAGTAATACCGAACGAGGAGAACCGAAGTCCAATGCAACTTGTGTAGCTGAGGCACAGGTGCTTTTAGAAGAGACTCGGGCCATGCTTGATATGGCTGGTACTATCGGTACAGGATCGAAGGTAACAACGGATGGTAATGCTGCAATACTACTGGAAGATCGTGGTCAAATTCCCAATGCAACTTTTGATGATCTTTCTGGATCAGTACCTTACAGTAAAAATTGCTCGTCGGTATCACTTACGAAAAAGATCATTGGCTCTACAAAGATCCTTGATAATAATGCTGCTGGAGGAATTTCCAATTCTGATGAATCATTTGAGACTGACGATATGGTGGATGTTGACTTTACACCCCCTTCCTGTAGTGGAAATGCAAGGCGACTCAACGCGGATGGATCGTTCACATCTCAAGCTTATTTAGATTCAGTGTCGGCAGGAATTGATATGTTGAAACAACAAGTCAACCAAACAGTGAATAAAGATATGTCTGGCGTTGACCCGAGGATAAAGACATACCAAGTAGATGTGGAGCCAATACTACTCACAATTGGCTTTTCCAATAATCCAAACGATCAAGTGGTTGCTATTACATGTTCTGAGTTACCCGGTTTGGCAACATCAAAAAGACCACGAATCTTAACTTCTGACCCTGACTGCAAAACAACAGTAGTCTACACGAAATTCTCAGAAACTGTTGATGTACCAAGCCAATACCCCTGTGGTACGGTGGAACTCACTAGAAGGTGGAATGTCACTGATACTTGTGGACAGAGTGATTATGTTGATCAGTTTATATACTTACAACCTCGATCACCTATCTGGACAGAAAATCCGTGGAATGAAGCTGTGAGTGATATTAATTGTTATCACAAAATGTATGATTTAGACCTTTTCAACTCTCACCTTCGTCTTTCCTTTAGGAATTCACCTTTTCAACCTCAGCTGGTACTTTTAGCCCCGAGATAGACAATAGTTGGCCAACAGCTAAGAGTGAGTGTGGATATCCTGTGAGCTATGAATCTGACAATAGCGATATACCAGAGGAAGTTACAGGGGAATGTGGTCTGTGGTTGATGACGCGAACATGGGAAGCAATCCTTGACATCTACTACTCCCCATTGAAAGAGACATGTGCAGCAAACGGAAATCCTGAGCCACCAACCAGTACGATTGATCAGCTTTTCTACGTAAAGGATGACGAGGCCCCTACAATTTTGGAAGGAATCCCTGAAGTTGTTCGCATTCCCTTCTTCGACAATTACAACTCCGACCGTTTGAATGCCCTTCTGATTGAAGATATAGCAACTAATCAGCAAGCTAAAGATGGGGGTCTTACTGCTGGAGATGTTACCTTGACATCGGAGGATACTGCCATTATATTTTCACATGCCGATCTTGACAATCAGAGTACATGCCGTGCTGATGGAATTGCACACTTTTGGCGTACTTGGACCGCGTAAGTTGAGATTTCATTTTGACTTTAGGCGTGATATTAAACTCTAATTCGTCATCTCTCTCTCTCTCTCTCTCTCTCTCTCTTAGATCGGACAAGTGTGGCAACAAAGATACATTTACTCAGAAGATCATCCTTGAACACCCTCCCGAAGTAAAGACTTCAACGACCTCCCTTGAGGATGGTACATACAGTTTTAGCCCGGGAGTTGTTCAATCCACAAACACTTGTATCCCAGGGAAGCAAGTATCGAATGGACTCAAGACGTTCGAAGCGGACTTTGACTTTACAATAAAATCAAATGTCTGCGCTGAAGGTGAAGCATGGAATGAGAATGGCTGTCGTCTCCTCACTCCGTTAGATAATCCAGTTGAAGTGTTGTCAGTGGCTCCAGAGTATACTTCCTTTCCAAGTGATGTGTCTGTGCTGACAAATCAGTCAATCAGTGCTGATGAAGATGGTACCGGCAGGCCAACGGGCGAAGCGTTTTGCAATACTCCTTTTGAGATTGTACACGAAGATGATGCTGCTGAGTTGATCAGCTGTGGTGTTTGGGAGATTAAGAGACACTGGTTTATCCGACCAGTCTATCTCGATTGTGATGTGGTGACAGATCCTCGTCTTGTTACCGAGAGGATACAAACCATCACGGTCAAAGACATTTTCGCTCCTGAATTCATCGACTTGCCTGATGCCGATGTTGATGTTCCCTTTTTGGTAGATTACGGTCCGGGTAATTCCAAGGTTGGCTTTCCCATAGTCCAAGAACAAATCGAGAGTGAAACACTACGAGCACATGCCCAAGAATTCAACACTGACGATAACTTTCTATTTGTTTCATACCTAACTACACTCTCATTTGTTGATGCAGTATCTTATCAACAAACAAGGGAAGATGTATGTGAAGCTGGTTCACTTGCCACAGTCACGAGAACTTGGACTACTATGGATCGATGCGGACAGTCTGATACATGGGTTCAAACGATTGATATAACTCCGCCTGCACAAAAACTCTTTGGAGATGCTTCTGGCTACCAGGTGGCGTCACCAAACGGATATGTACAGCTTCATAAGAGCAACTTCTCTCATCCAATCATGAGTCAAGGGAACAAGTTTGGTTTGTGGGATTCTACAGTATATAGCTCTGAGAGGTTAGCTAATTCAATTGGCATTGATGACAGCTCTGCAGTATCTGTTGTTCTAGACAGCTGCCCTACCAATAGTCTGAAGCAAGAGTATCTACCTGATGGAGACTTGTTATATATTGGAGGAGGTAAGTCTAATGTGTGCTGCTTCAAATTCAATCTCTATGTGCAGTATCTAACACGACTTCTTCTTTATGCATTTTAGGGGGAAAGTGTAACACTAAAAAGTTGAACAGTGTCGTGAAACTTGATGCTGCTACATCTCCGGTGAACTTTGAATCAGCCGTTCAGTCTATCCAGTACATGTCTGAAATGATCTCTGATGGTCCTGAAGACTTGCTCACGGGTCCACAAACGATTAATTGCACTACTCCTGATGTTCCTACTTCGTGTGATTATTTGAAGATGGCTTCCATCGATCCTATCCAAGTTTCTCCCGAAGTGTCTAGTAATGAGCTCATTCTTACCAAGAATCCCCTTTCTTTTGTATACAACTTGTTCAACGTTGATATGAACGATTGGTTCTATAATACTGAGTTATTCCAGACCGTTCAAGAGGTTAGAGTTGAAGCAGAGGGTTTTGTATTTGTCAATGTTCTGGACAACGTTGAAATCACAGAATTGAGCAACGGCGATTACAAAATCAGTCGAGATTGGAGTGATTCTCTTGAGTCTTACCGAGTATGTGACGTATCCTCTGCCAATAGCCAGTCCATGCCTATCCTCGGAAACTACAACAGCTCGTCTACTCCAGAAGAGGATACTCCCTCACCCACTTCAGATACACTTACACCGGCGCCAAGTTCTAGTCCAACCATTGATATCTTGACATATGGTCTCCGAGAAGTTACTACCGGAGATTACGCACAGGATCCATCAACTCATTTGCTCATCAACCTGAGAACAAACATTGAATTAATCCAAAGTGGTGATGGTGTGACTGTGGCAGATGTTGCTCCTTGTTCAGGTCTTCGCTATCGATTTTCAAAGCACGAAGAAGCTAGTATTGCAAAGGGATCCTATCTTTTGCCCAATCAAATGTCTTCATTTGAGATGTGGAATTATGAATGGAATGGTCAATTAATAACGAACGGGGCACAGGTTGATATGCGCACAGTGGCAACTTCTTCTACTAGTCTATACTTCCCTGATGAGTCTAGCTTTTGCCCCCCAACGCAAGAGTCTTTGCCTTGGGAGTAAGCATCTTGTCAATAGCACCAATCCAAACAGCCAGTAACACACAATAACTAACAAAAGTGGACCATACATCCTTTCTTTGGTCCCCCCTTACCACATACCGTAGTAAGGGCTTTTCTCCACCAATTATTGGCCGTCTTGTCGTGGCGGTGGAGCTTAACAATAGGGAGATATGATACTCTCTAGCAAACTAGGAGCCAATTAGAATAGATATAAACAATAAATAATCTTATGTGTGATAAGCCGCCATCCTTATAACATTGATTATAAAACTATTTGACGATTAGCACAAAAGTTTGCGGCGCATGCCATGTATCTCTTTCCATTCCACATCACTGAAGACTTAGTGCACGTACCCTCCTCCTTCACTGGCACTTGAAGAGTGAGCTGACACAAATGATTTACTTGAAGTGAATCGAGGGTAGAAGATCTAGATCGAATCTCGACAACACTTTTAAGCTTGGGCAAGGCAATGTTATTCTCCATAGCCTTGGCAGTTGTCTCAGACCAAAGGTATTCAATAATAATGGCATTAGCTACAATGTCATTATTATTCCATTGTGATAGAGTGGATTCTTGTACCTCAATATCCTTGTCGATACAAAATAGATCACCAATTGTAGCCGTAATCAAACGTACCAGCAACACACACTCTCCGAGACCTGAAAGATAATCTTGTAGCTTTCTTGATTTGATAATGTGCAATCTATCATTGGATGATAGGCTGCTTGAGATATACTCCATAATCTTGTTTCCTCGTTGCAAATCTTTCTCCGTACTAGTGATGATACGTTGCCAATCTTTTGCTAGTTTGACATACTCATTGCCCAGTTTACTTTGTAAAATCTCGTCCAAAGTAGCTTTCTCATTGTTGGAATCGACAGCTGGAGTATCACCCTCATCAAACGAGGAGAAGTTACCAAAATCATCAGCACCTAAATCATTCTCTGGCGGAGTTGTTGATTCAGGTATATCACTTGATCCCTCAAATGAACCAAAGTTAAGGTCATCGTTGTTTGAACCTGGTTCATTATTCTGAGCTGATGTGGGGAGCTCAAACTGACCAAAGGTATCATCTTCCTCCTTGGCATTGTCAGCGGGGAAAGGATCTGCCTGTATAAAGTCTTGGTTGTCTAAAGCTTGGTCAATTGCTGTGGACTCAAAGTTTCCAAAATCAGTATCTTCGGTGGTAGCCACTTGAGGAACATTGTCTTCTGTACCATCGTCCTGAGCTGGGGCTTCTGCAAAGGCATCGAAATTTCCAAAACTTGCAACTTCTTCATTGTTTTGGTCTGGTTCAGGAGCTGAGACGACATCAGTCTGATAGGAGGCTTCTGCAAAGGCATTAAACTCCCCAAAGCTATCTTCTTCTTCCTTGATATTGACAGAAGGAGAAGGATCGGCTTGTAGTAAATCATCGTTGTGTGAATCTTGGTCAATGTCTGTGGAAGTGAAAGCCTCAAAGTCTCCGAAATCATCTTCTTCGGTGGTAGCTACTTGAGCATTGCCTTCTTCATCATCATCATCCTGAGCTGTGGCTTCTGTAAAGGCATTAAAATCCCCAAAACTTGCATCTTCTTCATTGTTTTGGTCTGGTTCAGTTTGGACTGGCTCAGAAGATGGTAGGACGACATTATTGTCATCATGAGGATCAAATAAATTATCACCGACTTGCTCGGCAGTTAATGGGAAGCTGTCAACCTTTGATGTAACTTCTGGTAAGCTGTTGGTATTGTTTGTGAAGTCTCCAAAGATCATATCTTCATCATTCGAGTCCGGCTTAGGTGGTTCATTGTCATCAACATGACCTGATGAAGACTCTCCAGTAGCTTGGAAGGCACAAAAGTCTGTGCTTTTCACAACGACTGTAGATACATCCTGTGTCTCTGAAGTTGGTGGCGTTGGATTAGAGTCATCTTTGCTCTCATCTGGATCTTTAGCTGGATCATTCTCGATGTGAATTGTTGGTGCAAATGTGTCTAAACTTGGCAAGGGCACGTGATCTTGACTGATCATGTCAAACGGAGAAGTTAGGTTGTCTTCACTAGATGCAGTCGCTTCTTTGTCAGTTTCCTCTGGCATTGTATCGAAGCTCGGAGCTTCGAAATCTCCAAACTCGTCATCTTGAGGACTGTCTTCACAGGGCATTATGTCATCTACACAACTGTTTGCAGAGTTGAAGGAGCTTAATGGAGGCAAGGGCTTATCCTCAACACCAGCCAATGAGTCAAAAACGGATAGCTGCAGCTTGTTATCGTCCTTGGCCTTATCAGCATCGCCAAGTCCAGAGCTGGTAGTGTTAGTGCCCATGGGATCTTCAATAGTGCCAAGTTCGTCAACATCTGAGGTGAATCCAACTTCTTCACTGTCGGGATGTTCATTGACAGGATGTTCGTTGGTAGGCGAGGAAGTATGTGCCTCGGCTTCGCCATCAGGCATGATGTTCTCCTCAGGTTCGCTTTCGATCTTAACACTTTCGTCAGGTTGGCTCTGTTCCGTCATATTGTCTGCGCTGCCCAACGGAGAAGAGAATGCTCCCAAGGATGGTAATGGTGCATCTTGTACCTCAACCAAAGCATCGAACACTGATAATTTATTAGAGTCACCGTTATCATTCTCATCTCTTTCGACAATATTTTTATTTTCATCATCGACCGAGGGAAATGGATCAGGCTCAACCTTCTCTTCGTGACCAAAGCTGGTATCGAATCCATCATACTCGTCGTCATCATTATTTGTCGCACCATCGTCTAAACCTGCCTCATTAAGATCTCCAAAACTCTCATCTGTACCATCAATAAGTTCAGTAGCTGGTGGCGACTGGGTATTAGCAGCTTCATTGTCA
>Ga0213865_10002310_pt1 | contig 12021 bp, 10 predicted proteins | sample PICome_6_FD_160100 | JGI IMG/M metagenome (GOLD analysis project Ga0213865, IMG submission 160100) | Coastal seawater microbial communities near Pivers Island, North Carolina, United States - PICO282 | ecosystem: Environmental > Aquatic > Marine > Coastal | place: USA: North Carolina...
CGGGCGAATAAGGTTTGTAGTCCATAATAAAAAATCAGATGTTATTATTTAGAGGCATAAAAAAAGGGCACCCAAAGGTGCCCTCAATCAAGTCAGTGGATCAGAAGGTGAACTTCAGACCAGCCTTAGTGCCGTAGTCACGGTCAACACCAGAGACGCCCGAACCAACGAACGAAACTTCGCCGTAAGCAGAGAGGCTATCGGTCAGACCAACGCCAAGACCTGCCTTACCAGAAGGAACCCACTTAGCGTCACCACCATCAGGAAGCTTGACGGTAGCGCCACCTTGGACATAGTACGAAGCATCTTCGCCAAGAGCACCTTCGTAACCAATATGGTTATCGATAGCGGTGCCACCATAGTTAGAACCAGTCCAACCAGAGTTAGCTTCGACATTCACATAGGGACCTGCCATAGCAGCGGTCGCCATGAAAGGTGCAGCAGCGGCAGCTGCGAGAACAGATTTGAACATAATTGTTTCCTCGAAAATTTACTTGCGGAATGGTTACCCGCAGATGATGGATCAGGTTGTCCCGATCGCATGGATTGATTATAGCACATGAAGCAGAAGCGCGTCAAGTGGTTTGGTGCGAGTAATTGAGGCACCTCTCCATTTGCTACAGGAGTAATTTAGCATGTCAGGTTGCCAAAAACAAGCCCCCTTGTGCCAGTTTTTGATACGGATAACCGATAGGTTAGTTAAGATAAATTAATGTGCCAGTGATACGAACGTTTCCTGCGGATGTGATCGAGACATCTCCACTGCCAACAATGTCCACTTTAGCAGCATCGAGATTGACATCTGTGGCAACTGCATCAATTTTTGCTGCTGCAATGTCAAAGTCAGCGCCAGCCACAAATGCATTACCAGTTGCAATTAGATCCATCTCGCCAGAGCTGTAAATACCAGCAGCAGTAGTTCCCGCTAAAGCAGCATTAGTTGATGTTCCAGCGTAATATCCAAAGGTTCTACTCTTGATCAATACTCCAGCGCCACCAACACTAGATTGATGTAAGCATCCGCCAACAATCTGTTGATAGTCCTGTGAAACATTCCACTGAATGTTTGGTGAGTTCCAAACAACATTAGAGCGAGGATCAAATTGCTCTGTTACATCCACACCAGCACCAGAAGTTTTCTTCTCACCACTAACAGTGTCTTTTTTGTTAGTCTGAGTAGTATTGATTGCAGGTGCTGCCATGGTAATTTCACCATCAGACTGCAACTTAATCGTTTGTCCTTCTAAAACTAACTCAGAAGTAGCACTAATCAAAACTTTTGTCGCATTAATATATCTCGTTCCACCTTTAACTTCTTCTACATAATCACCAACACAAAGAACAGTCAATGCTTGCTTATCTTTATCAGATCCATAATTAAATTTAAGATCTGATTTTTCATGATGTTCTTGCTGCTGACCCCAAGTTTTAATACATAGTTTTCCTCCACCTGGAGAACCTTTTTCTGTATTTCTCTTGCCAGTTAAAATCTTAACAGATCCGTCATCCGTAAAAACTAAAGCATTTGCATCAGGACCATCTATTCTGAGAGCACTAGTGAGACCATCTGGCAACTTCCTTTCATAAATCTCTGACTTGGTTAAGTATCCCTTATACCAAGTCTGAAATTTAGGTTGTTCTTCAGTCTCCTGAGTTTCGTCAGGAGTTGTTGGTTTAGCAATTTCAGTAGGATAAGTTTTAGCAGGAGCAGTTTTTTTCTGCCCGTATGCTCGTTGCTCTGTTTTTTCGTGTAGATCTGTATGTGACATTATGGACAATCAATATATTGACCAGTACCAATCTTAGTAGCACCGATAGTGGATAGTGCTTCAGTCTCTAGACATGCTAGAGAAGGCAATAGTTTAGCACCATAACCATTACCACCAATAATATCTATAGCAGGAAACTTATCGAATGTTCTCGTTCTATCAAGGATACGAGCTCCAATGACAAATCCATCATCGTTGATAACTGCTTCAGCAACACCAAGTTCACCATTGACATACATCTTAGGAACTTCTGTGTAACCAATGCCAGGTCTCAAGATGGTGAAACTATCAATGATACAACGAACTCCTCTATCAGATGCTAAGTTTTTCTTATATCCATATCCTGGTTTCTTAATACGAATTTCTGTTAGATATCCTTTCTCATCCAAAAGTGCCGTTGCGGCAGCGCCAATTCCATTACCTCCAATAAAGACATATGGTGGTTCTGCCCAAGGATCTCCTGGATTTGCAACAGGAATTTCAATGATGCCACCATTGTTATCAGTAATAACATCTTCTGGATTGACAGTTGGGAGTTGGAATTCCAAGAAAACAGTTTCTAAATCATCACCAACACCTTCATCAAAGTCTTCGATGATTTGATCATCAGCAGTAGTAATTACAACATCAACAAATACACCTTTACCGTTTAGTGTGAAGCGTAGCGTCTCAGCGTCTTCAACAACACCATCATCTGCAATACCAACTGTTACTTTTGCTGTGTTGTTATTGATCACACATGAACCATTCAACGAACCGCCAATGATGTCACCTGGAGTGATATCTTTTCCATTCATCGTGTAATAAAGGATCGTTCCATTTTCTACATTGGTTGTAGTAATAGTGTAGATAATAAACTCACCCTCTGGACACGATGTTCTGTTTGCTGTAAGAGCATATGTTGGTGTGGTAGTATCACCACCATCTCCAGTCTGACTTCCTGGATTTTCTGGTAGCAAGTCTTCTGCTGTAGGAGCATCAATTGGATTATATGGATTTTGTGTTGGTGGTGTAGTTGGATCTCCTGGTTCTTTTAGATCTTGTTCAGTGATTGTACATTTACCAATATTCTTCTTAAAGAAAGTAGATATTTTACTTCCCTTTCCTGGAGAATTTTTCTTCAATGAAATATAGAAGAACTCATCTGGTTCATCTTCTGGATTATATAAAGTCTGGATAGGAATTGTCTTGGCAGTTTCATTAGGAGCAAATCCAAGAATACCATCAACTGCAATGTAATCTTCTCCCTCGATTGCTGTTCCCAACTTCAAAGTCTTATATTTGACTGAAGATGCAGAATCTAGATATCCAGATCGAGTTACAGTAAATGTAGCGACATTGCCTTCTACAACTTCAACATCTTCGATGTTATATGTAATCTTAGGTTTCTTAGTTGTTGGTAATGGTCCTATTGTTCCAGATCCATCTGAAGGAACTCCACCAGTAAATCCAACTGTCGTTGTCGCTAGAGGACTACCAGTATATGCCTCATCACAAACATATTGTGTATAATCAGCTGGAGTATCTCCAAATAGATTATCAATATCTGACAAGAGATCATCTAAGAAGTTTTTATCGTCATCTCCTTCTTTTTCTTCTCCAGTAGTACAAATTTGCTTGTATTTGGTGCATGTGGTATCTGGACCAGAGCAAGAAATGCCAAGTAACTCAAGAACATAATTAACTGCACCACCAATGATATTAAGTGGAATTGCGATAGCGCCAAGAATATCTTCTAGCGGACCAAGAACACTATCAAATAAGTCATTTAACAATTCGTTGATCTTCGAAATAATACCATTAACCAACTCATCAACATGACAAATGACTGATCTATAAATTTCTTCAATATAACTCATCAAGACATTCGTCAACCACTCAATCAATCTTTCACCAAGATCTTCCATCTGACAACCAAGATCTTTGAGTAGATTATTAAACCATTCTGTTACTGGAGTAAGAACGTTACCAGTTTCTTCTGGTGCTAAAGTTGCCTTGATTAAATCGTCAAGACCTGCTGAAATTTTTGTTGAGATATATCCTTTAACTCTAGCAAGAAATTCTGTTACAACAGATAGTGCTTGGTTAATATAAGTTCTTGCTGTAGAAACAGCACTATTTAATTCTCCAGTTATTTTACTGGTGTAATATGTTCCAATATTACCACCACTACTCTGAATATCAGCAAGCATCTGACCCAGAATAGTATTCATCTGGGTCTTTAAATCTACATCTTTACACTTCTGTGCTACTGTCTGACACCAGTCTTCATCTTTCATTGCTTGAATTTTAGCAGATGGTGTAGGAGCGCGTTCTTCGCCATCTCCTCTCTTTGTGCCATCTGGAAGAGCACCAGTTGTCTTTTCTGTCGTTTCTTTTGTTGGATCTCCGTCTTTTGTTGGATTTACCGCTAAATCGCCAGATCCTTCTGGACCAGAAGTAAATGCTTCTGCATCTGGTCCTTTTGGATCTAATTTTGTTCCTGCCCCTGGAGTTGCTCCAATAGAACCCATAATAATGGGTTTCTGTCTTTCTTGATCTAGATAAAATCCAACCACCCAACAACCCTTAACAAGTTGTGGATGTCCGCCACCAATGTTACCAGGCATGAAAGGAACATTAACAGGCATCATTACTTGTGCCCATGGCAAATCAGGAGTATCAATGATCTCCCTGCTTTGGGGATGATCACCGATAATCCTTACTTTATATCTGTAACCGCCCTTGTTGTTTTTTTCATCTTGAGCGGTTCCTTCAACTTGCCCGATCCACCAATTGAATCCGTCATTGCCAATTCTATTGGATGGAACTATCTGTGACAGTAATTGATCCATATCAATCAATCATCGTATACTAAGCACTCTGGAGCACTTGGATTGTTGTCGCAGTATAGTTCCAGAGATGAGGGATCGTGATGATTTTCTGGATGACGCTCTGCGTATGCTTCTAGTTCTTCTAGTTCGCCTTCAATGTGACGACGGCGTTGAGGTGAGAGTTGAGGATCAGCAAGTTCCTCTCTGTCTGCTTCAATATGTTGTTCGATACTATCCATGTTTAGTTACCTCCGTATACATTATTTAGTGCCATGATTTGACACCTTATCCTTCATTCCGTAAGAATCTCTCATTAAGCGAAGAGTTGTAGTAAATCTTCCATTTGTTCCAACGGTCGTGTCATATGTGTGAGTTACCTCTCTAATAAGGTATACTCCACTCGATTCTGTATCATAATTTTCATCTTTTGCCTCTTCATTTGGCAATTTACTCTGAAGTCTTATGTCAATTTTATCTCCTGCACAAATTTCAACGTTACCAGGAACCACTATAGTACATGATTGGTTTTTTAGCAACTGATATCTTGCGATTGCTTGTGCTGCGTAAAACTTTTGCCAATCAGCAGTAGATGTTGGATTTGTAGCATTGGGATCTTCTGGATCTGCAATTCCTGGTTCATTATAATATGTTTCATGGTCTAACATGAACGACATAATTTTTGTTGGATATTTTGACAAGTCAGAAATTTGATCCGTTGGAACTAGTGAAATTGATTGCTGACCACCCAAGTGTGCCATACTATCGTAAGAATCTTGTATGTTGTAAATATACTCTTCGTATTTTCCAGTGCTATGATTAAAGAATGCAATAAATGAAGAATACTTCCCAGTCCTCAATGATGTTAGCAAATCAAGTTCCGACTGAAATGTGGATGTGTAAATTGTGTATCTGTCATCCGATCCATCATCTTGATTAGCAATTTTCTCATAATATGGTCCCCAAGTAATATCTTCCAACTTACTGGATTTCAAACTACTCTCACTATCAGCACACATAGAATCAATAGCAAAGAAATTATATCCTCGTTTAGATTCCCAAAATAAAAATCCACCAGATCCTGTTATATTCTTTGCGTTATTTCCTCCTTTTTTATCAGTTGGTTCCGATCCACTTTCTTCTTTAGCATTTGGATCTTTCTTAGTCGCTTCTTCTTTATATTTTGCTTGAGGAGATACACTCTTAATTGCTAAAGTAGAAATAATGTCAAAGGGTCTTCCATTATTAGCAGAAAACTTTACTTCAAACAACGATGGTTCCGAATATACAGTTTTTGCAGATTTAATTGTATTGTTTAATAAGTCTTTAGTAATTGATTCTGGATTTCCCTCAAGTCTTCTCTGAACACGATTAACTTCATTTTCAAGTGCTTCTTGTGAGATTAATCCAAGCGTATATGCTTGCTTTTGATTTTGTGCATATCGATTACCTACTTTCCAAACAACCATTGTATATACAACTGCTTCTTCAGATGCATTAGTGAGAACTTCAATTTCTAGTTTTTCAGCACCTTGAATTGGCAAACCTTGAAGCAAACCACCGCTATCAACAACTTCCATTGTTGCTGATAAAAATGGAGCAAAGACACTCTCAACATAACTAAAAGTATTAATCAACTGTTTGATTTCTACAGGTTTACTACCACCTCTAGGATAAATCTTAACACTCTTAAGTTGAAAGTCTGTAAAAGATCCGAATTCTGACATGATATTATGAATTTAGAATTTTGGTTGCTTGGAATAGTCCAGTTCCAGTATCACTGGAACTAATACCTGCAGGAACTGCTGCAGCTTGATTACCAGACCCAGATCCAGAGGAAGATCCTTGTGATTGAACAACAGTGACTTGGGGTGCTGCTGGTGTAGCAGAAGCAACTGCATCTTCAGATGATTTAGCAGCAACAGTAGTTGCAGTGTCTGCTGATGCTGAAGATAGTTTATCAGCATCAGAAGTTCTTTTTGTTCCAGCCTCTATTAAAGACTTGACAACACCAGCATTTTTACCACCAGAAGTATCTAGTTTTTGAGGAATTAAATTACCAGCGTGTTTGTAAATATCAAATCCCGTCTCTGTTTTATATGCTTCATACATTCCACCATCATGCTGGAACATGAATTTATCATGTGCCTTAAGACCAAAATTTTGACTAATGTCTTGAGCGGATTGTGGTTGTCCTGCTGCAGCGGCAGCTTGAGCATTTGCACCAGCTTGTGCTTCTTCCTCCAATGATTTCTGAACTCTAGCAGGATTGATATTCTCCTTTGCCATATGTGCAATAGGATCAACAGCAGATTTTTTATCACCATGCGTTTGATATCTTTCCAAATGTAAATGGGTGTAGTCTTGAGTACCATCTGGTGATGGATAATAGACTAACTTAGCAATCTTCTCTCCTGCTTTTACCGTATCTCCTGTTTTTACATTTGGCGTAACATGACCATAAACATATGCTGACCCATCATCATGCTTGACAACTACAGCGCCACCATGTAGTCCAAACCCACTGCCATATGCATCAACTACCTTACCATCTTGAATTGCTGTAACTGGCGAATTTGCATCCATACCAATATCAGCACCCATATGCATTCTATCGCCACGCATTTCGCCAAAGTTTGATGCCCTACTTGGATCGGAATTATGTGGCGTTGCTGTTGGAGGTGCTTGACCTTTTGCAGTTGGTAACACTCTACCTATAGCACCACTTTTCTCCGTGGCAGATATATCAACATCATCTAGATTTACTCGGGCAGCACCTGTTGGTGTATCGCCATCCTTGTTACCAAGACCAAAAAAGTTTTTAATTGCATCAAAAGCATTTTTTCCTGCTCCTGCAATACCAAGCATAAATGTTCCAAGTCCCTCCATGAACTTGTCCCATCCATTTTGGTTTTCATAATATTCTTTCAATCCCTCCGCCATCATCTTGGCATTTTGTTTTCTATTTCTCCTTTGTGCTTCAAGAATTCCTTCACCAAACTGAAGGAAGGTTTTCTTTCCTCTACTTCCCTCTAGTGGGAATACACCTTCTTTTCCATCTTCACCGATAATCGCATTTGTAGCTGAATCAACAATACCACCATCTGCCATCATTGTCATATCTCTGGCAGCTAGAGCAGCATCAATACCAACCGATCCAGCAGTTCCAATACCAGGAACTGTAGATGCAGCACCAGATGCTAATTCTAATCCAGCACCAACAAAGTCTCCCTGCATTGCTCTCTGAGCAGCAAAGATAGCGCCAAGACCTAATCCAACCAGTGGGATTTTCTTACCCAAACTCTTAGCAATTGCACCACCAGCAACCTTGCCGACCGATTTTGCTCCTAACTTAGCGCCCATTCTAGCACCAAGACCACCCATCATCTTACCACCAAGGGCAGCACCTAATCTAGTTCCAGTTCTTGCAGCACCTCTCTTGGTGGCAGATTTCATGATATTTTTGGCAAGAACTTTGCCACCGATGCCCATGCCAGGACCGCCACCTCGACCGCCACCACCCATGGCAGCACCACCTGCCAGTGCTAGACGTTCATACGCCAAATTACCAGATAAGTCGGCACCACCCTCCAGAGCACTCTCTTCAGCAGCAGATTTTGCATCCCTAGCTAGTTTTTCTGCTTGCTGCTGTTGAGCGGCAGCAATCATTTTTTGTTGATTAGTTTGCTCCTTTGTAGCAGCAACTAAACTCATCGTGACAAATGTTAGTCTGTCAATCGCTTGAACTACCTCACCAGACCCACCGCCAACACCGTCATCAATGGTATTGAGGCGTTTGACGAACATATCGTCACCACCAAGATCTCGTTCAACGCCAAGATTTGTAGCGCCAATATCTACAATTTTATCACCAACAAATCCTTCTGCTGTTAGACGCTTTCTTGGAGAAACACCAGGAGTAGCAGCACCACCAACCACATCTGGATTGACTGCCATTGCTCCACCAGGAAGTGACCTCTGTAGAGCAGATCCACTAAGCATCTTTTGCAATGGAGATCCTGGAAGTGACGGATTATCGCTTCCTCTTAATAGTGGGGTTTCTCCTGGTGGAAGTGTTTTTTGATCATTTAATATATTTACTTTCGCGGCAACCATGTCCGCTACTTTTTCTTTTTTTTCGCGGTTCTCTAGATAATCATTAACACGATTAATTACCTTGCCAAGCCAATCTACTTCGCCTCTCGTGTCTTGATATGATAGAAATCCGTGTGCCATTACTTTTTAGCTGCTTCTCGTGCTTGTTTGAGTTGTTCTAGGTGTTGCATCAAGAGACTGGTATAAACTTGACGCTCCCAGGGCATCATATTCTCAATTTCACTCAAGCTATATTTATGGTGCTGCATCAAAGCAAAGTTGGTCTTATAATACCCTTCCAAAGTATTATGGAAGAGTGCTATCCGAAAAAATTGGATAATCCCACAAGAGTGAATTCTGAAGGTTCTCCAGTATTTGGATTTTTGACTGTAAACTTATGTTCTAATCTAGGGGTGCTTTCAAAGAATTTTTGAATTTTCTCAAATTGAGAATTTGTCAATCCCTCAACAAATTCTACAAATTCTTTTTTAGAAGTTGTGGATTTATCATAAACATCTTCAGCATCAAAAATTTGGTCAATGCAACTAGCAATAATTTCAACAACACCATCAGTTGTTGGTGCTTGTCCCATGATCGATCCAGTGATAAATTCTCCCCATGCTGGATATTTCATAATGATACCCATGTCATCGGTAAGCATAATTTTGCTATCATGACCTTCTGGCTTTACAACCTTAACTTCCGACAAATTTAAATTATACTGAACTTGTGTTTTATCATCATCTTTACAAGTTACTTTCATTTCAACAATTTCACCAACTGATACAGCACGAATTTGAAGGAAAATATACTCCAAATCGAAAATTGCCAAATCTTCAATTTTTACGCGAGATTGAATACAACCCTTTAATAGAGTTCTAACTGCGTCTTCAATCGCTTTTTCGTCATTTGTCTCTAATGCTAGTAAAAGTAGTTTTTCCTCTTTTACGACAAATGGACGATATTTGATTTTTTTGCCATTAGACGGAATTTCCAACTCATACGTTGGAAGGACAACTTGTGGTAATGCCATTATGTTTAGACCAGATCATATGTATATTTAGTGCGACTTTTAGAACCAAAAATTGGCGGAAAAAATTTTCCCCATTTCATGGAATTGAAAAGTCGATTTTGCTACGCTATGCCCTGATTTACTTGTTCAATACCAATTGGAAGTTGCGTCCCTCCACCAGCAACAACCCTGGGTTGCCAATCGATTGGTTCTTTGGATGTCTTGCTCATCTCTCCAGTGACAACATTTGCCTGACCTTTCTTGTATTGATTATCCATTCCATCAATACTACCTTTAACACTACGAATGTCCTTAACAGTAGTGTAATGCCTTTCGTATTTAAATTGAGCAGTTACTCTCATAAGTTGAGATGAACCAAATTGTAGTGGAATTGCATCAATAGCATATGGGTATGCATTCTCCATTACATATGTAATTGGTCTTCTCTCTGTTGGACTATTAGGACCCAATTCAGTTTTTGTTACTAGAATAGTGCTCGCATATTCAGATCTATACTTCAGTCTGTTTATTCTATTTGATACTGGAGCACTAGATCCGTTTAGTCTTTCTTCTTCACCAAAAATACCATCATACCATTTATTCAATCCCTTCAAAATACTAAGATTTGCATCTAACAAGAAAGAAAGTTGAAATTCGGTAAAGATCCTAGTATGTGGATAATCAACAGATCCTACTCCAAGATAAACACCATTTTGCGTTCCTGTTGCAGTGTTTACTCCTGGTAGTTGAGCTTCGTCACAAAAATATTCAATTTCTTCATCATCAAAATAGTCATTAGCTATACCAGAAAACATCACAACAAAATTATTGCTAAACGACATTCCGCCGTTTGCTGATACTTTTGCTAAGAAGCTGTTGATAGACACACTAAATACCTATGTTGGTCCAACTATATTTATGGCATACTCTGGATTATACAAACCTGTAAATCCTTGCAAGTATCGCGGAAACCCAACTCGTGTTATCTATAGATCGTTATGGGAACGAAAGTTCATGGTGTTCTGTGATAACAACCCCTCAATAATAGAGTGGGGGAGCGAAGAGGTAATCATTCCCTATCGTGCTCCCGATGGTAAGGTGAGGAGATACTTTCCAGACTTTTATATCAAGGTTCGTGAAAAGACTGGTGTCATCACCAAATATATTATTGAGATCAAACCCAAGAAACAAACAACACCCCCGAATGACAAAAACAAAAAAACTGCTGCCTATCGTAATGCTGCTCTGACATACGCAAAGAACTACGCAAAGTGGTCCGCTGCGCGTGAGTATTGTGAAGACAGGCAGATGAACTTCTTAATACTCACCGAAGACCACCTAGGAGTATAACAATGGCACAAGGTTTCTCATCTATCCAGCGTAGCACGGTCAACAAAGACCCTGGATACAAAACACTCTTTGAAAGAGTAACAGCAGCAACAAAAGGAGAAAAGAAATCTCTCTCCTGGTATAGATCAGTAGTCAAAGCAGAGGCAAGTAAATACAAAAAGAACTTCAACAAATATATCATGGACGAACGCAGAGATCGCGTTGGTGCTGCTGAACAACAAGATAAGAATGAACTGCGTAGATATACAGTAGCAGGTCATCTGTATATGTTTGAGTATAAGGCAAAGATGAAGTGGTTGCCTTACTATGACAGATTTCCTCTAGTATATGTCATCAAAGCACCAGGCAAGGATGAATTCTGGGGTGCTAACCTACACTACCTCTCTCCACACAAGAGATTGATTGTCACAAAGAAACTAATACAGGGTAGAGTTGACATACCTAGGGTATGTTTCCATAAATATCTATCAGCACATGTAGATGGTTTATTTTTAGATCTTGCTGCCGATGAATGGGACACTGCCATTCTTCTACCAACAGAAGATTATGTGAAAGATATTAATGGTGTTTCTTTTCCTATCGATAGACAAATCGTTTGGGAAGAGACTGATGAGAAATTCTACGATAAAATCATAGGTCAAAGAATGATCAAAGGATACGGCACGAAGCAATCTAAGGAGATGTCTAAGTAATGGCAGAAGAAAACTCGCCAGCATTATCATTTACTGTGAAACCTGGGGAATATAAGGAAGGTGATTACTTTTATTCTAACGGAAAAACATATGTTTATCAATATGTTCTTCCAGGAGGTAAGGGAAATGAGCTCCTAAAACCTGGAAATGTTGGCACTGATAATCCATTTGGATGGCCAGGTAAATTTGTTGAAGTTCCTAGTGGAATTTCTACTCCTCAAAATCCACTCACATTGCCCTCACCAGGGTCAAGTGATGCGTTATTTACTACAATTCCTGACAAAAAAAGAATT
>Ga0213865_10002312_pt1 | contig 12015 bp, 11 predicted proteins | sample PICome_6_FD_160100 | JGI IMG/M metagenome (GOLD analysis project Ga0213865, IMG submission 160100) | Coastal seawater microbial communities near Pivers Island, North Carolina, United States - PICO282 | ecosystem: Environmental > Aquatic > Marine > Coastal | place: USA: North Carolina...
CCCACCACAGACCCAGGGGTAGCAGGCAGATTATTTACTACCCAAAGTGCAAATACCGGAGGTAATTTAGATGGACAATTAGTTGTATTGGTATCACAAGGATAAATTATTATACAATATTTATAAATAAAAATGTCACATAAATTAACTTCAAACCAATCCGTTATTTATAATTCTGAGCTCCAATTATCAGGGGTACTCCAAATTACCCCACAGGAGATTACTTACCAACATGATGTTAATAGTCATAATGTATTAATATCATGTCCTGTAGTAGTAAGTGAATCTATTTCTAATTATGTAGGAGGTTTTAATTTTGTTTTAAATGAAAATGAGTGGAATACCTTTTTTGATTCCCAAAGTTTAACTTCCACTGAAGAATTTGATAAACAAGAAGAAGCAGTACTTAAGTATACTTTAACTCAAATAGATGGAAACTGGGGATTATCATCAAATGATTGGACTTACTCCTCATAAGGATTAATTACATTTTCAATGTAAGGATAAATGGTTTTGTAATATTTATAATCAAAACAATATGCCTAACACCCCTATTTGGCCCGGATCTAGCTCATTTTTCCCCGGAGATACTCCTTTTGGGTTTTACGATAATGATGTTGAATTTCAACAAGACGCAGATAAAGTATCAGTATTTTGTGCCCGCCGTTTAGGGTACCCCTTAACAGACGTAGAATTACAAGATATTAACTTTTATGCTGCATTTGAAGAAGCTATAACTACATATGGTAATGAAGTATTTGCATACCAAGCATCACAAAATTATTTATCTCTAGAAGGAGCCCAAACTGGTTCACTTTTAAATTACAAATTACAAAAACCTAATTTAGGTCCTGTTATTCGTATTTCTGAACAATATGGAGAAGAAGCAGGAGTTGGGGGTTCTATAGAATATAGAACAGGTAGTGTTGAAATAAAATCTGGTACCCAAGTATATGACTTACAAGGATTTGCTGATAGCATAAGCGAAAGTAAAAATAATATAGAAGTCAAAAAAGTATTTTACGAAGCAACCCCAGCAATAGTAAGATACTTTGATCCCTATGCGGGAGTTGGAAGTTCTAATGTAGGAGGAATGCTTGATCAATTTGGGTTTGGTAATATGTCTCCTGGTATCAATTTTATGATGATGCCCATTAATTATGATTTACAAAAAATTCAAGCTATAGATTTTAATGATACTATTAGAAAATCTAATTTTAGTTTTGAATTAGTTAACAATAAAATTAGAATATTTCCTATTCCTTCTCAAAATGGAAAATTATATTTCCATTATATTCTTAAATCCGATAGAAATAATCCTATAGTATCTGGAAGTTTAGGACAAGGAGTAGTAACAGATATATCCACAGTGCCTTATCAAAACCCCACTTATGCCTATATTAATTCTATAGGCAGACAATGGGTTTTTGAATATACTTTAGCTTTGTGTAAAGAAATGTTGGGGTATGTTAGGGGTAAATACAGCACAGTCCCCATCCCAGGAGCTGAAGTAACTATGAATCAATCTGATCTCATAACAGCTGCCACTGCCGAAAAAACGGCATTAATAGAAAGATTAAGGGCGTACTTAGAAGAAACTTCTAGAAGTAAGTTATTAGAAAAAAAAGCAAATGAAGCTGAGTTTATACAAAAAGATTTAAATAGTGTACCTTATACAATCTTTATAGGCTAATGGCATTATTTGGAGGATCCCGCGATATAAATTTGTTCACGACTATTAACCGCGAGTTAATGGGGGATATTATTACTCAACAATGCTCTTTTTATAAATATAAATTAGCTGAAACTAGGGTAAACATATATGGTGAGGCTGCTAACGGTAGATATTTTAAAGGTCCTATCCTTTTTGATGCCTTAATAGCTAGACAAGATCAAGAATACCCTGAAAGTGAATTAGGTGTAGATTTTAAGTGGGGGATTGAATTTAGATTTTTAAGAGAAGATCTAGTAGATGCTAATGTTGTACCTGAAGTAGGAGATGTTATCATGTACAATAAAGGGTACTACGAGGTAACAACCACTAATGCTAACCAGTATATAGTAGGTAAAAACCCTGATTACCCTAATGAGGAAAATCCTCTAAATCCTGGGTTAGAAAATTTCGGCTCCAACTTTTCAATTATATGTAACACAATATACACCCCAGGGGACCAATTAGGAATTACTAGAGAAAGATTATAATGGCAAAACAAGGCAGAACCCCCACCCCTAAATCTCAAGAAGAAATTAGCAATAGTCTAATAACCCCTTATGATCAATTAAATAGAGGAAATCCAAATACTAATACCCAACTAAATAGGGGTGAACAACTTTCTTTTAAAGATGATACTACTAAACCTTTTAGTTTAGGAATCCAAGATATAGATGAAGCTATATTCTATTACTTTGACCATGTTATACGTCCCTCAGTAGTACAAAATGGGCAAAGAATAGCAGTTCCTGTTAAATATGGTAGTCCTGAAAGGTGGAAAGATGTACAACAAGATGGATATTATAGAGACAGTAAAGGTAAAATTATGGCTCCTCTTATTATGGTAAGACGTAATACCATTACTAATGATTCTTTTGTAAGTAAACTAGATGCTAATAGATTACATAATATTAGATATATCCAAAAATCTTTTACTAAAGAAAATGCATATGATAAATTTAATTTATTAAATAATGCCCTTCCTCAAAAAGAATCATATGCTATTGTTGTACCTGATTTTGTTACTATCACATATAATTGCATAGCATATACTTATTATGTTGAACAATTAAATAAAATTGTGGAAGCTATTAACTTTGCAGGTAACTCTTATTGGGGGGATCCCGAAAGATATAAGTTTAAAACACTTATCAATTCTTTTAATACCACATCAGAAACAGAAACAGGTGATAATAGAACAGTAAAAGCTAATTTTGACTTAACTTTAAAAGGTTACCTTATACCAAATGTTTTACAAAAAGATTTAATATCCCCTAAAAAAGCTCTTAGCTATGGTAGAGTAAATTTTACTACTGAAATAGTTTCAACTAAACTTTAATTTTAAAAAAAAATTTAATATTTATCGTCAAAAAGTCATGGAAGAAATTAAGTTATCCCAAGAAGAAATTGAAACATTAACAAAGTTACAAGATACCCAAAGCAATATTATAACTAATTTGGGTCAACTTGAATATAATATTCAATTACTTGAGTTACAGAAAAAAGATCTAACAGAACAAATAGAAGAACTTAAAAAAACTGAATTAAAAATAGGACAAGATTTAACTAAAAAATATGGCAATGGCAGTATTGATTTAGATACAGGAATATTTACTAAATCTAATTCTTAATTTTAATCCTTTTTAGAATATTTATAACAAAATTAACACAACAACATGGCAAACGAAATCCTATCACCAGGCATTTATATCAATGAAACTGACCAATCTTTCATTCCCGAAGGAATAACAGAAGTAGGTGCCGCTATTGTGGGTCCTACAGCAAAAGGTCCTGCATTAGTCCCTACTAAAGTTACTTCATACGCGGATTATGTAGCAAAATTTGGAGATTTAATCGAAAGTGGAGGAGGTTCTTACTCCTTTCTTAACAATACTGCAGCATATAGTTATTTTAACAATGGCGGATCTACCCTTTTAGTTAGCAGAGTAGTAGCAGGCACATACACTTCAGCTACTGAAGATGTAGCAGCAACTACAAATAACGCTTTTACAATTAACACTATCGCTCAGGGTGCGGACCAAAACAGCACAAGTTCTGTTGCAGCTAATGGTGCTCTTCCTAGTGGAAGTGCTACTAACTTAAGATGGTCTATTATCAACTCTAATACAGGATCAGGTACTTTTACTTTAATAGTTAGAAGAGGTGATGATGATAACAACAATTTAATTACTCTTGAACAGTATACAGGTCTAACATTAGATCCTTTTGATGATAATTATATTGGTAAAATAATTGGAACTCAACGTCCTGTTATTCAAGGATCAGGTGAAGACCTTTATGTAGAAATTGAAGGAGATTATCCTAATAGAAGTAAATATGTTTACGTAACCAATATTAACGAAACTCCAAGTTACCTAGATGGGGATGGAAATCCAAGAAGCCAAGCATTTAAGGATGCTATGCCTGTAAATAATAAAAATGGCTCTTTCAAAAATGGAACAGGAGCAATTGGAGCCGGAGCTTTATTTGGTAAAGACATCACAGGAACCAATATACAAGGAGTAGAAGCATCTGATTATACCGCTTCATTCAATCTATTAAATGATACTCAATACAAATATACTTCTATAGTAGCTCCTGGATTAAACTACTCAGATAACTCAACAGAATTAGATGTATTATTAGATAGTGCTAAAGAAAGACAAGATTTCTTAGCAGTTATAGACTTAGGTTTATATGATGCTACAGTAGACGAAGTAATAACAACGGGTGCTAGCATCAACAACTCATATGCCGCAGCGTACTACCCTTGGTTGATGTCCACAGACCCCGCAACTGGAAGATTAACATGGTCACCTGCCTCTGCCCAAATTCCTGGGGTATTTGCTTATAATGACAGAACTTCAGAACCATGGTTCGCCCCCGCGGGTTTAAGTAGAGGTTCATTACCTACAGTACTAAAAACCCAGAGAACTCTTCCTAAATCTTCTAGAGATAACCTATACAGTGGTAAAATTAACCCAATTACAGCCTTCCCAGGAGCAGGCGTAGTAGTATTTGGACAAAAAACACTACAAAGTAAAGCCTCTGCTCTAGATAGAATTAATGTTAGAAGATTGTTAATTAACATTAAGCAATTTTTAGATCAACAAGCAGGTAATATTGTTTTTGAGCCTAACTCACAAGCAACTAGAAATAACTTCTTAGCGATCGTTAACCCATACTTAGAATCAGTACAACAAAGACAAGGTTTATATGCCTTTAAAGTAGTGATGGATGAATCAATTAACACGGCAGCTGTAATTGATAGAAATGAGTTAGTAGGACAAGTTTACCTCCAGCCTACAAGAACAGCTGAATTTGTAATCTTGAACTTTAATATCCTCCCAACAGGAGCTTCTTTCCCTGAAAATAACTGATAAAAAGTATAATTTCGAATATTTATAATAAACAACAACAATGGCAGTATTAGATTCAAACGAAATTTTTTTCACAGCATTTGAACCCAAACAACAGAATAGATTTATCCTGTATATGGATGGTGTTCCTACCTATATGGTAAAAGGATTGAGCGCAATTGCTTTAACCCAAAATGCTATTACAATTAACTGGATTAACACTTATCGTAAAATTAAAGGTAAGACTACATGGGATCCCGTAACATTAACCTTACACGATCCTGTAACCCCTTCAGGTGCTCAAATTATAATGGAGTGGGTCCGTTTAGGACACGAATCAGTAACAGGTAGAGATGGTTATTCTGACTTCTATAAGAAAGATTTAACCCTTAACGCTGTGGGTCCCGTAGGTGATATCGTTTCTGAATGGATAATCAAGGGTGCAATCATAACAGCTGCTAGTTTCGGCGATTATGATTATGACACTATTGATACTCCTCAGATACTTACGCTTACTCTTGAAATGGATTATTGCGTATTGAATTTCTAATACAAAGCCAAATTAATTATAAAAGAGGAGCGCAGAAATGCGCTCCTCTATTTTTTTTATATATTTATATCAAACATTAAGTTATCTAAAAATGAGTGAAAATTTACAATTCCCAACTGAAATAGTTGAACTACCTTCAAAAGGTTTAATTTATCCTGAAGGTCACCCTTTAAAAAGTGGTAAAGTTGAAATCAAATACATGACCGCTAAAGAAGAAGATATTCTTACTAATTCTAATTATATTGATAAAGGTATAGTTTTAGATAAACTCTTAGAATCTTTAGTTCAAACTGAAGTAGACTTAAAAAATATTTCCGTGGGAGATAAAAATGCTATTTTAATAGCGTGTAGAATTTTAGGATATGGTAAAGACTACAAATTTTCATACGATGGGGAGGAGTACTCAGTTGATTTATCAACATTTGATAATAAACCTATAGATGAAGAAATTTTGGCACAAGGTGAAAATATAAAATTTACTTTACCTAGTACTGAAAATGAAGTTACTTTTAAAATCCTCACTGAAAAAGATGAGGATAAAATCACTAAGGAAATAGAATCCCTTAGCAAATTAAAAATAAGTGGAGGTTCTACAGTTAGATTAAAGCACCTTATAACATCTGTTAACGGCGATACAGACCCCACAAGTATTAAAAGCTTTGTTGACACCTATTTACTAGCCTCAGATGCTAGAGCTTTAAGAGAGTATGTTAAAGAAATTACTCCTAATGTTGATATGACTTTTAATGTGGATGGAAAAGAAATTGATTTGCCAATTACATTGACATTTTTTTGGCCTGAGCTTGGATGAGGTCCCCCTCTTCAGGCGCAGCGTATTTGACCAAATTCACGAAATAGTGTTTCACGGCCAGGGAGGCTACGATTACGCTACGGTATACAATATGCCTGTGTGGTTACGAAAGTTTACATTCAATAAATTAAAAGGATGGTATGAAAAACAAAATAACCAAGGTAAAGAAAAGGATGCAAATTTTGGATTAACAGGGGCTGCTAAAGAAGAAGCTCTAAAAAACAGAAAAAATTCTCCTTTACATAATATGTCTCGTCCTCCTTTAAAAAATAAATAATTTAATATTTATTAGCACATGGCTGACGACAATCTAGATAATCAAAGAAGTATAAACCGTTTAGTTCAAGAAAGGTTAACTCTTTTAGAAAAAGAAAAAAATACCCTACTTGGAGAAGTAGATATATATAAAAAATTATTAGGTACTAATCTAGATCTTAGCCAAGTACGTAACCGATATCATAGTGATGAAAAGGATATCCTCCAAACTATTAGAACCAACACTAATATATTAAAAGACCAATCTAAACAAATTACTTTTCAGGTAGCTGAAAAAGGCCGCATACAACAAATCTCCAATAAAATTCTCGCTATATCAGAAGATTCTTATAGCATGCTTATGGATGAATTAGGCACTGTTAAAAGTATAGGAGATATAGAGAAAAAAAGAGAGATATTAGCAAAAAATATAATAGAATTAGAATCTTTTAGGGGCACTATTTTATTTGAAGATAAAGAACTCCAAGCAGCTTTTAATGAAGAACTTGAAGCATCTATTAAAGGGGCTGCTGATTTGGAAGCCCAACTTACAGATACACAAAATGTTGCTGAGAAGATTCAAAGTAATGTTACATGGTTTGATGCATTAAAAGAAACTTCAAACAAAATAGGATTAGGTAAATTTACAAATGCCTTTGAAGAAGCCGAAAAAGCAGCCAGGGAAACTGCCGTAGCTAATGAGATTAGCAAAAAAGTAGCAAATGAATTAGTAACTGCCAAAGAAGAAGAAGCAAAAGCAATAAGTGCGGCACAAACAGCTGAAGAAGAACTTCAAAAATTTAGAGAAGATAATAAACAGGCTATGCTTGATGAAAACAAGCAGAGAAATGATATTAAAAAGTCTTTAAAAGAAAAAGAAGACATCCTAAGTAAAATTAATAACTTATCTCAAGAAGAATTAGAAACTGGAGAGGGTTTAACTGCTGAAAGGTTAAAACAATTAGGATTAGCTGATAAAGTTAAAGGTACTCAAGGTAGTGCTGCTAAAGAAGTACTAAAAGCCCTTAAAGCTGAAACTGAAGCTGATAAGAAAAAAGGAAAAATATCTTTAAATAATTTAGAATTTTCTAAAAAAGAAAGAAACGAAAAACTTAAAGGTATAAAAGACACTCTTAATCAAGCCAACCAAGAAAAAACATTAGCCAACAATAGGGTTAAAGGATTAAAAGGTCAACAACAACAGTTAGCTAAAATGACTGGTAAGGCTGGAATGAAAGGTATAACAGCGGGAGCAAAAGCTTTAGGTCCTGCACTTAAAAAAGCTTTAGGTCCTATTGGTCTTATTCTTTTAATTAAAGATGCCATTGATTTTGTTAAGGAGGCTATATTTGCTGCATCAAAAAGAACGGCAGAATTTCAAAAAAGTTTAGGTTTAGGAAGAGATAGAGCAAAAGAACTTAGTAACGAATTAAGAAAAACTGCAGCAGGTGCTCGAGAATTTGCGGATACCATAAATGAGGGGGACGACAATATGGGTCGAATTGCAGGAAGAATCTCCAGGGTCCAAGTTTCTATTAAATCATTAAACCAATCCTTCTCAGAGCTAAACCAAAATTTAGGTACATCCTTAGATGTGTTTAGTGATTTAGGGGATGAGGGTAGACAATTACTCGTTACAACTTCTTTATTCAGGGATAATTTAGGCTTAAGCTCACAGGCTATATCAGAGCTACAAAAGGAACAAATAAGAACTGGGAAGAATCAAGAAGACATAGTTAAAGAAGTTTATGGAGAAATTACCGCTCGAAATCTTTTAAATGATACCGCTATTAATGCTCAATTAGTATTGGAAGATGTATTTAAACTTTCTGAAAAAACTAAGGCCATGTTTGGTTTCCAAACAACTGAGTTAGCTAAAGCTGTATACGAAGCCCGTAAATTAGGTTTTAATTTAGATGAGCTAGACAACACAGCAAGTAACCTACTTGATTTTGAAAGTTCTATAGCAAAAGAACTAGAAGCCGAATTAATATTAGGTAAAGATCTAAACTTAGAAAAAGCAAGACAATTTGCTTTAAACAACGATTTAGTTGGAGTTGCCAATGAACTCCGCAAACAAAACGTTGATATAGTTGAATTACAACAAGAAAATCGAATCGCCGCGGAAGCATATGCCGCAGCTGTGGGAACGCCTTTAGATACATTAATAAAACAAGAAAAAGCCTTAAGGGAAATTGAAGGAATTGAAAGTAGATTACTTGAAACAAAAGGAAAAGGCTTTGAGATTGATGGCAAAACAATAGATGCTCAAAGACTCATGAACATGGGTTTAACAGAGTATAACAAGTTAATCACGGACGGTAAGGTAAGTGTAGCAGACTTAAAAAACATATTAGGAGAAACTGTATATCAAAACAAATTAGCCGAAGATGCCCAAACTAAATTTAATAAAGCATTGGACATGGCAAAAGAACAATTTACCTATTTTGTTTCTTCAGGTGTACTTGAAGATTTAGTAAATACTTTAGCTGACTTTGTGGCAGGGTTTTCTGAATCCACTCTGTTTGAATTTTTCGCGGGAGATGAAACCGAAAGAGCAACACGACGTATAGAAAGGGAATTAAAAATTAAAGCTAATAACCTTCAAGCAGAAAATAACCGTTTAGCGGCAGAAATAGGGGACCTGGAAAATAAGAAAAACCTTACAAAAGAAGATCAAGGTAAAATAAATGAGTTAACTAAACAAATAGAGGTAAATAAAAAGGAGTTAGACGAAACATCTAAGAATAAAAACACATTAGCACAAGTTACAACACAAGCTAATTTAGGGGTAATGGGGGGAATGGAACAAGGATTTAGCTTAGGCTTAGGGGCGGGGGTTCCAATGTTCGCACCTGCTTTAGGGATTCTTGGGGGAATAAAGTCTTATCTTGAGGATGATGAATTAGATAAAAAAGCCTTAAATACTTTAAATCAAGCTAAAAATGAAGATGGTTCTATAGATTTTACAAAAATAAAAATAGATGATGCTATTATTCGCCCTAATGAAAAACAAATAATAGTTCCTAACAAACAAGATGTTATTGCTACTTTTAAACCTGGGGGGGTAATAGATAAAACTTTATCAACAGACACATCTTTAGATACAGTAGTCAATAAACCTACTATTCTAACATCCACTACAGTAGTAGATAATAGTGAACTAATTAAGGAAATTTCTAAATTAAGGGAAGACCTAGCAAAATCTAATTCTAAACCAGTCCAAGTTGAATCTACTATTAATTTAGATGGTAATAAAGTAGGCACCGCCCTTGGAATGGCTTCTTACAGAACTCAATAATTTTAATATTTATAATAAACTCTTAATTTTTACAAAATGGCAAAAAAACAATACACTTCAATTTTAAATAGAGTACTAGATGGCGATTCATCCCTCAGTACTAATGGCGAACAACCCATGATCAATACTAATGCAGGTGAAAACACTGTTCAAAGGTTCTTTGATGGATCCGTATTAGACATGAATGGTGAAACCCCTGCAAAATACTCAGATAAAGCGCCTGAAGGACAAAGCGGCAGAATATAATGCCATTAGTAGACATGACCTCAGACCTTACTTCCATTAAATATGGAAGAGATAGGAGGAATGGAGGTAGTAGTGGTCAACCCTACTTTACCAAAGACATTCCTGAGAGGCTACAATCTATTAATTTTGCAAATTCTTTTTTAGGAAGTGATTTCCTTATTAGAGGGGGGGTACGTTCTGTATCTTCTGTGCTTGAAGATGAAACTCGTCTAAGTAAATGGTTTAGTAGCTTTAACTCAGCAGATGGGTTACTTTTTGTTGCTAAACAAAATTTATTAAATAGACAACGTCCCAAAACAGGCACTAGTGAACCCCAAAGGCTTTATAATCCCCTTAATACTTTAGGGCAAGCAGCAGTAAATAATATAGGTATTCATCTTATGAAAGATGGACTTTTGCCTGTACTAGATGATGAACAAACATACCTAAAAAAGATTGAAACCCTTAATAAGGAAACCACAGGCTTGGGAAATCAAAATAAAAATAAACTACTTTTATTATACGAAACAAATATTATTACCCCTTCCCAATCCCCTGATGTAACCAACTATGATCTTGTAGATGGGTTTATGAATGCCCCTGGGATAGGTTCTGTTCCTTTAATTAATACTGCAGCTGCTGCCCAATTCACTGAAGATCTCAATAGTTTTACAGGATTTAAATCAAATCTAGATTCCTACGGAATTTCCCTATCAGAAGGACAACTATTTAACTATCAAGGGGGCCCTAATACCCTAATCTCAGGCAGAAGTGTTGTAAGAAGAGTATTTAACACTAATGATGGGTTTAATAATAATAAATTAGAGAAAGGTATTAACCCTTTAGTAGGACAATATTTGGTCTACTCCCCAGACCTAACTAAAAATAGAAATCAACCATCCTCTACGGGTTTTGGAGAGAATAGTATAAAAAACTTTGAAAGAGATCTTAGTACTATAGAAACTAATGTTAGTGAAAAAAGAAGAAAAGAACTAATAGGGGAACCAGTTAATTATACCACATTTAACAGGTCTTTAACTTTTGGAGAAGGTGATCCTGGTAAAAAAGGGAGGGACAGATCAGTATACTATAGCACAAATCTAAAAGACGCAGGTGCCCCCAAAGGTACTGATGGTTTTAGCACCGTATTTGAATACGATAAAGTAAATGCCCAACCCTTATATTCTTCTACAGAAACCCCAAATGCTGAAGGTGTAGATGATTATATTAAATTTCATATAGGAGTACTCAATTTAGATTCCACAGAACCTGATAAAGAGTTTACTTGGATACATTTAAGAGCTGCCCTTACTTCATTTAATGATGATTATAATGCCACATGGAATGAAATTAAATATATGGGTAGAGGTAATAGTTTTTATAAGTATGGAGGTTTTACTAGGAATATTAATATGGGGTTAGATGTAATAGCTTCTTCAAGGTATGAACAAGCTTTTATGTATGATAAACTAAATTATCTTGCTTCTGTAATAGGTCCTAATTATTCTAATGTAGGTTATATGAGAGGTAACATAATAAAATTAACTGTAGGAGATTATTTAAATGATGTTTATGGAGTATTAACTAACTTAACATACAGCATACCTCAAGAATCCCCTTGGGATATAGGTAGAAAAAATGATGGCAGTTTAGACTCTACAGGATCACTTCAACTCCCCCATTATATTCAAATATCTAATTTTGGGTTTACTCCTATTCACTCCTTTATGGAAAATTCAATTCCTATGTCATATGTTAATGGAAGTGATAGTTCAACATCTGTTAATTATATTAGCATGGGAG
>Ga0213865_10002314_pt1 | contig 12009 bp, 10 predicted proteins | sample PICome_6_FD_160100 | JGI IMG/M metagenome (GOLD analysis project Ga0213865, IMG submission 160100) | Coastal seawater microbial communities near Pivers Island, North Carolina, United States - PICO282 | ecosystem: Environmental > Aquatic > Marine > Coastal | place: USA: North Carolina...
AAATAAGCCTCATGGCTAACTCATCAAAAGATAAGCAGAAAAACATCGCCAAAAATATTGCTATTATTATGGATGGTAATGGTAGATGGGCTATATCAAACTCTCTAAATATTAGCAAAGGACACAGTAAGGGTGTTGAAATTGTTAGAGATATAGTAGAAGAATCAGTTAAACAAAATATATCATCATTAACATTGTATGCCTTTAGTTCAGAAAATTGGTCAAGACCTAAGCCTGAAATAGATGCAATAAAGAAACTTGTAGTAAAGGCTATTAATGAACAAGTGCCAGATTTAAAAAAACAAAAAGTGAAACTTAAGTTTTTTGGTGAAATTGAAGATTTTGGTTCAAAAATTTTATCAAAGATTGATGAAGCAGAGGCTACAACTAGCGAATATGAACCAGTGTTGAATTTAAATGTTGCTCTTGGATATGGAGGTAGACAAGACATAGTTAACTTGACCAAAAAAATTTCATCAAAAGTGAAAGATGGCCTCATAACATTAGAGCAAATAGATGAGAAGATGATTTCTGAGTTTTCATCCTCTCCTGTTGAAGATATAGATCTATTAATAAGAACGGGAGGAGATAGAAGAATAAGTAATTTTTTACTATATCAAATAGCCTATACTGAAATATCATTTGTAAATAAATACTGGCCAGATTTTACAAAAGAAGATTTTGTAGAATGTATAGATAACTTTAAGAAAGTGAGTAGAAGATTTGGTAAAAGAATTTAATTCAAATTTATTAAGACGAACTATTACAGGGTTGATAATTGCCTTGCCTTTAATTTTTATAATTATTGCAGAAAACTATTGGATTTTTTTATCTGTAATTTCAATTTTTTCAATAGCAGGATTTTATGAGTGGATTAAAAATAGTTTTAGACGACCCATTTTATGGGGTTTTAACTTAATTTTTATATATTTTTGGTTTTCAATTTGTCTTTTCGTTGGACTTTTGTCTGCACCTTCTTTTGCCTTGAACGAATTTTATGTTTTACATGAAAAAAGTGCAGTTTCCGTTTATCACATCATTCTTGTAATAATAGTCAATACAGCTCTTTTTGATATTTTTGCTTATTTTGTTGGATCGAACTTTGGAAAAAACCATATTTCTCCAAATATAAGTCCAAATAAAACTTTAGAGGGTCTAATAGGGGGGTTGATTGGGAATATGCTATTTGGCTTTCTGATAAGTTATTTACTAAATATTAGTTATTGGTCTGTTTTAATATGTTTTATTGGTGGAATATTGGCTTTTTATGGAGATCTGTTTATAAGTTTTCTTAAGAGAGATAAATCAATAAAAGATACTGGCAATATTCTGCCTGGGCATGGTGGAGTCTTAGATAGATTAGACTCTCATTTATTAGCAACACCTATAATCCTTCTATTTTTTATTATGATCGTTATCTTATGAAAAATATTATTGTATTGGGTGCTACTGGTAGCATTGGAGATAGTGTACTTAGCGTAATTAAACAAAATAAAAATAAATTAAATCTTTTTGGGATATCGTTCAGCTCAAATACAGCTAAAGCAGAAGATATTATTAATAAGTTTAATTTAAAAAATGTATATACAGAATCCAATCACAGTCATGAATTTCTTAATCATACATTTAAAAATAATCATGAATTAAATATCCTAAGGGAGAAATCTGAGTTAGAAGAATTGCTTAATAAAGATGATGTAGACATTATAGTATCGGCTATTTCAGGTTTTGCTGGTCTTGAAAGCACACTAATGGCAGCAAAAACTGGAAAAACAATCTTGCTAGCCAACAAAGAAAGTGTAGTAGTTGCTGGAGATATTGTGCTTCCTTTAGCTGGAGAACATGATACTGAGATAATACCTATTGATAGTGAACATAATGCAATTTTTCAATGTCTAAACTTAGATAAAAATACAGACGATGTATCAAAGATTGTAATTACTGCTTCTGGAGGACCTTTCTTAAATAAAAAGATTTCCCAACTTTCAAAGGTTACAAAAAAAGAGGCACTAAATCATCCAAATTGGGAAATGGGTGCAAAAATAACAATTGATTCTGCTTCACTTGTTAATAAGTGTCTTGAATTAATTGAAGCAAAATACTTATTCGATCTAAGTGAAGAATTTTTTGACTTAGTTGTCCACCCACAAAGCATAATACACTCTATAGTGACATATACTGATGGCTCAAGCATATGCCAGATGAGTAATCCGGATATGAGAGTTCCTATCGCACATGCCTTGTCTGTAAATGATAAACGTCTAAGTCTCAATTTTTCTGAGATAGATTTTTCATCACTAAGCTTAACATTTGAAGATATTCCTCAAGACAGATCAGAATTAATAGATATGGCTAGAAATATATGTAATTTAGGTGGTTCATCAGGAACAATTTTTAATGCTGCTAATGAAATTGCAGTACAAAGCTTCCTGGAAGAGCAAATAACCTTTGATAAAATATATGAGGTAATTTATAGAACTTTTGATGCTATTCCAATGTCTAAAAACATAGATTTAGAAACGATTTATGAAACAAATAATCAAACACGCATAGAGGCCAAGAAGGTGGTAAAATCCATTTCTTAAATTATGACAACAACAATTATATATATCGGATCATTTATAGCACTCCTAGGAGTTCTAGTTACTATTCATGAATATGGTCACTTTATCTTTGCAAGAATTTTTAAAGTTCATGTGCAAAGATTTTCTATTGGCATGGGTCCAGTCATATATAAGCGACTAGATAAACATGGAACAGAGTTTGCAATATCTGCACTTCCTCTGGGCGGCTATGTTTCTATGATTACCAACAAATTAATAGAACTTGAACCAGAAATCAAAGAACAATTAAGTGAAGAACAAATCAAGAACACATTTGACTCCAAACCAAAGTGGCAAAGAGCCCTTATAATGTTTGCAGGGCCTCTGGCAAATTTCTTATTATCAATTTTTATTTTTTCTTTGATATTTTTAAACACACCTGATCCTCAAACAACTGCTGTTATAAAGGATGTGAATAGCTCAGTAAATATGAGCTCATCTAATGAATTTATTCTACCTGGCGATCAAATAGTAGCTATTAATTCAACAACAATTTCAGATTCAAAGGACATTAGTCTCGAGCTTTTATCCTATGCAGGTTATACAGGAGCTATTAACTTAACATTAAAAAGATCGGATATAGTAGATTTTATTGAGGTTGGTATATTAGTTAATGATTTTTTACCAACTGCAGAATCTCAAGCTAATCCATTAAATTATTTAGGTATTGAGGTTGAATATAAAATGAAACCTGTAATTGGTTCAATTATCAAGAATGGCCCCGCAGATAAATTTGATTTAAAAGCAAATGATGTGATTGTAAAAATTGGAAATGCCAAAATAAATTATGCAAGTGATATTAAAAAAGAAATTTCTTCTATGCCAAATCAAAATGTACTTATAGACGTATACAGAAATGGTAATTTGCTTCAATTTCCTATAAGAATTGGTTCTTCTGAAGGTGTTAATGGAAATCAAGTTGGTATTATTGGCGTTACCTTTGGAACGAGTAGATCATTCTATCAATCACTGTCCAAAGGTTTATATGAAACATATAACCTAAGTGTTAAAACACTTCAATTTATTGGCAAAATGATTACTGGAAACATGGGCACTGAAAATTTAAGCGGTCCAATTGGTATTGCCCAAATGGCTGGCAATACAGCTCAAGCAGGCCTCCTACCTTTTATGTATTTAATGGCTTTATTGAGTATCAGCTTGGGAGTATTAAATCTATTGCCCATACCAGTTTTAGATGGCGGCCAACTTACACTACTTGGTATAGAGGCAGTTAGAGGTAAACCTTTTACTGAAAAAACTGAAAACTATATATATACAGGTGGAGCATTAATGGTTGGAGCATTAATGATTTTTGCAATATTTAACGATATTGCTCGTTTTTTATAGGTATAAAATCAATTGAAAATTTATAGGTTTTATTTTTTAAGTTTTTTGTTCATTTCTAGTCTTAATGCTTTTGAAGAGTTTTTAGTTAGTGATATAAGAATAATTGGCCTGCAAAGAGTTTCAACTGGAAGTATATTTAATGTTATTCCAATTAGTGTTGGAGATAGGATCGATTTAAGAAAATCATCAGATATAACCAGATCTCTTTTTTCTACTGAACAGTTTGATGACATTCAAATAGCTAAAGATGGAAATACATTAATAATAAGTGTGCTTGAGAGACCATCCATTTCCGGAATTGATATTTCTGGCAACAAAGCATTAAAAACTGAACAATTGATTGAGAGTCTTGATGGTGTGGGGATTAAAGAAGGTGAGGTTTACAAGCGATCAACTCTTGAAAAAGTAAAATCAGAACTTATCAGGTCATATGCTTCTAATGGTCGATATGGAGCTGGGGTCGACATAGAAGAAATAAAAAAACCAAGAAATAGATTGGAAATTAAAATAGTTGTTGATGAAGGAAACAGCGCAAAGATAAAAAAAATTAATATTATTGGTAATGAGCTTTTTGATGATGAAGAATTATTAAGAGGCTTTGAGTTATCTGAAGGATCATTTTTTTCTTTTTTAAGCAACGATAACTCATATTCAAGAGAAAAGCTTAAAGGCGATATAGAAACTCTTGAATCTTTTTATAAGGATAGGGGCTATATCAAGTTCTCTATTGAATCATCTCAGGTAAGTCTTTCTAGAGACATGAAAAGTATATTTATAAATTTCAATATTTTTGAAGGAAGTAAATACTCAATATCTGCTGCTGAAGTTGTTGGAGATATGCCTTTAGATGATGAAGTTTATATCGGGATATTAAATTCATTGAAGAACATCACATATTCCCAGTCTCAAATTACTTCTATTGAGGAGTTTTTTATAAATATATTAGGCAACAGAGGATATGCTTTTGCAGAAGTTAATGGAGTACCTGAAATAGATGAAGAAAATAATGAAGTTAAGATTATTTTTACTGTTGAACCAGGAAAAAGAACGTATACCAGAAAAATTTTATTTACAGGAAACAATATTACTCAAGACTATGTTTTAAGGCGCGAAATGAGACAATTTGAAGGAGCTTGGTCTTCGAACAATAGTATTGAGGCAGGAAAAGTTAGATTAGAAAGATTGGGCTATTTTAAAGAAGTTAATGTTGAAACAACTCCAGTTCCAAATACAGATGATCAGATAGATGTTATATATTCAGTTGAAGAAGAAACCACCGGAGCTATCGGAGGAAATCTTGGCTACAGTGATTTTGGTTTAATGTTAGGATTTAATCTTCAGGAGCAGAATTTTCTTGGCTCTGGAAATACTGTTGGAATAGCTATAAGTAAAAATATTTATTCAGAAAATTATAATTTAAATTTTGTTGATCCCTATGCAACAAAAGATGCAGTAAGTCGTGGATATAATATTTATTATAGAAAAACTGATTATGGAGAGTTTAATGTTGCTAATTATTTGAGTAATTCAAAAGGTTTTGGATTTCAATCTGGTTATCCCTTATCAGACACTCAAAGAATTAATATTGGCATTACATATGACAAGACAAACATTGATATAGGATCTATGCCTGCTAGAGAAATATGGGATTTTATAAATGCTGAAGGAAGTATATTTGAAACTCTCTCTGCACAAATGTCTTGGCAAAGAATTACATTAAATAGAGGAATATTTCCAACTGCAGGGTCTTCAACAGTTATGAGTTTGTCTTCAACTATACCTGGAGGAGATATAGACTTTTATAGATTTAATATTAGACAAAAATATTATAAACCTTTGAAAAATGACTTTGTTTTTGGCTTAAATTTAGAACTAGGGTATTTGGCTCCATTTGGTGATACAGAAGAGCCTCCATTTTTTCAGAATTTTTATGCCGGAGGTCCAAGATCATTAAGAGGTTTTGAATCGAATACCTTAGGACCAAGAAGTACTGAAGCTCCATGTTATGAATTTAATTATTCTGAGGGCACTTGTCCGAATCTTCTTGATACAGATGGCGACGATATTTTAGATGCACCATATTATAACCCTTATGCAAATTCTACATACAATAGAAGGCTTTCTATAGGAGGCAACATTAAGATTGAAGGTAGTCTCCAGCTAATATTTAAACTTCCTTTTATTGAAGATCAAAGATCAATGCGATCAGCCTTCTTTTTTGATTTTGGTAATGTATTCTCTGATAATTGCAAGGACTATCAAATTAATTGTTATAAGGCATCAATAGAAGACTTGCGATACTCATATGGACTTGGCGTCACATGGATAACCGGATTTGGTCCTATGAGTTTTGCTATTTCAAAACCAACTAATGCAGGAAAATATGAAGAAACAAAGGAATTCCAATTCACTGTAGGCAATGTATTCTAATTAAGATAAAATATCACACACCAACAAGGGGTAAATATGAAAAATTTGTATAAATTAAACATACTAGCAATTCTACTATTATCTTTTCCGTTAATGGCTGTGGATGGAATGGCTGTTATTGATATGAGAACAGCTGTTTTATCAACTCAAGCTGCTGCTGATGCATTTAAAGCTTTAGAAGAAGATGCTGATTATGCTGCTAATCTAGAAGAAGCTCAGTCGCTTCAAGCTGAAAGACAAGCAATTGCAGAACAACTTCAAAAAGATCTTGAAACACTATCTCAGGCTGAGATAGCTAAAATGCAAAAAGATATCCAAGATAAAGGAAAAGATCTTGAATTCTTAGCAGGGAAAATCCAACAAGCTCAAGAGGAAACTGCGCAGAGAGTTTTCTCCGAGAATGGTCCAGCAATGCAAAAAATAATTGGCGAATTGATCCAAGCTAAGCAAATAAAAGTTCTTCTACAAAAGAATGAAACTATTCTTTTCAGTGATCCAGCACTGGATTTAACTGATGACGTTACTTCAATGCTTGATGTTGCATCGTCAGAGGCTAACACTCAATCTGAGTAGTGTCTGAACAAAAAGAATATACATTAGCTGAAATATCAGAACATATAGATTCAAAAATTGTTGGCGATAGTAAAGCTATCGTCAACAATTTATCCACTCTTCAAAAAGCATCTTCAGACTCAATAACTTTTCTTGCAAATACGAAATATTCAAAATTAATTCCAAATTGTAAAGCTTCAGCTATTATTGTTGGTGAGTCATTTGAGATAAAAGATAAAAAAAATTACCTAGTATCATCAGATCCATACTTGGCATATGCAAAGTTAAGTGCATTATTTAAAAACTCAATATTTGAAGTAGACAATATTTCTATCCATCCATCAGCTGTAATTTCTAATGACTCATCAATAGGGAAGAATGTTTCAATTGGAGCTAATGTTGTTATTGGCCCTAATTGCCTAATTGAGGACAACGTTATGATTAAATCAAATTGTTCACTTGTTCAGGATGTTTTCATTGGAAAAAATTCAATCATTCATAATGGAACTGTTCTCGGTTCTGACGGTTTTGGATATGCTAAAAATAATGAAGAATACGTAAAAATTGAACAACTTGGAAAACTAATTATTGGAAAAAATGTAGAAATTGGGGCAAATTGTACTCTTGATAGGGGTGCGTTAGCAGATACTGAAATACATGATGGTGTCATTTTAGATAATCAGATACAAATTGCACATAATGTAATTTTAGGAAAAAATTCTGCAATAGCTGCTTCATGCGCAGTTGCCGGATCAACTGTAATTGGAAAAAATTTTCAGATGGGTGGTCTTTCTGGGGTGCTTGGCCATTTAAAAATATGTGACAATGTTACCGTTGGAGCCCATACCCTAATTACAAAAGATATCAAAGAACCTGGGAATTATGTTGGTATAATGCCCGCCCAGGAACAGAAGGACTGGGCAAAATCTTCTGTGTATATTAAAAAAAGAGGCAAATAATGTTGAAACACTTTGATGAAATAAAAAACTTTCTTCCTCACAGAGAACCATTTCTTTTTATTGAGGAAATTATTGAAGTTGAATTGGGTAAAAGCATTCATTGTATTTTAAAAAATTCAGCTAATGATAATTTCTATAAGGGTCATTTTCCAAGTAATCCTGTTTTTCCGGGTGTATTATTAATTGAAGCACTTGCTCAAGCGTCTGGAATTTTGGGTTTTAAAACAATGGATAAGACACCGGAAGAGGGCTCAATCTATGTATTTGCAGGCATAGACAAAGCTAGGTTTAGATCTCGTGTTGGACCAAATGATAAAGTTCATTTATATAGCACCGTTGTAAGCGAAAAAAAAGGTATATGGAAATTTGATACCAGAGCTGAAGTCGAAAATAAAGTTGTTTGCTCGGCTTCAATACTTTGCGCAGATAGGAAAGCTTAATGACTATAGACTCTTCATCAGTTATAAGTAATCAAACAAAAATTCATCCAAGCGTAAAGATTGGACCTTTTTGTATTATTGGAGACAATGTTGAAATAGAAGAGGGCACTAGTATTCTAAGTCATGCTGTTATTAAAGGCCCAACAAAAATAGGTAAAAATAATACTATTTATCAATTTTCTTCTATTGGAGAAGATACCCCTGATAAAAAATTTAAGGGTGAAGATACTAAATTAATTATTGGTGATAACAATATTTTTAGAGAAGGAGTTACTGTTCATCGAGGAACTATTCAAGACAAAGGAGTGACCAAAATTGGAAATGGTAATCTGTTGATGGCATATACTCATATTGCTCATGATTGCTTGGTTGGAGATAATAATGTCTTTGCCAATAATGCTGGTATTGCAGGTCATGTTTCTGTTGGTAATTTTGTTGTTATAGGTGGATATTCAGCCGTACACCAGTTTTGCAGCTTAGGGGATTATTCCTTTGCTGGTATGAATACCTCAATAACTATGGATGTACCTGCTTATACTAAAGTAGCATCTAATCCAGCAAGAGTAATCGGCCTAAATTCAGTAGGAATGAGTAGAAATGATATTCCACCAGAATCAATAAGCCTTATTAAGAAAGCTTTTAAAATTATCTATAAAAAGGGATTAAAGCTTGAAGATTCGTTAAAAGAAATAGATATTCTTTTAGCTGAAACTAATGATACCTATCTAGATATTTTTTCTCAGTCTATTAAAGCTTCATCTCGCGGCATTTTAAGGTAAGTGAGCTTGCAAAAGCCAATTATTAAGGTTGGGGTTGTTGCAGGAGAATACTCTGGTGACAGACTTGGAGCAAAAATAATTTCAGGACTTAAAAAAACACATAATGTAGAATTATATGGAGTTGGTGGACCTAAAATAATCCAAGAAGGACTCAATTCAATTTTTGATTTTAGTAAGTTGCATGTAATGGGCTTAATAGAACCTCTTATTAAATACAGGCAACTCAAACAACTACAAAAAAAATTAATAAATTTGTTTATTGAAAATGATATAGATTATTTCATAGGTATTGATTCTCCAGATTTTAATATAAGCATTCACAAAATGCTCAAGCGAAAAGAAATAAGCAAAAATATTCAAGTTGTTAGCCCATCAGTATGGGGATGGAGAGAAAGTAGAATTAAAAATATTAAACGTTATATAGATTTAACAATGTGCTTATTTAATTTTGAGCATGATTATTATAGAAATAAGAATTTATCTAGTATTCATATAGGACATCCATTTAGTGAATTATTTAAACAAGATTCACAACTTGTATATAAAAAATATAATTTAGATCCCTTAAAAAAATATATTTCGATACTTCCAGGAAGCAGAATTTCTGAAATTGAAAATTTATTCCCTACTTATATAGAGTTTATAAATCTTCATGCAAATAAAAATGAGGATTATGAGTACCTAATTCCAGCATCTGATCAAAAGATTTTTGAAACAATTGATAATCTTGTTCCAAAATCATTGCCAGTTAAGATAAGCATAGGCTCTGCAAAAGATTTTTTATCAATTTCTGATCGATCAGTAGTAACTTCTGGGACTGCAACTCTTGAAGCTGCAATACTGGGCGCATCTCCAATTATTTGTTACAAAACAAATCCAATTAATTATTTTATTATTTCAAGAATGCTTAAGATTGATGATGTCGGCCTTCCAAATTTATTACTAGGCTCAAGAAAATTTCCTGAACTAATTCAAAAAGAATGTACTCCACAAGAAATATTAAAGGCTATTGAATCATCTGATTTTGATCATTTGAACTCTCTTTCAGAACATTTGAGAACTTTATTAATTGGCTCAGAGGAAACCGAGCACACAAATGCAATTTTAAAGCTTTGAATTATATTGCTGGAGTTGATGAGGTTGGAAGAGGGTGTTTGGCTGGCCCAGTGATAGCAGCAGCTGTAGTTTTAAAAACTAATATATCTGGTCTTGCAGATTCAAAAAAGCTTTCAAAGAAGAAAAGAGAAGAATTATCTTCAACCATAATGCAAAATTCTTATTTTTCTTTTGGATATGCATCTGTTAAAGAGATAGATAGTATTAATATTCTACAAGCTTCTTTATTAGCAATGAAAAGGGCTATACTAAACCTATCTGTTGAACCAGGTAAGATTCTTGTTGATGGAACGTATAAGCCTGATTTAGATATAGATACCCAAACAATAATTGGTGGTGATTCTGTTGTAGATGAAATAAGTGCTGCCTCAATTATTGCAAAAGTTTATAGGGATAATTTAATGATGCAATTTGATAAAAAATATCCAGATTTTTATTTTTCGAGTCATAAAGGTTATGGCACGAAATTGCATAAAGCTGCAATAAAAAAACATGGCATAACACCAATTCACAGAAAAACATTTAAAGGAGTTATCGCTTAGTACAATGGAAAAAACATTTTCTCATTTAAGAGTTTCATCAGAATATAGTATTACTCAAGGGCTCTTAACAATTAATCAATTAGTTGATTGTGCAAAAAAGTATTCTGTCCCATCTCTTGCTTTAACTGATAAGTCTAATATGTTTGCAATGGTTAAATTTTTTAATAAATGCGAAAGTGCAGGAATCAAGCCAATATCTGGATCGTCAATAAGAGTTATATTTGATGGTGATGACTCATCGCATGAACTTTTATGTTTGGCTAAAAACAACAATGGACACAAAAATTTAATGAGAGCGATTTCTAAAGCTCACAATAACTATTCATATCAAACCCCAATACTTAATTTCAATGATCTTGAGGAATTTAGAAATGATGTAATAGTGATTTCTGGCGGAAAAGACAGTCACTTATTTGAGCTAATAAAAAGGAAAAAAATTGATGAGGCAGCCAGTCGTATTGATAAATTTCTAGAAGTATTTAAAGAAGATTTCTTTATAGAAATTCAAAAAACCAATAGACCAGATGAGCAGGAATTTTTTACAAATATACTCCCAATTTCTAATTCAAAAGGAGTTCCTTTAATTGCTACAAACGATGTTCTTTTTTCAGAAAAAAATGATTATGAGACTCACGAAACTAAAGTATGTATTAATACAGGAAGAACTTTAAATGATCCAAATAGAGAAAAACCTTTTTCTAGTGAGCAGTATTTTAAGTCTCCTGATGAAATGAGTAATTTATTTCTAGACTTTGATGAGCTCATAAAAAATACAAATGAAGTTGCAAAAAAATGTAATGTATCTTTGCATACTGAGGGGTATTTTCTTCCTGAATATCCTGTTCCAGATGAACATGACTTTGATTCATATATTGCTGAACTTTCGCACAAAAAGTTAAATCAAATAATTATAAATTTTGATGATAAAAAGCAAGAGGAATACAAGCAAAGACTTGATTATGAATTAAATCAAATAAAAAAAATGGGCTTCTCAAGTTACTTTTTGATTGTCTATGATTTCATTCAGTGGTCTAAAGATAATGATGTTCCGGTAGGTCCTGGCAGGGGCTCAGGAGCTGGTTCATTAGTTGCATATTCACTTGGTATAACTACGCTTGATCCAATAGCTCATGGTTTGCTATTTGAACGTTTTCTTAATCCTGAAAGGATATCTATGCCTGATTTCGATATAGATTTTTGTATGGAAAAAAGAGATAGCGTTATTGATTATGTAAGCAATA
>Ga0213865_10002315_pt1 | contig 12007 bp, 14 predicted proteins | sample PICome_6_FD_160100 | JGI IMG/M metagenome (GOLD analysis project Ga0213865, IMG submission 160100) | Coastal seawater microbial communities near Pivers Island, North Carolina, United States - PICO282 | ecosystem: Environmental > Aquatic > Marine > Coastal | place: USA: North Carolina...
TCATTGCTTCAGTGGCGGTAAGAAACAGGTAAAACGTGCCTTGAAATTGGGAGACTTTTACTTCGGGATTGGTGGGTCTTATACCTTGAACCGTTCGGCGACGGATATTGTCATCAAGGGTATTCCAAAAGACCGATTGATTTTAGAGACCGATGCGCCGTATCTTACACCGAAAGCACTGCGTGGCCAGAAAAACGAACCCTCTTTCATGGTGGAGCCTGCCAGGGTGATGGCTGAAGTTCTAGAGATAGATTTGGATGAGGTTGCTGCTATGACCTCTGAAAACGCAAAGCGACTGTTTGGATTAGATGCGTAAAATAGCCCTCATATACACCGGTGGCACCATCGGTATGCGACAGAACCAGCGCGGTAAACTGGCCCCTATGGATTTTGAATCTGTGGCTGAGAAAATCCCTGCGCTGCAATTACTCCCAATTGAAATTTTACCGGTAACACTTGAGAACCCCATTGATAGTTCAGAGATGGTTCCCAAAGTTTGGCAAGAGCTCGCTGAGGTCATTGATGAACTTATGGATAGGGTAGATGGTATGGTGGTGCTGCACGGAACGGATACTATGGCGTATACGGCTTGTGCCTTGAGCTTTATGATTGAAGGTCTTCAAAAACCCATTATCATCACTGGATCACAGTTGCCGGTAGGGGTTTTGAGAACCGATGCTGTCGAAAACATCGTTAGCGCATTTGAATTTGCTGCTCTGGCAGATGAAGATGGCTCGGCTGTTATTCAAGAGGTAGCCATTTACTTTGAATACGAATTGTTGCGCGGCAATCGCGCATACAAGAGGTCTTCGAATGAATTCAATGCCTTTAGTTCGCCAAATTATCCACCACTTGCCAGTAGTGGGGTACGCCTAAGCGTGAATAAAGAATTACTCTGGCGTTCTGAAAAATTATATCAACTTAGATCGGGTATTGATACCAACGTCGGTGTCGTTACTCTTTATCCTGGTCTTGATTTTGACCAATTGCCTCATTTGCCGCATTGGAAAGTCTTGGTTTTACGGACTTTTGGAGCAGGAAACGCCCCAAAATCGACTTCCTTCTTGGAATTTTTAAAGCGGGTAGAGAAAAATGGAACCATTATTGTCAATACATCACAGTGTGTGAGCGGTTCTGTCATACCGGGGCTTTACGACAGCTCTAGCGCGCTTGAGGAGGTTAAAATGCTGAATGCCAAGGATATGACTTTTGAAAGTGCCTTGGTTAAGTCGATGGTCTTATTGGGTCAGAGCAACTCTGTGGCAGATTTTCACATTAAGTTTCCGTTGTCTCTCGCAGGAGAGGTCTCAGAATAGGAATTGGACACCAATTTTTTGTATTTTCGACGCCCGGTAGGGTTTTTGCGTAAATCCACCGACAGATAACACTAAAAAGAATTAATTCTTAAGAAAAATGAAAAAAGCACTCTCTTTGCTTGCAATCGTTGCCCTTTCAATGGGTACCGTAAACGCCTACGCACAGGACGAAATGGCGGCTACTGAAGAAGTAGTAACAGATTCTGCTGCTACTGAAACTATGGACTCTGCTGATGCAGTTGTAGATTCTGCTGCGGCAGCTACAGATTCTGCAGCTACTGAAGAAGCTACTGAAGAAGTAGTTGAAGAGGTAGTTGAAACTGAAAAAGGATTCACTCAAATCTTGAAGGAGAAATTCATCGAGGGTGGTGCATTCTTCATGTCGTTCGTATTGTTGGCCTTGGTATTGGGTCTAGCACTTGTAATCGAGCGTATCATCTACTTGACTTTCGCACAAACAAACACTGAGAAGTTGTTAAGCGAGGTTGAAGGTGCATTGAACAACGGTGGTATCGACGCTGCTAAAGAAGTATGTCGTAACACTCGTGGTCCAGTTGCTACAATTTTCTTCGAAGGTTTAGACCACTACGATGAAGGTCTTGATATGGTAGACAAATCAATCATGAGCGTAGGTTCTGTAGAGAACGGTAAGCTTGAAAAAGGTGTATCATGGATTTCATTGTTCATCGCTTTGGCACCAATGCTTGGTTTCATGGGTACGGTAATCGGTATGATTGGCGCTTTTGACGCGATTGAGGCAGCAGGTGATATCAACCCTTCTCTTGTAGCGGGTGGTATTAAAGTGGCACTTTTGACAACAGTATTTGGTTTGATCACTGCGATCATCCTACAGATTTTCTACAACCTTATCGTTGCAATGATCGACGGTATCGTGATCAAGATGGAAGATGCATCTATCTCTTTCTTGGACTTGTTGGTAGAATACAAAAAGAAAAATAGCTAAGAACTATGGCTGATAAACTCCCATTAATCGGACGTGTCCTAGGCATCGTTCTTGGTCTAATCGGCGTTGTACTATTTATTATGGTAGCAGCGAACGAGGATCAAGCGCCAGGGTTCGTATCGTACGGGATGGTCATTACTATCGTTAGTATGATTATCGCCGTATTGAGCTTCGTCCTTGCACTTGTGGTGAACCCACAAGGTATCAAAGGCGTAGGTATTGGTTTAGCGGCAATTCTTGTTATCGGTTTGATCTCATGGGTCACAGCTGATGGCTCAGATTTCGCACAATACAAAGATGTTACTGAGGCTACTTCTAAAGCATCGAGCGCAATGTTGACTTCGTTCTACATTTTGTTCTCAGGTGCAGTTTTAGCTGTTGTTTATTCTCTAGTTGCTAGAGTAATCAAATAAGGAGCGCTATGGCAAGAAATAAAAGAGCCATACCAGAAATTAATGCAGGTTCGATGGCGGATATCGCCTTCCTACTATTGATTTTCTATCTCGTAACCACTACCATGGATACAGATAAGGGGATCAACAGGAAGCTTCCACCTATCGAAGATGAGTTAGTTCAAGATCCTCCACCTATTAAGGAACGTAACATTTTTACGGTCCTAGTAAACTCGAACGATCAGTTGCTAGTAGAAGATGAATACCTAGAGATTAACGAGCTTCGTGCTAAGGCTATGGAATTCATCGACAATAACGGTGACGGTTCGTGTGAATACTGTAAAGGTTACGGTGTTTCTTCAAGTTCTGATAACCCTGTTAAGGCGGTTATCTCGCTTCAAAATGACCGCGGTACTTCGTATGGCATGTATGTAAAGGTTCAGAACGAACTGGTTGCAGCCTATGAGGACCTACGTGAGCGTTACGCTGAAGAGGAATACGGTCGTTCATACCGCGGTATGGATCCCGAAGAGGACGAAGAAATCATCAAGGAGATCAAGAACGCTTACCAGCAGAAAATTTCTGAGGCAGAACCATTAAATATTGGTGGATAATGGCAGTAATTAAGAAAAAGAAGGATAAAGCGTTGCCAGCGGTAAACACGTCGGCACTTCCTGATATTGTATTTATGTTGTTGTTCTTCTTCATGGTTGCCACGGTAATGCGTGAAGTAGATTTGAAGGTGAGTGTAAACAAGCCTCAAGCAACAGAAATTCAGAAGTTGGAACGCAAGTCTTTGGTAACTTACATCTACGCGGGTTCCCCACGTGCTAAGTACCAAGACAAGTTCGGTAAGACGCCTAGAATTCAGCTCAACGATGCGTTTGCATCAATCGATGACCTACAGCCGTTCGTTGTCCAAGAGCGTGAAGCTAAGGCTGAAGAAGACCGCCCAATGATGACCATGTCTATAAAAGCTGATAAGACTGTTAAAATGGGTTTGATTTCTGATATCAAATTAGAGCTGCGCAAGGCGCAAGCTTATAAGATCAACTATAGTTCTCTGCAGCCTAAAGATGCAGAAGCATTGTACAGCTCAGACAACTAAGCAAAGAGAACGCTATATAGCGAAAGCCGGTCCCCTTGGGGCCGGCTTTTTTGTTGGCGCGAAGCTTTGAATTATTGGTGCAGCCAAGCGGTATGTTTGCCTCGAATGTTTCTCAACCACAGAATTCCAAAGACCAATGGGACAAGACCCACGATGCTCCACCCGAGTGCCATGGTACTTTCAGTCTGAAGCTCGCCACCCGCGGCATAAGACGATAGCAATGCAAACCCATTATTTATGGAGTGGAGTAAAATAGGCGCCCAGAGACTGCCTGTCCAGTATTTGGTGTAGCCCAGAAGAATACCCATAAACAGCAGCGGAATGAAGCTTATAGGCTGTTGATGAGCGATAGCAAAGCATGCTGCACTAGCGAGGACTGCGCCACGTACCCCAATGCTTCTTTGAAATAACTTTTGCAGTACGCCACGGAAAAAGAACTCTTCGCCGAAGGCAGGTACCAAAACCATTACTACAGTATTGGCCAAAAGAGCGATTAGTGAAGTGTCCTGCAGCAATGTTTTAAGTGAGTCGGTTACAAGCGCTTCTTGGTCTTTAAGACCTTGGAAGTATTCGGTATCAGGAACGATGTATTGGTTGAATTGTGCCAGAAGGTCTATGGCGAAAAAAGCACCTACACATGCCAAAGCCAAAGCCGCATAGGTATGGCTAGAAGGCGGGAGCTTCTCGGCATTTTTTCTGGAATGCGTGGCTGAACCATAGCTTGGCAAAAAGACCAGATTTAGGAAGCGTGAAGGGTTACTGGCGACAATCTGAGCGAATATGAGTGGGGGCATTAAAAACAGCCCGAGCGAGACAGAGAATTGGAACCAACGCATGCCTTCTGGAGATGCGATGCCGTAGGTGGCGTTAACGAAGGTTAAACCAATGCCTCCGAAGAAGACAAGGCTCGCTACGGTGATGAAAAATAGCGTCATTGCAGATCTCGCATTCCCCCATTCTAAAGTCTTGTCAGTGTAGCTCATCCCGTCGTATTTTTGCAGCATGGTAAAGATAGGTGATATCGAATTAGGGGACTTCCCTTTATTGCTCGCTCCGATGGAGGATGTGAGTGATCCGCCCTTCAGGAAACTCTGTAAGGATCACGGAGCAGATGTGATGTACACCGAATTTATCTCTTCAGAAGGATTGATACGAGATGCTGCGAAAAGCGTCAAGAAATTAGACTTCTACGAATATGAAAGGCCCTTAGGGATTCAGATTTTCGGGAACGAAATTGAAAGCATGCGCCAGGCGGCCGAGGTATGTGCCGCGTCCAATCCGGACATCATCGATATCAATTACGGTTGCCCAGTTAAAAATGTAGCGTGCAAAGGTGCGGGCGCAGGTATCCTACAGGACATTCCAAAGATGGTGAAGATGACGGCTGAGATTGTTAAGGCCGTTGATAAGCCGGTGACGGTTAAAACCAGGTTGGGCTGGGACGACAACACTAAATACATAGTTGAAGTCGCAGAGCGCTTGCAGGATGTTGGAATCCAGGCCATCTCCATTCACGGTCGTACGCGCAAGCAGATGTATAAGGGAGAAGCCGATTGGTCGTTGATTGCAGAAACGAAGAACAACCCTCGCCTGCACATTCCTGTTTTTGGAAACGGCGATGTGGATAGCGGTCCAAAGGCTATGGAGTACCGCAATAAATACGGTGTAGATGGTATCATGATTGGTCGTGCGTCTATCGGATACCCTTGGATTTTCAACGAAATCAAGCATTATTTTGAACACGGCGTTGAAGCGAGAAAGCCCTCTGTGAAGGAGCGCGTGGCGGCAGCGCGGGAGCACTTTGAATTGAGTCTGAAGTGGAAGGAAGAGCGTTATGCCATTATGGAAACCCGTAAGCATTACACCAACTATTTCCGCGGTCTAAGTCACTTCAAGCCGTACCGTACGCGTTTAGTGACCATCGAAGATCCATCAGAAGTTCTGGCTACTTTGGACGAGATTGAACAAGAATACATTGCGAAATATGGCAATGAACAAGATTTAGGCGATCTGAATAATCTGCAGTACGGTCGTACTTCGGAGAAGCAAACTACTTAATAACACGACGCGTTGCCCAGGCGCTCAGACTGCTGCCGATGCCCAAAACGATGGCACTGGTCAATGCAATATGTTCCCATTTTAAGCTGACGGGATAATATTCTTGGACATATCCAGTTCCCAGGGGCACTATGCCTACATAATGTTGTAGGGCAATAATTCCTAGTCCTACAACCAATCCACTGAGCCATCCGGTGGCAACAATCAATAGCCCGTTTTTAAAGAAGATGCTGCGCAAGTCATTTTCCGAGGCTCCCATAGCCCACAAGGTATGTACGTCGCCTTTCTTCTCGAGCGCAATGATGATCAGTGCACTGACGACACCGAAGCTGGCAAGAAGTACAATGAAGGCTAAGATGAATACTACTACCACTCTTTCCGAGCGCATGACTTTGAAGAGGGTGGCTTCTTGTTCCAATCGGTTTGCAACTGTCATTCTACTTCCAAAATGCGCTTCAATGGCCTTGCGCACTTTTCGCTCCTCTATGGTGTGGATCTCTACAAAAGATGGGGCTTTGGCGCCGGTGAAGTCTTTGAACCAGCCTTGCGGGGCCAAGGCGTACTTCTGATCGTAATCCGGTTGTACGCTGTGAATGGCCGTTGCAAAAGCATTCTGACCCTCAATGGCATCGCTAAGGTTTAACACATTCGTTTTTGAGGTAATCTTTGGTAGATACACGGAAACAACGGGCGGTGGGTTGGTAGAGCTTAATCCTAAGTGATAGGCAACGCCAGCCCCTAAGGTCAATGTGTAAATTCCATAGTCCATTCCTGGGTCTGCCATGGTGAGCAAGTGCTCGGATAAATTGTGCCGTTCCGCATAGTCTTTTGGTACGCCCAATAGGTAAGCGATGTGTTGGTTTTCCCCATAGGTGAGCAGCACGCGCTTCTCATAAATCGCCATTGTCGAGGTTTCCTCGTAATTGGCTTCAAGACCGCTTAAAAACAATGAATCCTCTGATGAAAGCTCTACAAAAGGACCTGTGGCCGATTCAATTTTTAGTGTCGCGTTGGCATCCTCGAATTGGGTTAAAATAAGATCTTCGAGTCCAGCAAAGGCGCTCAAAACTACGGTCATGGCTGCCGTTCCTAAAGCTAAACCCACCAAAGCCGCAAGGGACATCAGTCGAATGGCTCCCAGTTTACCTAGGGAGAAGAAGTATTTCTTAGCTATGAAAGACGAGAACGACGGCAAGGGGTCTTATTTAATCGGGCTGTCTCCTTCCCCGCGAAGTAGACGTTCGATGTTCTCTTCGTATTCCAGACTGTCGTCAGTATAAATCATGAGTTCTGGCGTCACGCGAAGTTGATTGCCTACACTGCGACCTAGAGCGCCACGAAGTTTGCTTTGGTTCAATGCGATAAATTCTTCCACTTCTTTAGTTTTCGCCACCGGAAAAATACTGACGTAGATTTTAGCTACCCCTAAATCAGGACTCACGCGAACCTTACTTACACTGAGTAGTGTGCCAGGGAAATTTTCGCGGGCCATTTGTTGCAGAATAGTCGCCATTTCCTTCTGAAGAAGCTTGGCAATCTTAAGTTGTCTTGTACTTTCCATGTCACAAAGATACCATTTGCGCCAATTCAATTAAATTCGCTTCGAAGTGCTTTTATGAAATCATTCGCTCGCATCTTATCGCTCTTAAAACCTTACATGCCTTTGGTCGTGTTGGCCGCTGTATTCAACATGCTCACAGTCATCTTTAGTATTGGGTCAGTAGGGGCCTTGATTCCCATCTTAAATTTGATTTTCGATACCCCAGGCACCGAGTTATCGAGTGCCGCTGGATGGAAGCTGGCCCTCGCCGAACTGGTCGAATCCTATAAGGCACAGCACGGCGCTAGCAAGACCCTACAAGCAACTGTCGCTATCACCTTCGTCATCTTCATCCTCAAGAACATCAGCCGATACGCGGCCCTATTCACTCTTGCTCCTGTTAGGAATGGGGTGGTAGCGTACCTCAAGCAGCAATTGCACGACAAGTGGATCGCCCTAAGTCTACGTAAGCATAGCGATCTTAAAAAAGGAGATATGTTGACGCGAGCAACGGCCGACCTGAATGAGATTGAATGGTCGATGCTCAAGGGCATGGAAGGCTTCGTTCGAGATCCCCTGATGATTGTCGGAACCTTGGTGCTGCTCTTTACTATGAGCCCAAAATTGACGCTATTGGCCATTGCTATTATTCCGATTTCTGGTGGACTCATAGCCACTGTTGGGCGCAGTCTGAAAAAAAGCGCGAAGAAGGCGCAGGAAGAATTGGGGCAGAACACTTCTGCATTAGAAGAAGTTTTGACCAACCTACCCATCATCAAGGCCTTTGTGGCTGAAGAGGCGATGTCGAAACGCTACGAGCAAAGTCTCTCGGCATGGACAGCTCACATGGTGAGCGTGTTTCGAAAGCGAGATCTAAGCTCTCCCATAGCTGAAGTACTGGGTGTAAGCGTACTCTTGGTCGTTCTATACCTCGGAGGAATGGAAGTTATAGGGGGCCGCAGCCTTACCGGTGGTGAGCTCATCGCGTTTGTGGTATTGTTTTACCAATTGATCCCTGCTTTCAAGAATGTGACCAACGCGTTGTACGACATTCAAAAAGGCAACGCTTCTGCCACCCGTGTTTTTGAAGTGCTGGACATGGAGGAGGCGAAGAATGGAAGCATAGCTCCAAAAGACAGTCAGTGGCAAGAGGACATTACGTTCTCCGGGGTCCAATTCGCATACGACGAGCACCCCATCATTAACAAACTAGAACTCATTATTCCAGCAGGGAAGACCACCGCTCTTGTGGGGCCTTCAGGATCTGGAAAAACGACCTTACTTCACCTTTTGGCAGGGTTTGCACACCCGCAGCAAGGATCGATAACGTTGGGCGACCTCAATTTAAAGGACGCGGAGCTCAAGGCCTACAGAAGAAATTTAGGCTGGGTGCCGCAGCAACCGTTGTTGTTCAATACCTCTTTTGCTGGGAACGTTGCCTTGGGTAGTAGGCCAGACCTAACCAAGGTTGGTGAAGCATTAGAGGCTGCCTACTGTACAGAATTTGCCGGGGAATGGGCCACGGGTAAAGCTATTGGCGAAGGCGGATCTACCTTGAGTGGTGGTCAGCGTCAAAGGTTGAGTATTGCACGTGCCTTTTATGCCGATCCGAAGCTATTGTTGTTGGATGAAGCAACCGCCGCACTCGACAATGAAAGCGAAGCAAGGGTGCAACAGGCACTCGAGGGGTTGATGAAGGACCGCACGACTGTGGTTGTGGCGCACCGATTAAGTACCATAAAGAACGCCGACCAGATTGCATACATCGAGGAGGGTCGTGTGGTGGAATTGGGCACACATGCTCAACTGATTGAAAAGGGCGGAAAGTATGCTGCATTGGTTAACTTAGGAGACCTGAACGCAGAATAATGAACCATCACCTTACCAAGATCGAACACCTCGGCATCGCCGTGAAGAGCCTCGAAGAGGGCAATGCCTTGTACACCAAAATCCTTGGCGTACTTCCTTACAAAGAGGAAGCTGTAGAGAGCGAAGGGGTACGTACGAGTTTCTTTAAGGCCGGTCCGAATAAGATTGAACTTTTGGAGGCGACCAATCCGGAAAGTCCGATCGCGAAATTCATTGAAAAGCGCGGCGAGGGCATTCACCATGTGGCCTATGCAGTGGAGGATATCAAAGCCGAAATGGCGCGTCTCGAAGGCGAAGGCTTCACTTTACTCAACAAAGAGCCCAAGGCTGGTGCAGATAACAAATGGGTGTGTTTCTTGCACCCCAAAGGCACGGGCGGTACGTTAATCGAACTTTGCCAAGACCGCGGTTAATTCCTTGGCCAAATTTTGCTCTTGAAGGTTAAATAGTAGGGTGTAGATGCCCAAAGATTCGGCAGCTGCGATGTTGGCGGGGGAATCGTCTACAAAGAGCACCTCTTCCGGTTGCGCGTTCATGTGTTCTAAGACGTAATTGAAGTAGCTCGCATCTGGTTTTCTGTGGCCAATTTCATACGATAAAAACAATGCTTCAAACTTTTCCACGAAGCTGTTCCACAAGAATGGACCGGCTTGATTGCGGATGTGTTTGATGTGTGCCTCATTGGTGTTGCTTACCAGGCATAGATCATAGGACTTGCCAAGCTTTTTCAAGAAAAGCGTTGGGTCGGTCATTTCGCCCAACAGCTCATTCCAAGCATACGCTATGGCGGAGGAGCTTTGAAGATGCTTACAGCTGGAGGCGATTTCCTGAAAGAATTGTGCTGATGAAACATCGCCTACTTCGAATTCTTGATTGAGGCGCTGAATGCCCTCCTCAGTGAATTGGACCCCACGGTCCTCAAACGCTTCTTTTGTACGCTCAGGGAAGATGGGAATAAAGACGTTTCCGAAGTCGAACCAAATTTGCTTTATCATGGTCTGGGGCTTAAATCTTGCGGCAAGTTACAGTTCCGTTAACCTACATGCCGTGACCAATGTTTGGAATCTCAAAATTTTCCTGAAAGCCTTGCAAGTAAAGTAGACCGTTTTTGGAATGGCATGATCAAAGTTCATTAAAGGTGAAGTACTCTTATGCATCTCGCTAGTTCTTCAACCACCTTTGAAGGGCATTTCTATAAAATGATAAACGGTTTCTGTACTTATGCGAAATTTTTTATCTTACTTCAAAATAATCCAATCATGAAAAACTTTAAAAAATTACTCTTTCTCTCAGTTCTGGTTTTTGGAGGGTCAAATTATTCAGAGACTACTGCTAACAATTTATGGTCAGATTTCTCATCTTTTGAAAATTGGATGAAAGTTGAAGAAAACGCAGCATCAATTTCCTTTAAAATCCGAGGAAACGGAAAAGGTTTGGTGGAAATCGGCATAGGCCCTAGAGTAGGTTCAGGAGCCTGTTGCCGCGGAGTGAGCAAAGATGCCACAGTTTCTTTCCAAGGTAATGATGGTGATGTAGTATGGGATTCTAAAACCAGACGTGTTCTAATAGAACTCAGCTCATCGTCCAACGGTAAAACCTACGATCTGCGCCGTTACTATTAATTGAAAGTTTTTAGGAAAAGTTTCCTTCAAATTGAAGCTAATGCATTCTAATTCTCTAGCCGTTGAGTTAACAATCAATGTTAATTTGTAGAAAAACAGGTTTTAGAGTTAAATTATTTATTATGAAATTCATTTTTGCATTTATTTTCGTGCTATTCTCTTATTCTAGTGACGCACAATCGCTCTTTAATTATAACGAGATCGAAGTAATCAAATATCTAGACGGAAAGGAATTCTTTAATTCTAACTACGGCCTTACTTTATCCTATGGTTATATAAGTCGCTTAAATACTTATGGAATCACCTCAGTTAACAGTGATGGTCAGCGTTTTTACTTTATAAACTGTAACATTGAAACGTTTAAAAATTTTGCAGATATATCTGGAATGAGCCCTACGAATGGTTCGAATTTTGGTTTTAGAGTCTTTTGGAATAAACTAATTGTTGGATATAATGAAACTAATCAGGCTGTTTTTTATTTGAAGGAATGATTGTTAAATTTTAATTAAGACCAATAAACCATGAAATTAACTTTGCGATTCTCACACTTTCTATTAGTACTTTCTTTTTTATTTACTAGTTGCGCAAGTCGTAAATATGCGGGCACCACTGAACAGCAAGAGAACACAACCTTTGTTGTGAATTCTAATGTTCCTGATTTTCAGGTATACCTCTTGAAAGGAAAAAACTCATGGAAATCCGTAGAATTAGAACCAACTAGAAACAGTAGGTATTCTAAGACCTACACGCTTGATAGGTTAAAATTTAACGGAAATCTCATTAGAATATCGGCAGATAATTATGAAAGTGAAATTGTAAAAGTCAAAATAATTCCACGGGGAAAAGCAGTAAAAACAGATTTACTTTATGGTTTGATAACATATTTTGTACCACTAATCATAGACCCATTTAGGTCCGATTTTTATAAAATAGCGAAGCGTTCTAAGAATATCGAAGTTGAGTTAATATTTAGCCAATATTATATGGATAAAGTATTCAATTCAATTGCATCGAGTTCAAATGTTCGGGATTTTAATCAATTTGTTTCTAAATATCCTCATTCGAATAAAGTAGAAGCGGCGAAGGATAAAATAGATTTACTAGAGTTGAATGCGGCCCTACAAGCCGATTCTGAGGC
>Ga0213865_10002317_pt1 | contig 12006 bp, 19 predicted proteins | sample PICome_6_FD_160100 | JGI IMG/M metagenome (GOLD analysis project Ga0213865, IMG submission 160100) | Coastal seawater microbial communities near Pivers Island, North Carolina, United States - PICO282 | ecosystem: Environmental > Aquatic > Marine > Coastal | place: USA: North Carolina...
CTTATGGTATCTTTGGTTATTCATTCCTAGATCAAAACACAGATGTTATCCAGGGCTCACCTATCTCAGGTGTGGTTCCAACATTTGAATCAATCGCAGACGGTTCATATCCAGCAAGCCGCGGACTATATGTATATGCTAAGAAAGAGCATATGGGTGTTATCCCAGGCATGCGTGAGTTTATGGAACTATATCTAAGTGATGACGTAGCAGGCCAAGATGGTTCATTAGGTGATGCAGGACTTATTCCTCTACCACAAAAAGAACTTGACACAGTACGTGCAAACGTGTTAAACTAAGTCAAACTGTGAGGGTGGGTCACGGCCCACTCTCCTCTTAAAGAGGTATTGGAATGTTTATATGGATAGGCCCTAAACAAAAGACCAGTGGCTTGAATGAGGATTTGTTAAAAGGATTCTTTAAACTTTCAAGTTGGATTACCATAGGTATTACCTTTGCTATCCTTGCTAGTCTGAGTTACGAGACAATTAAATTTTTCACGATGGTTCCTCCTAGTGAGTTTTTCTTTAATACCACTTGGAGCCCACAAACAGCGTTTAGAGCAGACTCAGTAGGTAGCTCAGGCGAGTTTGGATTTGTACCGCTCATATGGGGTACAATGTTTATTACACTTATCGCGATGTGTGTAGCAGGTCCTATAGGATTGCTTGCCGCGATATACACTTCAGAATACTTAAAGCCCAGCCAACGAATGGTAGTCAAGCCCTTGCTTGAAATACTCGCAGGCATCCCCACAGTTGTATATGGATTCTTTGCGGCAATCGTTCTGGGGCCTTGGCTACGTGAAATGGGTGTAACATTTGGATTAGATGTTGCAACAGAGTCAGCACTAGCCGCAGGACTTGTAATGGGTATGATGATTATACCCTTGATCTCATCAATCACAGATGATGTACTCAAAGCAGTGCCCAGTGCCATGCGAGATGGTGCTAGAGGATTAGGCACAACAAGAGAAGAATGTATTAAAGATATTATATTACCTGCAGCACTGCCAGGCATTGTAGCAGGATTCATTATGGCTATCGCAAGAGCCATAGGTGAAACAATGATTGTTGTTATGGCGGCAGGACTTGCGGCGAACATGACAGCCAACCCACTAGAAGCAGTAACCACAGTCACAGTACAGATTGTTACACTACTCATAGGCGACCAAGAGTTTGACAGTGCTAAGACACTAAGTGCATTTGCTCTTGCGTTTACACTATTTGTTGTAACATTCATACTGAACTGGATAGCATATAGGAACTATAAGAATGCAATCGATAGACTTAAACAGTAAACTAGATGGCAAACGCAGACGCCTACAAAAAGGTATGGAGTGGGCTTGTCGTGGTGCTATTGCAATTACAGCAGTATTGATGTTGTTGTTCTTTACAACACTAGGCTACAGAGGTATTGGTGCATTCTCACAAACTAAGATTGATGTTGATGTAACTGAAATACAAAGCAGTACCAAAAGAACAATCAACGAATCAATGTACGCTCTAGTGCCAGATGCAGATAGAGCAACACGCAAAGGACTAAGGCAACTTGTAACACCCAATGCCTACAGCACCTTAGAAATAGCAGAGCCAGGCACTTATACACTTGTGGCACATACGGACGTAGATATGTATGTGAAAGGTGTATACGACAAACTAGAAGACAGTCAGCGAAGTGTGGTAGACCAACTCATAGAACAAGGAATGATCTACCGTAGTTGGAACTGGGACTTCTGGACGAACTCAGACAGTCGCTCTCCTGAGATAGCAGGTATCTGGGGAGCAGTGGTAGGCACAGTTTATACTATAGGACTTGCAATACTATTAGCGTTCCCTATAGGTGTAGGATGTGCAACTTACATGGAAGAGTTTCCTAAACGCAAAGGCACAGGCTGGCGAAGATACAGAGACTTTATGGAGATCAACATCAACAACCTAGCGGCTGTTCCTAGTATCGTATACGGTTTGTTAGGACTAGCAGTGTTGATCAACTTCTTTGATATGCCACGAAGTGCCAGCATTGTAGGAGCAATGACACTGGCAGTTCTTGTGTTGCCCGTTATAGTTATTGCAAGTCGCACAGCTCTTAGAACAGTGCCACAAGCAATCCGTGACGCAAGTAACGGACTAGGTGCAAGTAGACTGCAAACAACAGTATACCAAGTTCTACCTGCGGCCATGCCAGGCATTATCACAGGCACCATCATAGGCATTGCAAGAGCAATAGGAGAGTCAGCACCCCTGCTGATGATTGGTATGGTTGCGTTTATCCTAACAGCACCTACCACACCCTTTGACAGTGCAACAACATTACCTGTTCAAATTTTCCTTTGGGCAGACTCACCTGAGAGAGGCTTTGCTGAAAAAACCAGTGCGGCAATCCTTGTACTTCTCACAGCACTCGTAGTGCTGAATGTATTAGCAATCTGGTTACGAAAGAGGTTTGAAATAAAATGGTAAGAGAAACATTAGAACTAGGTTCAAGTGCAAAGGTTGATGTTCGCAATCTAAACATATGGTATGGTGATCATCATGCTATTATTGATGCTGACCTAAGCATACGCAAGAACAATGTAACAGCCCTTATTGGTCCAAGTGGTTGTGGCAAGAGTACATTCCTAAGAGCCCTCAATCGTATGAACGACTTCATAGACGATTGTGTTACAAAAGGAAGTGTAGACATTGACGGCACAGACATTTATCGTACACAGTACACAAACGTAAACAACTTGCGTAAGAGTGTGGGCATGGTGTTTCAAAAGCCTAATCCATTCCCTAAGAGCATTTACGAAAACATTGCATATGGTCCGCGACTACATCGTATGGCAGAAACAAAGGAACAGTTAGACGCAATCGTAGAAGACAGCCTAAATAAAGCAAACCTTTGGAAGGAAGTCAAAGACAGACTGTATGACAATGCGTTTGGACTAAGTGGCGGTCAACAGCAAAGACTATGCTTTGCTCGTAGCATTGCAGTTGATCCGCAGATACTATTGTTGGACGAACCATGTTCAGCACTTGATCCTATTTCAACTAATGCTATTGAAGAACTAATACTTGAACTAAAGAAGAACTATACTATTGTTATTGTTACACACAACATGCAACAGGCAAAGCGTATCTCAGATACAACAGCATATTTTCACCTAGGTGAGATTATAGAAAAGGGTGCTACGAAGAAAATCTTTGAGAATCCCAATCATAGAAAAACTAGAGCCTATGTGTCAGGAGACTTTGGTTAAGATTGGCTGTTTTCTTTTCCAGAAGCATACATCTCAAGATAGTTACAATAGTTCACCATTGAGTGATCTGAAAAATTATCTATGCCGCCACGCTTTAGTCCCATCCACATACCACGCATTCTATCTTTGAACAGTTGATAGCCTGATGGCGAACGCACATTTCCATATGCGTTTAGATAGTGCTGCTGTCCATGATGCACATAACCCATAATCCACAATGGAACACGAGTAACTATATCGTTATTGTTAACCCAACGATGATGTTTGACTTCTAATGTGTTTACATATTTGCGCCATCCTACTCTAGGTGATCCATATGTATAAAGTTCTTGCACAGGATCAATGTCAGGATATAAATGACAGCGACTTGCCATGATAGTTGCCATTGCCGCACCTAAACTATGTCCACAGAACCAAATCTTTTTGCCAGCATTGGCTTTTCGTGAAATATCTTCAAGTATCATTGGCCATAGTTCATCTACTTCTGCTTTAAACCCTTTGTGTACTCTACCAATTGTTTCTGCCATCACAGGCACAGCTCGTAGATCTGCTTTGATATCGTTGAATTCTGAGGGTTGAGTACCACGGCATGCAATAACCAGATCTTCTTTATTCATAAAGCGATATGCTTGAGCACCGTCTTTGTCATAAAATTCTATTGTTGTAAATCCTAATTTTTTTGCTTGACTTGTAGCTTCATCTACGTTATAATAAGCAATACTTGATAATTTTGCAAATAATAAGGATCTTTGTTTGAAATCTAGTTTTGAAATTTCCATATTAGCCCTCCTAAGTTGTACTACACATATTTATTCTTACGCTAAATAGTTTAACGGAGAGTCTAATGAAAAAGAGAACACGTTCTATACTTGATGAACTTAATAATTTGCACAGAAGTAACACTGATCACCTTGTAGAATCAACAGGGTGCAATATAATTGAAAGTGCAATCAATTTTTTGAATCGTATATCTGATACATATGATGATAATACTGCCTCAGAAATTGAAAGAAGATTCCTCAATAGTATAAAATCCGGAGATATTCGAAAATTCAAAAGGACCATTCATAAGGTAATTGAATCAAAGGAAAATGAAAATGATTCTTAAAGAAGGCGGCAACGTATTTAAAACCGAACCTGAAAAGAAACTTATTGCATCAAGAATTGCCACAGCAGATGTAAAGCCTACTATTGATTGGCTTAATAAAACCTTTGGCTTTAAGTTTACTCCAAAAGACTTCTTAGGAACTACTGGTACAAAAACACATCCAGATGGAACATTTGAAAAGAATTCATCAGGTGACTTAGATCTTAATACTGATACTAGAGAGCTTCCTAAAGAAGAAATAATTGCAAAACTTAGTGCGTGGTGCAAAAAGCAAGGTATCCCGGATTTAGAGATTATGAACAAGGGCAGAACATTCGAAGCAGGTTGGATTAAAGATGCCGGGTTGCAAGTACACTTCCGTACTCCGATCAAAGGCGATGTTAAAAATGGCTTTGTTCAAACAGACTTTATGCTTACAGACAATCCTGATCTACAGCGTGGCGCCAAGCGTGGAGGAACAGAAAACTACACTGGTGCTGACAGAGCTGTACTACTTGCTAGTCTTGCAAGAGGTAGAGGCTACAAGTTTAGCCCAACTAAAGGCATAGTTGATCCAAACAATGGAGATGCTGTTGTTGCTAATAACTGGGACGAAATTGCAGTCATACTATTAGGTAAAGGTGCTAAAGAAGCAGACACTCACACTGTAGAAAGTATGCTTGCAAAAATCAAAGGCGATCCTAACTACGAAGAATTAATTGCTCCTTGGAAAGAAGCAATGGAGAAAGAAGGCAAAGCAGTTCCAGAATCTGAGGATACTTTGTATAAACAATTAACCCGTATAAGGGAATTAGCAGGGTTATGAGATTTAAAGAAATAAAAGAACAAAAAATAGGTTCAGCTGGACAACTTAAAGGTAAGGATGCCTTTAGGAAAAAAAGTAAACCCGGCGGTAACGAAACACCGCATCCGGCTAGAGGTAAACTTGTAGGCGAAAGCCTATTGAAAGAAGCAGAAGCAAGAATACAACACCTAGAAGATGTTATCTTTTGGGAAGGTAGTAGAGGTGCAATGCGAGCTTTGCAAGCACTTCGCAGCATGGAGAAGGAGGGTCACAAAGATGTCACAGTCAAATGGGATGGATCTCCCGCACTCATTTTTGGCCGCAATGAAGATGGAGAGTTTGTGCTCTCTGACAAAGGCGGGTTTAACAAAAGCACACCCGAAAGAGCAAAAAGTGCAGATGAAATTAAAAACTTCATGCTCAACCGTGGAGGTGGAGCGAAGCGAGATGATCCGGAGCGTATAGCATTTGCCAATAATATGGCCAGCATCTTTCCGTTGTTTGAAAAGGCTGTTCCAGAAGACTTTAGAGGTTACTTCAAAGGTGATCTCCTATATTATACAACACCGCCAATTAAAAATGGCGACTTTGTATTCAAACCAAACCCAACAGGGGTAACGTATGCAATTGATGTAAAATCTGATCTAGGAAAAAAGATAGGCAAAAGTAAAACAGGTATTGTTATTCACAGAATAGTTGACGAAGAAGGTAATGAAGGACCTTTGAGAGATTTTGATATATTCCAAGGCAATGCTGTATTAGTTGTGCCGCCTGTATCAGCACTAGGTCCAGTTGAAGTCGATAATGAACAATTAAATTCTTTAGAGACTGTCATTAAGAAGAATGCTCAAGGTATAGACGAATTACTAAACGAACCTGAACTTAGAGCAAACCAAATGACAGACTTTCCTAAATTATTATATGCGTATATTAACAGCAAGGTTGATACTGGCTTAACTAATTTAGGCGGTGACTTTGCTCAATGGTTGCAAACAGCAAAAATAAGCGAAAAGAAAAAGGCGAAAGTATTAGAATATATAAAGATGCACATGACTGCATTTAAAAGTTTATGGACTACAGTATCTACTTTACAAAAAGTAAAGGATGATGTAATTGCAAAACTTGATGCACAAGATCAAGGCATCAAACAAAGTATGGGTGGACAAAAAGGTGGCGAAGGCTATGTAATGGCACATCCAGGCGGTGATTTAAAATTAGTGCCGCGAGCTACATTTACTGCGGGATCTAGAGCCGCAAGACAACAAGGTAAGGAGAACTAGAATGAAAATGAAAGATATTACAGAAGACTTTGATGATATTGACGACCTAAGATTAGGTAATGTTGGCAAAGAGCTTGATATTGACAATAAAGACGTGGATGACAAAGCAACTACGGCTATGGCTGTCAGATTGTTACGAGCAACAGACTATGATGACGGCGACACTATTACCACTGATGACGGCAAAAAATTTAAAGTAAGCAAAGCTAGAGCTATTGCTATAAGAAATGTAATTGGCCCAGGTAGTGATTTGAAAAGTATGGACAAAGGTAGACTGGACAATATGTTAAAGAAATCAGAAAACTTTGAAAAAGTTATGAAGGGTAAGTCTAGGGAAGAAGTAGAGCAAATCCTTGGTGCAATGCTAGGAGCAGTGGACAAAGCCGAACCGAGCAAATATATATAATGAACTTTATTCAAGAATTACACGAAGCAAGATTAACACGAAACCAAAACAATGTTAGGACACTAACCTACACAGATTGTTGCGAACGCCTATATCTTAGTTTAATGATTCTTGAATTACTAAGAAAATTTCCTAAATATAGCATGGCTGCAAGAGCCTATGCAAAAAATACTACTAGTGATGGACTTTATCGTTATTATAAAATAAGTGGCACTGACTTATATAATTTCATTTATTTTGTAAATGGTGACGAGACAGCAATTGGAAAATTAAAAGATCCAGGAGCGGCTCAGAGGCTAAGAGACAAAACATCCTTACCATTAATGTCTCTTAATAGCTATCTAAAGTCTATCGCAAATGGCCAATCTATTCTTAAACCTAGTGAAATGTTTATTAAGATAGAATCAAATTTAGGCATAACAAACAGTACCTACAAAGAAATACGCAGAAGTATTACAAATTTTGATTCAATAGGAACAGAAGGAAGAAAAACGGCTGTTACAAAATTATTGTTTGCCACAAGAGCTAAATTAAGAAGCAGTGACCTAATTGACGATTTAGAAAAACTTGCAAGTCAAAAGGATCTAGAAAGCGGTACAGTAACTGACCAAGAACCTACAGTAAGTTTGCCGGATATTACAACAGACGGAAAAGATCTAAGTCTGTATAGATATCTTGTAGGAGTTGAAAACCTAATGATGACAAAACGTTTTCTAGATCAAGCAAAACAAGGCAAAAGTGTAAGTGGTAATATGGTACAAGGGTATATGCCTGCTATAAAGATGCTTGATGATATAGTAAAAGCTGGTCCTGGATATGTGCAAATGCTAAGAGCACTGCATAATAGAGCCAAAAAGGGCCGTTAAACCATATATTTTCCTAAAGATGCTAAATAATAATAACAAGTTCACAGAGAGTGAATTTGCCATTAGAGAAATAGGAGAAATAAAATGGCAGGAATCGGATTTGGAGCCGTAACAATCGGCGGTAATTCAATTGATAACTATAAAGTTGAAGTAGGTAACGGATTAGGTCCGCGCACACGTATCTACAGTGTAAACAAAGGTACTGGCGACCACACTCAAGCAGAGCTAGATTCATTGGTTGATGCAATGACAACAGGTACTACACTAGCTAACTCAGCAGACGCAGTAACTATTGCTGGTGTTGCTGGTACAGTTGGTACTGACCCACTATACATTGCTGTACAAGGTACAGGTACTGTTGCTACTACAGCAGGTGACTATGTTGCAGACATCACAGTTGCTCTAGTTGCAGACTTTACTGACTAATCCTAACTACCTTAGGAACCAAAGCGCCACTTTTGTTAGTGGCGCTTTTTTTTGACCGTAAATAGTATCATGCAAGTTGTCATTGAAACTATTGTTGATGTTACAGAAACTAGAGCTCGTAGAGGCGATGATAAATTTCTAGTTGATCAACAAAACAATTATAATACTTTGATACAAACTATTGGATTAAGGGTGAATCCTAATCCAATATCTTGCGAAACAAGCCAATCTAATCACAAAATTTTCGGAAAAAATAAAGTTTGGAAAGTAATAGTTGAGTTTGAATATCAACAAGGCTTGACAACAGATATGTTAATAGAAGACTTCCATTTAGTTCCGTTTATACCAAACCTAAATGAGACATACAAAATCACCAAGCCTGTTTTCATTACAAAAGGCAATGATACTAATATTATTTTCCAGGTAGATGATAAATAACTTTGTATAAGGCAAAGAAAAGGCATCCATTCATTAGGCTAACTAAGAGTTTACTAATTGCCCTAGAGTAAGGGTATAATGGAGTTAAGATGGCACAGCCAACAGATCTTGAAAAAGAAAACCTAGAAGCACACGTAGACTTATGCGCTCAGCGTTATGAAGTCTTAGAAGGTCGCCTCACCAAAATCGAAGAAAAAGTAGAACATATCCACAATGATATTGTTCATGGTAATAAGTCAATGATAAAAGTTATCATAGGTGCTACCGGAACAATCGTAGCAGGCCTACTTTCAACTATAGTAGTGCTATTACTAAATTTTTCAAATTAAATTTTCCAACATAAATACAATATGCTGTTAAGAGAACTTACATCCACGATTGATGAAAGACAAATATGGGCTCGTTCTGGAAAGAAAGTTGTACGGAAATATAGATGTACTTCTGGATCTAGGAAAGGCCGTATTGTTGCCAAAATGGCTCAATGCTTTGCTGCCCCTGATGTGAAAAAACGCTTTGCACTAAAACGTCTTAAAGCTCGTTTAGGAGGCAAAATGGCTCGTAAGGCAAAAAAGACCAAACGAGTAAATCCAGCAAGTCGTAGAGTACAAGCTCTAAATCGCAAACCTAAAGCTGCGAGAAGAAGATGATTCTAAGAGAGCTCTTTACAGAAGGTGTAACACAAATTTGGAGTAGAAAAGGCTCCAAGAATGTGAGAAAATATCGTTGTACGTCAGGAACAAGAAAAGGCAGAATTGTTGCTAAACCTAGCACTTGTACAGCACCAAAAAACATGAAGCAAGCTGTTTCGTTAAAAAGAACAAAAGCTCGTAAAGCTAGTATTATTAAAATTAAGTCTCAACGTACTAAGAGAGCTAATCCAGCTAGTCGTAGACTTGTTAAACTCAACAGAAGAAAATATGCTGGCAGGAGAAGAAGCAAATGAAATTTGATGAATTCAAAGAAGATGCTGTTCAAAATCTAGCAGATAGAAAAGATCTAACCGAACAGCAACTAGACGAGATTCTCCCAGTAGTATTGGGTATTGCTAGAGGTGCAGCCGGTGTAGGTAGAGCAATAGGCGCCGTAGGAAGAGTTGCTGGCGGTGCAGCAAGAGCAGTAGGTGGTGCTGCTAGAGCAGTAGGTGGCGCAGCGAAATCAGTCGGCGGTGCTGCAAGGTCTGCAGGAGCTGCTGCTCAAAAAGGTGTACAAGGCACTGCAAGAGGAATGGGTAAAGTACGCAGAGGTGCTGAAAATGTAGGTAATTTTGTTTACCAAAACACTCCAGACAGACTAAAGAAGAAAGCAACAGACTATGCGGTAAGTGCTGCAGAAAAAAAGCTAGGACAAGCAAAAACGCAGATGCTTAAGAAAGCAATCAAACCAGGAAGCCAAATAGAGCTACCAACTGATCAAAAAAATCAACAAAAAAAAGCACGGTTTAAAGTCGGAAGTGTAAAGGGCAATAAAGTAACTGTGCAAAACCCTCAGCGTAAGCCAGGGGAACCAGAAGCGTTTACATTTGACATAAGCGATCTAGAGGATCATGTCTAATGAAGATGAATGATATATTAGAAAATTTTGTTATATATACCTCTAACGAAGAAAAAGCATTGTTAGATACAATAGATGGTATAAGAGAATTACAAAGTTTTGGCGAAAGAGAAAGAGTCATAATCGAATCCCTAATTCGCAAAAGTCTAGTAAGTAAAATACAAAAAAATGGTTCTACCTTGGTAATGCGCAATGAAACACAAACAACTTGCTAAAGATTTAGATGAAATTCTAAACCGTGTGATAGATCACACCGTGTTTCCCTATGTCAAGGGCAACAGTATTAGGATAAAGCAATATGCGGTTAGAAAAAGCAAAGCCGGATATTTGATATATGATTGTAAATCAAATGCGCAAGTGCAAAAAACATTTAGTAAAGCGGCTGCATTAGCTCTAGCAAAGACAAAAGCTCAGGGGTATAACTACGAAAAAAATATTATGGATTGGGATAGTGTTATTGAAAAATACTTTAATGATGCATTATTCTATAATCATACAATGAAAGTTTCAAAAGATGATATGAAAAGGGAAATCGCCGAAACACGCTATGATATAGCAAAGACTAAAGTTCTTAATTACAAAACGAAGCTAGAAAAAATTATTTACAGCTAATATTTGATAAATAAATATAACAAAGAGTTTGGGAAGATTAACAATGAACATAAGAGAAATTGGAAAACCATTAAATTCAAATATGATTAATGAAAACATTGCCAAGAAGTTTGGCCAAAAAATTAACTTAGATAAATTTACTATTGAACAATTAGAAGATGCACGTAATAAAGTGCGCACTAAACTAAGTCAATATGAAACTAACGAAAGTTTTGATAAGGTCTTTAAAGATGATTCTTATCAAAAAAATAAATTGTTCTTAGATCTACTTAACACAGCAATTGAAGAACGTGCTGATAGCGCAGAATCCCAAACTGGCTCAGTTGTTAAAGAAGGTGCTGAAGACACAGCTGAATTAGTAATGGCAGCTAAAGATATGGTTGACCGTATTACTAGTTGGATGGAAGACACAGCAGAAATGCAAACTGAATCAATGCTAGAACTAGCAGATGCCATCCGTGACGAAATGGGCACTGAGCAAAGTGAATCATTTGTAGCCACAGTTAAACCTGCCCTAGAGCAACTATACGGAACATTAGAAACAACCCGTGAAAGCCTTACAGCAGGAGTAGGAATGTTAACTGGAGAAGGTGAGCCAATGGATACAATGGGCGCCGACGATATGGATATGGAACCTACAGTTGATGCAGAAGATGGAATGGACGCCGAAGATGACATTGACACTGTTGATGTAGATGGTGAAGACGAATTTGCTGGTGCAGAAACATCTGCAGGCGGTGAAGAAGAAGCAGGTCGTGCAAAACGTGAAAGTATTGAACGTAGCAGAGGCATTGCTAAAATACTAGCTTCAAAAAAAAAATAAATGAATCACTAGAAAAGGTAGTTCAGGTTCTAAATACTCAAGAACCTGGTACAAAACTCTCTTGGGATGAATTAGATACCTTATTGAGCAATGTAGGTGTGCCTGAATTTAACAAAGATTCTTTTGAAAAAATGTATCAAAATGATGAAACTCTACAAAATATGCTCAAATATGATCCAGAAGGTATAACAATCTACAGTGACGATACAGAAAAACTAGGTAGTTCACGCAAAAAATCAAAAAACACTGTATCAAGTATGGCCAAACGTGCAGTTGATTTAACTGATCTTTAATTTTCTTCTTGACTAATACAAATGTTTTTGCTATAATAAGGAATATTACAGGAAAAACATTTTGACATTAATTACAGAACGCTATCATTACACCCCTATTAATAGAAAAGAAGTAGACGGCAAGGGGCTCTATGCTACCCCCGACGGCAATGCTGTGGCCTCTGTTACTACTATT
>Ga0213865_10002318_pt1 | contig 12002 bp, 13 predicted proteins | sample PICome_6_FD_160100 | JGI IMG/M metagenome (GOLD analysis project Ga0213865, IMG submission 160100) | Coastal seawater microbial communities near Pivers Island, North Carolina, United States - PICO282 | ecosystem: Environmental > Aquatic > Marine > Coastal | place: USA: North Carolina...
CCGCACTAGGCGAGCCCCAAGGATTGACCATTGTTTAACGGTCGATGATTTTACCGAAACCTACCTCACGCTCCGGTGCGCCCTTCTCGACGTATAGAGAATAAAGACCGCCTGAAAGCTTGTGAAAGCATAGCCCTTGAGTATAGTTCAACGGCTTTGATAGCACCTTACGCTTGCGAAGAATAACCGAACGACCTAGGATTTTTGAACGTGTAATAGTTTGCATGTTGTTGCCCTCCTTGGGCTTTTGTATGCCTTGGCGTGATTGCCTTGGCTTGAGTACATAATGCCACATTGAGACTTGAGTGCAACATTTATTTTGTGTAAATATTACCACTAATTATTTCTTGACTTTTTTGTTGGTCTTATGTTAGTCGCGTGTGCGCGTGATATAGAAAGCTCGCGTAGCAAGAACCATGCCAACTTATGGGTCCAACATAAGTCCACACACTTGTCAATACCCAAAATGTAAAAACTCGTAAAAACTTTAGTTGGTCTTATGGTATACCCCAAGGCTAAAACCCCGTGAGCGGCTTCTCAGGGCCTCTCAGGGCCATGTGGATAAACCTGTGGATAACTTTGGTTGCGCCTGTGGATAACCTGTGGATAACCTGTGCATAACTTTATCCACAACCCTAGAGTTATCCACAGGTTAAACACAGGTTGTCCACAGCTTATCCCCAACCTGTGTATATCCTGTGGATAACCTGTGGATAACTTTTGACCTGTGGAAAACCTGTGGATAACTTGGGCCGGGGGAGGGCTTATGTTGGCAATTATTTTTACTGTAGCCACTCAGGCACAAAATAGGTCAAAATTAGAAAAATTAAGTAAAAATAAAAGAAATGTAACCTGTTGTTTTTACTAAAGTTTTTACTGTCCCTGGAATTAACCTAAAAATAGCTTGACTTTCGTGGAAACTTGTGTTATACTATAGTCATATTGAGGGATAATTTTAGTTATGACCGACGTTGTTAAAAAAAGAGGTCGTGGCAGACCCCGGAAGTCCGAAGTAGCTGCTGTAAAACCCGGTAACAAGGGTGTAGTAGGCCGACCCAAGGGTGACGCAGCGATAATTAACGAGTACAAGGCTAGAATGTTGGCTAGTCCTAAGTCTCGTAAGGTCCTAGAGACTATTTTTGATGCTGCTTTGGACAATGACCACAAGAATCAAGCGGCTGCTTGGAAACTTGTGATGGACCGGATACTACCAGTAGGTGCTTTTGAGAAGGACGTAGTAAAAGACAACGGTAGAAACGCTATACAGATCAACATTAGTGGCGTAGGTACTGCTGAAGTATCAACACCAGAGATAATCGAAGGAGAAGTAGTAGAAGATGACTCTTAAGCACTTCACACGAGAAGAATTTGATTGTCAAGTCTCCGGCACCAACAACATGGAACAAGAGTTCCTAGAGAAGTTAGACGAGTTGCGGGCATACTGTGGATTTCCTTTCGTCATTACTAGTGGATATAGACACCCGACACTACATCCAATAGAGAGAAAGAAAGATGTTCCCGGAACTCATGCCCAAGGGATCGCAGCGGACATAAAAATAACAAACGCTGCTGATCGCCTTAAGCTTGTCAACGCTGCTCTTAAGTTAGGATTTACAGGAATAGGTGTTGCTTCTGACTTTATCCACGTTGACACCCGTGGCACAACACCTGTTATGTGGACATACTAATGCTTACTACTTCGCACACAACTCTAACAACAACAGCAGAGACAACACTGTTTACTGTTCCTTCTGGTTACGTAGCAAATATTTACTATATCTTTATTGCTAACCACGATGGCAGTACAAACTCTGTAACTCTTAAGTGGGAAAATAGTGGCGGTGTAGATCAATTGTATTTCTTTGATGGTAAAAATGTTTCTGGCGGTGAAAAAGAAACACTAGGCGGACAATCATCTGTACCTTTGTTTGTTATTCAAGCAGGTGAACACGTTAAGTGTCAGACAAGTAGTGCTGGAAACGTAGAGTTTGCTATAACGCTTGATCTTGTTGAAAGATCGGCAGGGTTTAACAACTTTGACTGATCTTAATATAGAACTATTGCCTTGGCAACAGGAAGTCTGGGCAGACGACACAAGATTTAAAATTGTAGCTGCTGGGCGACGTACGGGTAAGTCTAGGTTAGCAGCTTGGATGTTAATTGTTAACGCACTACAGGCAGACAGAGGCCATGTATTTTACGTCGCACCTACTCAGGGACAAGCCAGAGACATCATGTGGCAAACCCTGCTTGAACTGGGCCACCCCGTTATTAGTGGTAGTCACATTAATAATTTGCAAATTAAGCTTGTCAACGGTGCTACCATTAGCCTAAAAGGTGCCGACAGACCAGAAACAATGCGTGGTGTTAGCCTCAAGTTCCTAGTCATGGACGAGTATGCTGACATGAAGCCAGAGGTGTTTGAGCAGATCCTTAGACCTGCCTTGGCTGACCAAAAAGGATGTGCAATGTTCATAGGGACACCTATGGGGCGCAACCACTTTTACGAACTTTATAAATATGCGGAGTTAAGTAATGATCCGACGTACCGTGCGTGGCACTTTACTTCTTATGACAATCCATTGTTGGACCCGGACGAAATTGACATTGCTAAAAAGTCTATGTCTTCTTACGCGTTTCGTCAAGAATTTATGGCGTCGTTTGAAGCCCGTGGGTCAGAGATGTTTAAGGAAGATTGGGTTAAATTTAGTGAAGATAAGCCAGAAGTAGGAGATTACTACATTGCCGTTGACTTGGCGGGCTTTGAAGAAGTCAACAAAAAGAAGACTAAGAACTCCAAGCTTGACGACACAGCGATCACCGTGGTTAAGGTCAATGAGCATGGTTGGTATGTTGACAATATCATACACGGTAGATGGTCACTTGACGAAACAGCAGCTAAGATATTTCAGGCCGTTAGAGATTACCGTCCCGTGTCGGTTGGAATCGAAAGAGGTATTGCTAAGCAAGCTGTGATGTCTCCTTTGATGGACATGCAGAAGCGTTACGGTATGTTCTTTAGAGTTGAAGAGTTGACTCACGGTAACAAGAAGAAGACCGACAGGGTAATGTGGGCACTGCAGGGGCGTTTTGAAAACGGCTACATTACTTTAAACAAAGGGGAATGGAACAGTAAGTTCCTAGATCAGCTTTTTCAGTTCCCTGATCCACTAACGCATGATGACTTGGTGGACGCTTTGGCGTACATCGACCAATTGGCTAATGTAGCGTACGACTACGACTACGAAATTGAAGACCATGAAATTTTAGACGTGGTAGCAGGATACTGATATGACAGAATTATACGAAACAGACCCGTTGATGATCGAAGAGTCTATTGAAGATTGGGTTATTACTAAATGTGAAGATTGGAGAGACCACTACGAAAGCAATTATGAACAAAGATTTGAAGAATATTATCGACTCTGGCGTGGTCAGTGGGACCCTGCTGACAGTGAGCGTCGGTCTGAGCGTTCCCGTATTATTTCTCCTGCACTTCAGCAAGCAGTTGAGTCTAATGTAGCGGAACTAGAAGAAGCCACCTTTGGTCGTGGCAAGTGGTTTGACGTTAGTGACAACATGGGCGACACTGACAAAGCTGACGTGTTGTTCCTAAGAAACAAACTAACGGAAGACTTTGAAGACTGCATGGTACGTAAGGCTGTTGCCGAATGTCTTATTAATGCTGCTGTCTTTGGTACAGGTGTTGGTGAAATCGTCATTGAAGAAATGAAAGAAATGGCTCCTGCTACTCAGGACATCATGGGCGGTGACCTTCAAGCAGTAGGCGTAAACATTACAGAACGTGTCAAAGTTAAACTAAAACCTGTACTACCTCAAAATTTCTTGATTGATCCTGTAGCAACGTCTGTAGAAGACGCTATGGGTGTAGCTGTTGACGAGTTCGTAAGCCGACACCAAGTTGAGCTTTTGCAAGAACAAGGCGTCTATCGTGACACTTATGTTGGTCCTGCTTCTCCTGACACTGATTTAGAACCTGACCAAGACCTAACTATTTATCATGACGACAAAGTACGTCTTACTAAGTACTATGGTTTAGTACCACGAGAGCTTCTACAAGGCGCTACAGAAGACGAAGAAGAAATCTTAGTACCTGACCAAAAGCCTGACTCAAAGTACGTAGAAGCAGTCGTAGTAGTCGCTAACGGGGGTATTCTCCTGAAGGCTGAAGCTAACCCTTACATGATGCAGGATCGTCCTGTAGTAGCTTTCCCTTGGGACGTAGTACCCGGTCGCTTCTGGGGTCGTGGGGTTTGCGAAAAGGGTTACAACTCACAGAAAGCTCTAGACACTGAGTTGAGAGCTAGAATCGACGCACTGAGTCTTACTATACACCCAATGATGGCTATTGATGCCACACGTCTACCACGAGGCGCAAAACCAGAAGTACGTCCCGGTAAGATGATCTTAACCAGCGGAGATCCTCGTGAAGTACTTCAGCCTTTCAACTTTGGTCAAGTTAGTCAAATTACTTTTGCTCAGGCCGGAGCCCTGCAGCAGATGGTACAGCAAGCAACAGGAGCCGTTGACTCAGCAGGAATCGCAGGTCAGGTTAACGGCGAGGCTACTGCCGCTGGTATCAGTATGTCTCTTGGCGCTATTATTAAACGTCACAAACGGACACTAATTAACTTCCAACAGTCCTTCCTAATTCCGTTTGTCAAAAAAGCTGCTTACCGTTACATGCAGTTTGACCCTGAGAACTACCCTGTAGCTGACTATAAGTTTAACGCAAGTAGTACTCTAGGTATTATTGCAAGGGAGTACGAAGTTACTCAGCTTGTACAACTACTGCAGACTATGCAAAAAGACTCACCGTTGTACAACACGTTAATTCAAAGCATTATTGACAACATGAACCTGTCTAACCGTGAAGAACTGTTGACAGCAATGCAGCAAGCTATGCAGCCTAACCCAGAAGCACAACAAATGGCTCAGGCAGCGCAACAAGCACAGCTACAGTTCCAGCAGTCACAAACAGCAGCACTGTCTGCTCAAGCTCAGGAGTCACAAGCTCGTGCTACTAAACTGGCTGCAGAGGCTCAGGCAGTACCTCAGGAGCTTGAAATTGATAAGATTAATGCAATTACTCGAAACCTAAAAGAAGGTAATGAAGACGACAGAGAGTTTGAGCGTCGGATGCGTGTAGCTGAAACAATGCTTAAAGAACGAGAAGTTCAGGCAAAGGAGAAAGGTAACCAACGTCAAGAAACGCGTGACGAAGAAACACGTCAAGCGGAACAAATGTTGATGCAACGTCTTACTCAGCAATGAACGTGGACTTAAAACTTACAGCTATCTACGATAAACTACTGTCTAAGATTCAGGCAGTAGAAGCTATTCGTGGAGAAAAAGGCGACAAAGGCGATCCCGGCCCTACAGGTGAAAAAGGACCAAAAGGTGACAAAGGCGATACTGGACCTGCTGGTATATCTGGTAAAGACGGTGTTGATGGTAAAGACGGAGTCGACGGTAAGGACGGAGAAGATGGTGTAGGCGTTCAGGACGCCACAGTGGACTTTGACGGACATTTAGTGTTGACCCTTACCAACGGTGAGGAAGTAGACGCAGGCTCTGTAAAGGACCTTAATGAGGCTCAGGCACCTAATGTCTACAACATCTCTATGGGTAGCATGGCTAGTCGTGCCGATCTTAAGAATGCTACAGCCAAAGTTATCTCTAGCAATCATACAACAGGTGGCTCAGAGATTCTTAAGGTTACATCTGGTGTCGTCATTAATCTAAGAGAGCATCCTCAAGACAGAGAGACTGTACTTGTAAACTGTAGAACAGATGACAGGATAGACATTGTTGGTGAGATCAACATTGTAAACCTGTCTTACTATGACGTAGCAAAATACAACGTCAACGAGTTTGGCTACTCAAGTATTATTGTTGAACAAGACGACACTACACTTCACTTGGTGTATATCCAAGAATTTAAAGAGTGGTTGGCAATTTAATGAGTTACATACCACAATCCAGAGCAGACTTAGGCATAGCAGAAGCGTATGAGGTTTCCGGCAGTCACACGACTTCTGGAACTGAAATACTAAGGTGCAGTGCTGACGTAGACATTGTACTAAACACGTCTCCTAAAGATCGTGAAACAGTTATGGTGAAGTTAACTACTTCCGATACTGTAAACATTATAGGGGACATCAACATTACTTCTTCGTCTTCCTTTTTTGATATTGCTGAGTACAATGTTGATGAATTTGGAAGTACGACAGTAACAATTAACACACCAGACACTACGGTTATACTTATCTATGTCCGTAAGTTTGGCGAATGGTTCCCTTATAACTGAGGACAAAACATGTTTACAGATAGAGAGTTTCAAGCCGTCGTTAATAAAATTCAAAAGATGGTAGACCCATTAGAAGCCCGTATTGAGGCGTTAACAAAGCAAGTAGAGGAATTACAAAATGCCAAAGAGCAAGGACCCAAAGCTAGCACGGGCGGGCGTAAGCGGGTACAACAAGCCAAAGCGAACGCCTAGTCACCCAACGAAGAAGTTTGTAGTAGTAGCCAAAGAAGGTGACAAGACTAAGACTATTCGTTTTGGTGACGCTAAGATGACTATTAAGAAAGACCAGCCTGCGCGACGAAAGTCGTTTAGAGCACGTCATAAGTGTGACACAAACCCACCTAGTAAACTAACAGCACGATATTGGTCGTGTAAAAAATGGTAAGGAGATAACTATGCCAGCAGGAAAAGGCACATACGGAAAACAAGTAGGACGACCACCGAAGAAAGCAAAGAAGCGAGGTAGTTGTGGCAGCAAAAAGAAAAAGTAGCACTAAGAAAGCTAACGACGCTTGTGCAAAGAAGGTCAAGTCCAGATACAAGGTCTGGCCTTCTGCATACGCCTCTGGTGCTGTAGCTAAATGCCGCAAAGTCGGCGCTAAGAACTGGGGTAACAAAAGTGGCCGTAAGAAAAAGTAAGAAAGGTGCAGCCCTTAAGAAGTGGTTTAAGGAAGACTGGGTAGACGTTAAGACAGGCAAGCCTTGTGGTCGTAAGTCTGCTACTAAGTCTAAGCGTCCCTACCCCTCCTGTAGACCTAAAGCAGTAGCAGCTAAGATGACCAAAAGTGAGAAGGCTTCTTCTGCACGTCGTAAAACAGGGCCTGCTAAAATTAAACATGCAGTTACAGCTTCAGGTAGACGAAGAAAAACTACAAGAAAAGCTTGACAACTGCTTAAAAATATGCTATAATAAAACTATAGTTAACAACATTAGAGGAAACTATGACTCCTGAGCTTGAAACCTACTTCGACAACTACAACGAACTCTTCAATCACGAAGGTTTCAAACAACTCGTACAAGAGTTATCTAATAACGCAACTCAATTAGCAGACATTCAGACTGTAAAAGACGTAGAAGAACTATTCTATCGTAAAGGTCAAGTTGCTGCTTTAGCGAGCGTAATCAATCTTCAGGGTACTATTGAAGCTGCCAGAGAACAAGCTGAGGCAGAAGAAGAAGGCCCTGTAGATGTTTAAAATCTATGATTTTCGTTGTCCTGATGGACACGTACATGAAGAATTTGTAGAACCTACAGTCACAGAACATAGGTGCAAAACCTGTGGTAAAGTTTCTACAAGGATGGTATCTGCCCCGTCATTTCACTTAGCAGGTCATGATGGTTCCTTTCCGGGAGCGCACATGAAGTGGGTGAAAGAGCACGAAAAAGCAGGTAAAAAGAAATCTCCACAATGATAACAATCACGGAGTTTAATAATGTCAAGAGCAATGATTGTAGATTCACAACCTGAAGAGGACAATGTGGACGAAATCGAAACCAACGAAGTTAACGAGATTCAACAAGAACAAGTTGAGCAACCTCAAGAACCTGAATCAGCCTTACCAGATAAATATCAAGGTAAGTCTTTAGAAGAAGTAGTTAAGATGCACCAAGAGGCTGAAAAGCTTTTAGGTCGTCAGTCTTCTGAAGTAGGTGAACTTCGTAAAGTCGTGGATGATTACATTAGTAATCAAACACAATCAGCACCTCAACCACAACATGTTGAGCCTGAAGACGATATAGACTATTTTACAGATCCTCAAGCCGCTGTCAATAGAGCAATTGAGAATCATCCTAAGATTAGGGAAGCAGAGCAGTACTCTTCGCAGTACAAGCAACAAGCTGCTTTAGCAACGCTTAACAACAAACACCCAGACATGCAAGAGATCCTAGCTGATCCCAAGTTTGCTGAGTGGATAAAAGCGTCTAAAATTAGGACTCAGTTGTTTGTGGCCGCTGACCAACAGTACGATGCTGACTCTGCTGACGAACTCTTCTCACTCTGGAAAGAACGGAAGACAGTAGTACAACAGACCGCTAATGTTGAAAAGCAAGAGCGTAAGCAACAACTCAAGGCAGCTAATACAGGCAACGCCAGAGGCAGTGCTGAAGGAAGTCGTAAGAAGGTATATCGCAGGGCCGACATTATTAAACTAATGAAAACAGACCCCGAGCGTTATCAAGCATTATCAGAAGAGATACTAGCAGCATACGCAGAGGGTCGAGTCAAATAATCTAGGAGATTGACATGGCTACTGCAACTTATCCGGGCGCAGCCGGTTTTACTGCAAAGACTGAAGCAGACAAGTTTATTCCAGAAATCTGGAGTGATGAGATTATTGCTGCTTACCAAAAAAACCTGAAGATGGCTCCTCTTGTCAAAAAGATTACAATGTCTGGCAAGAAAGGCGACAAGCTTCACATCCCTAAGCCTGTCCGTGGTGATGCTAACGCTAAAGCTGCTGACACTGCTGTTACTATCATCGCTAACACTGAAGGCGAACTGACTGTTGACATCGACCGTCACTTTGAGTACTCACGTCTCATTGAAGACATCGTAGAAGTACAGGCGCTTAACAGCCTCCGTCAGTTCTACACTGAAGACGCTGGTTATGCGCTTGCTACTAAGATCGACACTGACCTCCACTCTTGTGGTACTGGTTTTGGTGACGGCGGTGCTGTTGTATTCTCTGGCTCTGTAGCGCCTACTGACTACCAGCACAGCGGATGTTTCTTTAACGACAACGGTACAACTACTCAGTACACCGACGACACTCTTGTAGCTGGCGACGAGTTTACTGATGCGTTCTTCCGTGACATGATCCAGAAGTTGGACGACAACAACGTCCCAATGGAAGATCGTGTACTCGTTATCCCACCCGCAACTCGTAATGCCATCATGGGCATCGACCGCTACGTGTCTTCTGACTTCGTATCTGGTCAGTCAGTCCAGTCTGGCCTCATCGGTAACCTCTACGGTGTAGACGTTTACGTTTCAGCTAACTGTGCAACTATCGAAACTGCGGCTCAGAACTCTGTAGCTTCTGTAGACACTCGTGCTGCTATGCTCTTCCACCGTGACGCTATCGTCCTTGCGGAGCAAATGTCTGTACGTTCACAGACTCAGTACAAGCAGGAGTACCTCTCAACTCTGTACACTGCTGACTGCCTGTACGGTGTTGAAGTATACCGTCCTGAAGCTGGTTTTGTTCTCGCAGTTCCTTCTGCATAAAAACCTTCTGGGGGTCTTCATGGCCCCCTTCTACTTCTTTCTTTTTTTCTGCAATAGGAAATACAGATGTCTAACTACACTAAAACCACAGATTTTCAGGCAAAAGACTCTCTTCCTGCAGGAGACTCCAATAAAGTCATTCGTGGTTCAGAATTCGAAACTGAGTTTGACAACATTGCAACTGCAGTAAACTCCAAAGCTGATACAGCCGGCCCTACGTTTACGGGCACACTTACCTTTGCAACTATCTCCGACGGTACTATTAATGTCACTGCCTTTGTCGATGAAGACAACATGGCTTCCGACAGTGCAACTCTGGTCCCTACACAGCAGTCCGTAAAGGCTTACGTTGACTCCCAGATCACTGCAAACAACGAATTATCTGAAGTGCTGTCTAACGGTAATACAACAGGCGGCTCTAACATTTCCTTTGGTGACAGTTTAAGCGCGTCTGATGATCGCTTAGTTTTTGGTGCTGGTAACGACCTACAGTTGTATCACGATGGTTCTAATAGCTATATCGAAGACGCAGGTGGCGGTAACTTGCGTATCCGTAGTAATGGCGGAACTGGCGTCATTATCGACGATGGAACCTTTACCTTGGCGACCTTCGACGCATCGTCAAACAACGTCAAGCTGTATCACAACAGCAATCAAAAACTGGAGACAACCTCCGCGGGCATCGACGTTACCGGTGTTATTACCACAGATGGTATGACTACTTCTGCTGACATCAACTTCGGTGACAACGACAAGGCTATCTTCGGTGCTGGCTCTGACCTAGAGATTTATCACGATGGGTCTAATAGTTACATTGTTGATGACGGCACAGGTGATTTACTTATTCGTGGCGGTGATGATGTGGTCATCGGTTCAGTGTCTGGCGAAGAATATATTCGCATGAACCAAGATAGTAGTGTGGAACTAAAGTTCAACGACTCCACAAAATTATACACGCAAAACACAGGCGCAACGGTCAATGGCGATTTGACTATAACTGGTAATGCAGTGCTTGGTGACAACGACAAGATCCGCTTGGGTGCTGGTAACGACCTACAGATTTATCACTCAGGCACAGAAAGCCGAATTGATGAGAACGGTGCAGGCAACCTCAAGATCAATGCCGATAACCTTGAGTTTTATAACTCAGCAAGCACAGAGGCAAAGGCTAAATTCAACACTAATGGCTCTGTTCAACTGTATTATGACAACGCAGAAAAACTAGTTACCACGGCCACAGGCGTCGACGTAACGGGTACTGTGACGGCTGATGGTTTGAGCGTAGACGCTGGTTCTACTTCATTAGTAGGAACATTGCAGACAACAGCAGATAACTCAGGGCTTGCGTATGCTGATTCAAGCCAGACATTAATCTTAAAAAATAATGATGCAAGCGGTACTGCAAGACTTAAGTTTTTAGGAACTGCGTCAGAAAGCGGGTCTATCACCTTTGGTGGTGGTATAGGCGCAACAAGCGACACCTTCGTTATACGCCCGCGCGTCATGGCCGGGGGCAAGGCTTTTAATATCAGCGGTGGCGGCGATGTGTCGCTGTATGAGGATACGGGGACAACTGCGAAGTTCTTCTGGGATGCGTCTGAGGAGCGGTTAGGTCTGGGTACTAGCTCGCCTTCATCTACCCTTCATATAGATAGCTCATCTTTCAATGACCATCTAACAATCACCCGAAGCGGAAATGGTGTTTCTCATACTCAAAGCGGAACTGTTGCTAGCATCTCAGCTGTAGGTTCAACCAACAAATATCAAATGTTTGGCTCCAATCTGGTACTTGATATTGCAAATACTCAAGTCGGCATCGGGACTACTTCGCCAGCTACAGCTTTAGACGTAACGGGTACTGTGACGGCTGACGCTTTGACTGTTAGCAACTCCAGCGGTGCTACGCTAAACATAAACACCGCAGGTGGCGCAACAGACGCTAAAATCCTTTTGCATGAGACTGCGACAGCTACATCTGAATTTGGTGCAAGCGTTAAATATTCAGGTGCATTTAATCGGTTTGAAATTGGTGTTGGCGAAGACCCAGAAACCAAAAGACTGTCTATTGATAGAGATACAGGCGACCTATCCCTATACGAAGACAGTGGCACGACTGCGAAGTTCTTCTGGGATGCGTCTGCGGAGAGTTTAACCGTTGAAGGGTTTATAGAAACACCATACATTTCTTTAGGTAACACAGGTAACTCATACCAAACAGTTACAGGTAGTTCTGATGGAAACGATTTAACTTATCGTGCATACCAGAACCACATCTTCAAAAATACAACAGGTGCCAGTTCTTCAACAGATGGCACAGAACGCATGCGCATCGACTCTAGCGGTCGGGTCGGTATAGGTACATCTGCAATGTCATCCTATAACGGAAATTGGGATGACCTCGTGATTGATGGCGGTGCTAATTCAGGGATGACTTTTGTCT
>Ga0213865_10002320_pt1 | contig 12000 bp, 13 predicted proteins | sample PICome_6_FD_160100 | JGI IMG/M metagenome (GOLD analysis project Ga0213865, IMG submission 160100) | Coastal seawater microbial communities near Pivers Island, North Carolina, United States - PICO282 | ecosystem: Environmental > Aquatic > Marine > Coastal | place: USA: North Carolina...
GACGCAGAATAGTGTCATTTGAAAGGTCACAGCCCGTCCGTGAGGGCACGTTGTAGAGGATGATAGGAAGATTGATCGCACCTGCTACCGCCGAGAAGTGCTGGAACATCCCCTCCTGCGTCGGCCGGTTGTAATACGGAGTCACCAACAAGGCACAGTCTGCGCCGGCTTCTGCTGCCGCGACGGTCAGTTCTACAGCCTCTAATGTCGAATTGGATCCGGTGCCAGCCATGATGGGGATGCGCCCGCCTGCATGACTCACGCCGAATCGAATCACTTCTCTATGCTCTGGGTGACTCAGTGTAGATGCCTCACCGGTTGTACCCACTAATCCCAGTGCCGCAGTACCATTTTCGATATGAAAATCAATGAGCCGCTCTAACGTCCGCCAGTCAACATCACCGGAATCGGTCATAGGTGTTACCAGCGCGACTATGCTTCCGGTTATCATCGGGGTACTCCAGCGATGGGAAAATTCGAGGTGAGGGTCAACATGATCGCGCAATTATCCATTTCGAGAGCAGTTTCACAACCGGAATTACGCAACCTACGACAGCTGATTGCGGTGTTTGTTCTCTTTGTGACTAGTCTGACAGCGCCGACCGCCATGAGTTCAGAACTTGAGCTCCAAATTCGCCCACTCAGCGCCATCGATAAGCACTACATGACAGAGCAGCGGCAGACCGTCGAGAGTCTTGCCAATCGTCTTGGGCGACGCCTATCAGGGGTTACCGAGCGGGACCTCGAAACGCTTCAGAGAATCATCGATCTGCGCTGGGTCGACAGTGAAGATGTTCAAACTCAACAGGCGATGGGTATTGTTTTTGGCGACTTATTAGCCAATGAGCTTGATTTTCACTGGGTGGTTTATCGCGATCACGCGGGAAGGTCGCGCGCACTTCGGTACCGCGATCAAGAGATCTATGTCTTCCCGGTGACGATGCTTTCTCGACGGCTGTCGGCGAGCGCCCCACTGTCAGTGAGTGACTTATTTGACGAACAATTGAAGCGGCAACGTCAGAAACTTCCGGGCGCTCGTTGGATGCCACAATCCTAACTAGCACATAGAGTCGGCGGGGGCAGAAATAGCTCAGATCAAAGAGAATCCCGATCTGGAAAAGAAAAGTCTCGCCGGTACGTAATCACTCCATCAACCCACATTGCGCGGTGTCTGGCACCCTCGACGGATCGATTGCCGGATTGATAACCCGCGTCTCCCGGATACAACATCACGACATCCTCTGGATCCTTGGTGCAGACCTTGGGGAAAAAATAGGGTGGGATCCGGCGATGTGCGGTAGCAACTGCGGCATCTACTGACCGATGCTGAGATAAGTCGATCAAACTCACAACGGTCGGTGGCGGTAGCCGCAATTTACCCGCTTGATGTTCAGCCACCGCGTCCTCGGGACGCACCCATCGAGCTTCAACCATTTCCTCACCGTCAACACTCACCGAGGCACCCTCAGGCAACTCTGCAACGAAAAACCAGGTCGCAAAACGCCGCTTCATTCCTGCCGGTGTGAGCCAGTGAGAAAAGTGTGTCAGCGCCGCAACCGGGAGCAGAATATCAGCCTCTTCTTCCAACTCGCGAACTGCTGCAGTCTTTACCCGATCGAGCTCAGAGGGTCCATGGTCATCCTCATCGACCTTACCGCCGGGGAACATCCATACATCGGCCATGTTGCGGGCATTGGAATTTCGCTTCAGCAACAGGACCTCGGGCCCTGAGGCGGAAGGACGCAATAATAGGACCGTCGAGGCTAGGACAGCGCCATCACGCTCTACAAGCGATAACGATCCATCAATAGCCATAGTTGCAGTCTAAGCACTGCAGATAGACGTGCTTAGGGTCTTTCAACCGCGTCATCATCATCAATGGCTCATGCATGGGCGCCAACCAAGACATGGCGGATCCCAACGCCTGCGGCAGTGATACACCAAAACTACTTCCCAGCTCCTCTAGTAATAACTGCTGAGGGGTTATCGGTGTTCCAAAGCGCTTGGCATCGTAATCCTCCACCTGGGCAAGCGCAGCCGCGGAGGCAATGGCGTCGTCAAGACTGCCCAGCTGATCTACGAGACCAATCTCCTTGGCTTGACGCCCAATCCAGACCTTTCCTCCCGCGATCGCGTCGACTTCTTCAACCGTCATATGTCGCGCGGTGGCCACCAAGTTCAGGAACTCTCGGTAGATTCCGTCAACAACCGCCTGGAAAATCCGCTCCGAGTTCTCATCGAGTGGACGCGAGGGATCTAAACTGCCTGCCATCGTTGTGGTGCCAATGCCGTCAACCGTAGCGCCAACGTAATCGAATACACCTTCAAAGGTGGGAAACGCCGAGAAGACACCAATGCTGCCTGTAATCGTCGATGGCATCGCCCAGATCTCATCTGCAGCTGCCGCGATCCAGTAACCGCCGGATGCGGCGGCACCACCCATAGAAACCACGATAGGCACACCGTCAGCGGCGATAGCGTCGACCTTGGCTCGGATCACTTCTGACGCAAATACGCTGCCACCACCCGAGTTAATGCGAAGCACGATAGCAACCGCATCGGCCTCATCAGCCCGCTCTAACTGGTCTACCACCGTATCGCTACCTGCCGATCCTTGAACACTGTCGCCGGGCACCAATGTGCCCTCGATCGGAATAACGGCAATAAGCGGTAGCTCTTCACTCTCAAACGGGTCTCGAATATCGCTCACATAGCGCTTGAGACTAACAAGCTGGATATCGCCATCTTCATCACGTGCGTCAACAATCTCGGTTACCCGCTCTTCGAGTTCATCGCCATAAACTAGCTCATCGACATAGCCCTCTTGCAAAAAGACCTCCGCCAGATCGCCACCACTTGCTTCAAGCCTTCCCGGGAAATCGTTGACAAAGGCCGTCACTTCGCCGGGAGATTTGTTGCGCCCTTTTTCAACAAGCGTCGTGTAATCGTCCCACAGGCTGTTTAGCCACTTACCGACAACTTCGCGCTCCTGCGGTGACATGTCGTCTCGCATGTAGGGCTCCACCGCCGATTTATTTTCGCCCGCTCGGAAAATATGAAAATTGACCTTTATGTTTTGGAGAAATTGCTTCAGATAGGTGCGGTAAACACCAAAACCCATCAGGCTGATACCGCCCTCTGGATGCAGAAATATAGTGTCGGCTTGTGATGCGAGGAGGTACTGGGATTGGGTGAAGTAGTCTCCGATCGCAACGATGGGCTTACCGGTCTCTGAAAAACGATCCAGAGCCTCGATAATTTCCATCGCCTGACTCGTGGAAGGGCCGGCAAGATTTTCGAGATCGAGAACGATCGACGTGATGCGATCATCATCCGCTGCCGCATCGATACCTTCTATCACGGTTGAGAGTAAGATTTCGCCTGCAAGTTGATCGGCGAACAATGCATCAAGCGGTTCAAGCGGTGTGCGATCCTCGACCAATCGCCCGGTCGGCGCTATTAACAGCCCAGCGCTCTCAGGCAGTGGCTTGGGTACATTTTCAGAAACGCTTATTGATAGCGCTGCGACGAAAATCACGACAAACAGTAGCGGTACCAAGACCGTAATGACCTTACTGATACCAGCCAGAATGCGCCAAATGGCTCTAAGTAAATCCATAGTCTACTCCTCGATGGCTTGGGCAGTGCGTCGCTCACGACCCCTAAACCGAATGTAGGCAGTGCAAACGGAAAACAGTAGGACAATGATGACGAGTCCACTGACGACAACTAAGTTATTGGGGCGAGCGAAGACATCTTCAACCGCGCTGACGAAATAGAAGAGCAAGAGCAGGCAATACCAGATAATCCATTGCAAATTATCCCGTGACACCCCAAACAGAAATAGAATGATCGGCGTCACCGAGGCGAGCCACAACGGCCAGCGCCCTCCCAACTCGATGACCTCAAACGCACCCTGACCAATCAGCGCCACGCTTAAAACCCACAAAGACAACCAGAGATTTCCCGTGACTTGCCCTCTCTCTACCGACTGCTCACTCACGCCGGCACCTCCGCCTTAGCAAATCGGGCCAAGCGGCGTCCCAGTGTCTGACAAAGAGCTACCTCGTGTTCGGAAAGCTCGCCATCCGCATTACCACCCTCAGCCCAATGACTTGGTCCATACGGCGTTCCGCCCGTCCGCGTGGCTTGAAGCTCAGGGGCAGAGTAAGGCAACCCGACATAAATCATGCCGTGGTGAATCAGTGGCAGCGCCATCGAGAGCAGTGTCGCCTCCTGGCCGCCATGCAGTGACGCAGTAGACGTGAACACACCAGCCGGCTTATCCACCAAAGCCCCACTAATCCACAGTGGCGATGTACCATCGATGAAGTATTTCAGTGGCGCTGCCATATTGCCGAATCGTGTGGGACTGCCCAGTGCCAATGCGGCACAATCACGTAAATCGTCCTCATCGCAGTAGACGGGTCCTTCATCGGGCACATCCGGCATTACGGGACGATCAACCTCTGCACTCACCGGAGGCACGGTGCGCAACCGAGCTTCCACGCCCTCAACCTGCGCCACGCCCCGCGCGATCTGCCGCGCCATGGCTTCAGTCGACCCGTGACGGGAGTAATACAAAATCAGTACGTAGGGATCAGCCACGTGCTACCTCTTAAAAACTGTACATCCCTGACACATTAGCATGCCCACAGGCTGGTTGAGAGCACGCTATACTGCGCCTCCAAATAAAGGTGGGTCAAAATGCGGTTAGCGCTGGTTTTTGTTTCAGGTCTCGTACTCCTCGGCTGTTCTAGCGAGCCGACCGGCAGTGTGCCAAGCCAATGGAATGTCATCAATTACTGGGCCATTTGGTGCAAACCCTGTCGAGAAGAGATCCCTGAGCTAAATCAACTGAATCAAATCGAAAATGTGGTGGTCCTCGGCGTGAACTTTGATGGCAAAGTCGGCGAGGCACTGGCCTCGGACGCCGGTGATCTCGGAATTGCCTTTGACATCATTGGTGATCCCGCGGCTAACTTGAATATCTCGCGTCCGTCCGTTCTCCCCACCACCCTCGTTTTGTCTCCCGAGGGCACGCTCGTCGCGACGCTGGTTGGGCCGCAGACAGCGGAATCAATCATGGCGTACATCTACTCGGATAAAAGACCAAAATAGAGGCAAAAAAAACGCCGACTAAAAAGCCGGCGAATTAAAGGAGCCACTCAAATCGGGAGATGATGTCTCATCTGACCCTCAGATGTTTCCCTCGCGCTACCCCCGCCGCAACGCCATCTGCTGGATAATTAGTAAGAACCTATCCAAATCGAAAAGTTCAAAAAAAATGTGAATTTTTTTGTTTTTTTATTCAGCAGTCCAAATGGCAGACCCAGCTTGGCCGCTGCCCGAAGAAACCGTCAACTCAACCTCGACCAGATCCGGGTCATTTTCGGCAGTTAGCAGCTCGTTGAGCAACAGATGGGAGAGCTCCTCAACCGTGACGTTGGCGATGGGCAGGACCCAGGTTTCATCCGCAGGAAATTTCATTACCTTGCCGGCAAATGTGGCGTGAATCTCGTCCTCTACCACTTCAAGCGTTTGAAAGGGTGAAAACTCAGGCAGCAGCATGTACTCATCGTACTTATCGCAAAGTGCCTTTATGCGGCGCTTATAAACGTTGTAGTCAGCGGAAAATCCGTTATTGCCCATCTTGGCAACGATACGCGCGGATACGAAGTAATTGTGACCATGCAACCGCTCGCGCTCCGTCGCGGAGAAGATGGTGTAGTGCGCAGAAGAAAATTTGTGCGCCTCTTTTTCAATATGAAGCGTCGTCAATCTTGTCACTCAAATACCCTTTGTCTACTAACTTGCTGACTCATACGCGGCAGCGTCACCGCCAGACTCAGTGCTAGCACTCTCTGCTTGCAATCCTAGCCGATTAGACCCGCGTAGGATAACCTGCGCCTAAACAAGAGGTTCCTATCACCAGCATGCAAAAAACAGCCATCATAACGGGCGCGAGCTCGGGAATCGGTGCTGCAACTGCCGAACAATTTTTAGCTCGCGGTTACTCCGTGATCAATATCGCTCGACGGCCCAGCCCAGTTCAGGGCGTCATCAACATAGCCGCCGATCTCAGCACCGATGACGGAGCCGTGAATGCGGCACAGGCCTGCGTCGCACAGTTACCGGCTGAATCCAGTGAGGTGGCGCTTATCCACAACGCATCATTGATGCTGAAAGACAGCGCGCAGTCCTGTGAGACAGAAGCGATTATGCGCGTCCTCGCTGTTAATGTCCTTGCAGTGAATACCTTGAATCGCCGGTTGATGACCCACATGGCAGCAGGCTCTAGCGTAATTTTCGTCGGATCGACATTGTCAGAAAAAGCCGTCGCAGGAGCTTACAGCTATGTCGTCAGTAAGCATGCGCAACTCGGGCAAATGCGGGCAACCTGCCAGGATTTAATTGGATCTGGCATTCACACGGCCATGGTTTGCCCCGGGTTTACTGACACTGAAATGCTGAAACAGCATTTAGGTGGCGATACCGATCTCATGGTTGAAATAGGCTCGCAAAATGGCTTTGGGCGCCTCATCAAGCCCGAGGAGATAGCGGACGTTGTGACCTGGGCTCACGAGAGCCCCGTCGTGAATGGGTCGGTTATTCACGCAAATTTAGGGCAGATAGAACATTGAGTACCGTCGTGGATGCTGCGCTCACCGAGCGTCGGGAGCGTGTTTTTTTAGTACTGGCTGGTGTCTTCCTGTCAGCCATGACATTGCTCAATGTCATCGGCATCACAAAATTTATACAGCTCGGCCCCTTCGCCCTGGCTGTTGGCGTCCTGCCCTACCCCATTACCTTTTTATGTACGGACTTGGTCAGTGAACTCTATGGAAAAAAACGAGCAAACTTTCTGGTAACCGTAGGGCTGTTTATCAACGGCTTTATTCTCCTGGTAATGACTGCAGGCCAATATGTGGCATCGGTCGATCCCAGCAACATGCCGCCTTGGCAGGTTTTACAGCTAGCAGCGCCCGTAGCCCTACCTCAGGGTGGCAGCCTAGAGGGCAACGTCGAACTCTTTTCAGTGATGTACGCCATGACGAGTGGTGCAGTCACCGCGTCGATGGTTGCTTACATCACCGCGCAATACTGCGACGTGCAGCTGTTCCATTTCTGGAAACGTGTCACCAAAGGTAAGCACCTTTGGATTCGGAATAACTTCAGCACGCTTTTGAGTCAGTTGGTCGACTCCGTCATGGTGGTTACTGTGACGTTTGGCGCCGTGTTCTATCGAGGTGAGATTACGCTATCCACACTCCTTGTATTGGTCGCTAGCAACTACGGTTTTAAGGCGACTGTGGCACTGCTGGATACAATTCCGCTCTACATTCTCGTTGCTAGACTTCGCAGCTACCTTCAACTCGGCCCCGACGAAATTGCCGCAGCCGAATAAGCGCTGCGTCGTCGGTCAAAGACCGAGGAGCTTCAAAAACGGAATAGTAGGCGATCGTTTTTCCACCAGCGTCGACTCGTCAATGGTAGCAATCACATTCACCGCATCCAGGGGTCGACGCTGAATTCGCATCGTAAGGTAGCGCGCAACATCATCGCTAAGTAGCAAACCGCGATCATGTGCCAAATGACCAAGCAGTCGCTCAAAATCATCCAATTCCCAGGCAGGCAGTTTGAAGGTGGTCAACAACGAGAGTCTCGATTGCAGATCAGCAAACACGTTCTTCAAGCCAGCGGGCGACTGAGTTGCAGATGCAAGAAATGGTGTACCTGTCTCTGCACATCGGTTGTAACAATGGAACAACGCCTCTTGCCAGGAACGATGCCCATCGATGAGGTGAATATCATCGACAACCACCATGGTGTCGTTCTCCGCATGTTCCAGTACCGCCTCGGGTGGGTACTCGAGCAAGGATTCCATGGGCAGATAACGCGCACTGGGCTTGGCGGCACAGCAAGCTTGTAGAAAATGACTCTTTCCTTGCCCCTCGGACGCCCACAGGAAGAAACCGGTTCCACCCTGATCCAGCAGTGCCCTAGCGAAGCTCTCGACCTGACCAGTTACCGCGCGAGATACCCAATGACTCCAGGTGGCGCTAGGATTCGCCGTTATAGGCAGGACCAACTGCGCTGATCGATCACTCATAAATCAGACTTAGTCCGCGTTGTAGACGTCAGTAGAAAGATAGGCGTCAACAAGACGTCGACCAAATACGAGCAAGACGGCTGCCACAGGGAGTGCAACCAATACACCCGTGAAGCCCGCTAACTGCCCGCCAGCCATCAGCGCGAAAATCACGGCGACAGGATGGAGCCCTATTCGGTCCCCAATCAGGATAGGCGTGAGAAGAAAGCTCTCAATCAGCTGACCGATGACAAAGACGAACGCCACCAAACCCAGCGCTAGCGGATCGAGTCCGAACTGGAAGTACCCCACAATCATTGCACTACCAATGCCAATCACCGCGCCTGCGTAAGGAATCAGGGCAGCCACCCCTGCCATTAAGCCCAGCAGAACAGCGTAATTCAGTCCTACCAGCCAGAGACCAAAGCTATACATGAGCGCCTGTGCGCCCATAACGACGAACTGTCCACGAACGAATGCCTCGAGCACACCGTGGGCCTCGGCGACAGATTCCGTCACGTTGGTCACCCATGCGCGCGGTACAAGCTTTAGAAGGCCCGCCATCATGAGGTCCCAATCGCGCATTAGATAAAAGGCCACAACGGGAATGAGCGCGAGATTGAGAATGCCGACGATCAGCGACAGGCTAGACGTCGTCACTTTCTGAACAACCCCGCCGGTTACTTGCCCGACGGACTGCCAGTGCTCGGACAGGCTGGTTTGCCAATCGATGGTCGGTAATGCAACTGGACTCAGATTCAGCCGAGACTGTAATTTCGGTACGGCAACTTCAGAGACCCACCGATATGCATCGGGAATCGCTGCTGCCAATTGGGATAACTGCTGTATGAGAGCCGGAATCACGACCGCGGCGATAATGACAAGGATCGCCATTAACAACGCAAACACCAAAGCAACGCCGCTGGTGCGGGTGAAGCCGCGTGCCTCAAGCCGGTCTACAAGAGGATCACCTAAGTAGGCAATCAGCGCACCGACCGCAAAGGGCATCAGGATGTCTCTCAGCTGTACGAATAGGAGTAGCACCAACACAACGGCGACGAGTACGGGTAACCATCGCAAAGTGCTGGACTGCGCAGTCGGTTGGTCTGTCACTGAATGCTCTCCCATGTAAGGTCTAGTTGTGCTCGATTAGTTGCTGATTGCACACGCAACCCTGATCGACTTGGAATCAGTCGAGCAACCTCCTCGGCTGAAGAGACCCCGACAACGCGGTAGGTCAGCGTGTTCTGGCCCACTGAGTCAATGCGCAGTTCAACCAACTCTGCCAACTGTTTGAATACGGTTGATACTGCCCGGTAGTCAGCAAACGAGCTGACCCCGCGCACCGTAACGGCAATGGCATCTGATACTTCGAACTGCTGCAGTGTCACAGCTAATGAGTCGCGCATAGCATCAACAGCAAGATCGACACCCTCATCCCAGATGCCGTCCAAGTCACTGAGGCGCATCTGTTTGTGTATCTCGCCATCGGGCCCAACGTAATACCAATCAACGAGTTTGCTGCCGTCGCTTAAATCGATCCAACGACCCACCAGTGAATGCTCAGAACCATAGCGAAGTGACCCTTGCCGAATCTGGTCGAAATCTCGAGTCCAAAGCGCGTTAACGGGCACTGTTGCCGCATCGGTCAGATCCAGCAGCGGGAATCGCGCTTCAACCCCGCGGGCCTCGAAGCGCTCGATGGACGGCACCAGTAAATCCACATCATCGGAGCGCGCAGCGAACCGCCGCGAGAAGGGCTCATCCAACGCCACCCACACCACAACGGGTGGTCTGCGTTGCTCCCAGTACGGAACCGATTCATCCCTAAACAGGCTTCGAACGAATGCGTCATCGAACTCGAGGAAGACGACATCGCCTTCCTCGTCCTCACGATAGCTATAGAGCAGCACATGTTCTTGCGCACTACCCACAGCCTCTCGGAATGCTGCCTCATCGAGAATAGCCTCATTGCCAGAAACTTTTATCAACAGCCGCGTCAATCCCTCCCGAGCTGCACGCGATAGCTCAGCACTTCCTCTATCTGCAACGGCAACCTGCTCAGAGAAAAAACTATCTTGAGCCGCTGCTGTTACAGGCAGCGCCAGCCACCCGAAAACCAGCGCAAGAGGAAAAAACTGTCTATAAAAAAGTCTCATATAACGAGTTTAACAGCGAAAGTTGTCTCGGTCGCTTTCCTCTCACTTTGCCAGCGAGTAACCTTCTCTCCGTGACGAGAGGCCAGCTATGACAGACGAACAAACATCCCCTGGTTTGACCTATAAAGATGCAGGCGTTGATATCGACGCCGGGAATGCATTGGTCGATCGCATCAAGCACATTTCAAAAGCGACCCGACGGCCTGAAGTCTTAGGAGGGTTGGGAGGATTTGGTGCACTTTGCGAGATCCCAGAGGGCTACCGAAGCCCTGTCTTGGTATCCGGTACTGACGGGGTTGGCACTAAACTCCGTCTTGCCATGCAGCTCGGCAGGCACAACACCATCGGCATCGATCTTGTCGCCATGTGCAGTAACGATATTGCCGTGGTGGGCGCCGAACCGCTGCTTTTCCTCGACTATTACGCCACCGGTAAATTGAACGTTGATGTAGCGGCCGATGTCATCGAGGGCATTGGTAAAGGGTGTGAGCTCGCGGGTGCAGCGCTTGTCGGCGGTGAAACAGCTGAAATGCCGGGCATGTATGAAGGCGACGACTACGACCTTGCCGGATTTTGCGTTGGTGTCGTGGAAAAAAATCAGATTATCGACGGTCATAAAGTTGCACCGGGTGACAAGATCATTGCGATTGCCTCTTCAGGACCGCATTCAAACGGGTATTCGTTGATCCGTAAGATTATTGAGGTGTCCGGTGCTGACCTGTCAGCGCCCTGCGGTGAAACGACCTTGGCTGATGCGCTGATGGCTCCTACAGAGATTTACAACAAACCTCTTCTTGCACTTCAGCGGGAAATAAAACCGCATGCATTAGCGCACATTACGGGGGGTGGTCTGTTGGAAAATATTCCTCGCGTGCTGCCTCACGGTTGCTCGGCCATCCTCGATAAACAAACCTGGGCTCTTCCCCCTGTCTTCCAGTGGCTGGCCACAGCGGGTGGTGTTGCTGAAGAAGAAATGCATCGAACCTTCAACTGCGGCATTGGCATGACCGTCATAGTCGGTCCCAGCAAGGCGGAGGCTGCCCTTCAGTTACTCTCAGGTCAGGGTTTGAACTGTTGGGAGCTCGGTACCATCGCTGAAGGTAACGGTGTCGTGGAGTTCACTTCTTGAGTTTGATCTCCGATAAGCGGATTTCGATTCTCATTTCGGGGCGCGGCTCCAACATGGAGGCTTTCCTCAAAGCTGAGCGCCGCGGAGCGCTGAGCGGGCAGGTGGTGCGGGTAATTAGTAACCGTCCGGACGCAGCCGGCCTCGCAACCGCATCGGACGCAGGCGTAGCCACCACCGTTGTTGATCACACCTTGTATGAATCGAGGGAGGCCTTTGACGCAGCGCTTGCAGAGGCGGTCAAGAAAGACAATCCCGATGTGGTCGTTCTAGCCGGCTTCATGCGCATCCTTACGCCGGTATTCATCGATGCCTTTATGGGAAAGCTGGTGAACGTTCACCCATCTCTGTTGCCTAACTACCCAGGACTGAACACGCATCAGCGCGCCATCGATAATGGTGACAGGGAAGCAGGAGCGACAGTCCATTACGTAACCAATGAGCTCGACGGGGGACCACCCATTTTGCAGGTCAGCGTGCCGATCGAATCCGGTGATGATGCAGACTCACTTGCCGCTCGAATATTGGACTTCGAGCACGTTATTTTTCCGGAGGCGGTCAATTGGCACCTGCAAGGTCGGTTAGCCCACGAGGCAGACGGCGCCTATCTTGACGGCAAAAAA